>Ga0123357_10010247_pt1 | contig 11905 bp, 12 predicted proteins | sample TergutEmb28metaG_FD_89873 | JGI IMG/M metagenome (GOLD analysis project Ga0123357, IMG submission 89873) | Embiratermes neotenicus P4 segment gut microbial communities from Petit-Saut dam, French Guiana - Emb289 P4 | ecosystem: Host-associated > Arthropoda: Insects > Digestive system > Gut ...
TGGTAACAATGCAATAACAAGGGGAACAGACTGATTAGGGTGGTAACAATGCACTAACAAGGGGAACAGTCAGACTGATTGGGGTGGTAACATTGCACTAACAAGGGGAACTGGTACATTCAAACCTTCCGATTTTGTTACTCTAAAGGGACAGAATGTTCTGGGAGGTAAACACTTCCTACTGGATCAACATTTAAATGTATTGAGAAAGGGTGGAAGACAGAATAACTTAAGATCAAATGGCTGAGAGAAGTCCAGGACAGAAGACCAGGCACACTTCTAAAGAAAAAAGGAATGGTTGTTTTGGATGTTTTCAAGGGTCACTTACCACAGAAAACGAAAACTCTTAACCTACACACAGATCTATTGACCATACCCGGAATCATGACATCTGACTTACAGGTTTTGATACGTAATTAACAAACCAATCAAAGATAAACTATGGGGCAAGGCTACCATGTCATAACTGTCCAACAACACCCCCAGGACATGAATATACAAAGCAATGCTTGGAATGACACTTCACCAGAATACTTTTTTCAGGGGGTTTAAAGTGCTATGAGTTAAACAAAATGAATGGAAAAGCAGATGGTGTCCTGTGGAAAGAAGATGAAGAAGTGTCTGCATGAAAGTTGATTCAGTGATATGTCTGTACCTTATTACCACAGCAATACTGTAACATTTTAAATCTAATGATTATTTAATTCCAGACTATTAAGCATGCAAGCTATGAAGTGACATAAAAATCTGGCTAATGTAAACATGGCATTTTCCTAAAACCAAAGACCACAGAAATGGGGTGGGATCATTTTATATTCAGGTATGTAGAGCAGTTTTAGGTTTTAAATTCAGTACAGAACTGCATGCACTGCCCATTCTTGATCAGTAAGAATAAGACATTTTTTTAAATGTCCGATACTGTGACACAGTTCCACTGTTCACAGACATGCAGTTGCTTTACTGTTGCAAGATGACTGGTCTAAACTGAAACTTCATTACAGCAAGCGGAATCATCAGCACTGTTAAACTTGCAGAGGACAAGTTCCTTTTCTAGTACCTTAACTGCATCAAACAATGCTACAATGAACGTGTCCCTAGATACAACGTTCTTACAGCAGTGCTGCTGAGGATTCCAGTATTCTAGGATATCACACTGTGTCATTTAGTGAGTGGCTCCTGATGTTTTGAAGGAACATTGTGCCTGCAGCTTCAAAGGTACTATGTTCCCTCAAAACGTCAAGAATTGATCACCAAACAACATGGCAACACCACTGAATCCTCTTACTTACAACTTATTTCCCATGATGCTTCACACAAACTGTACTTTCAATACTGCTTTCACAGTTCCATACAACAAGTAGCCTCTGAAACTCTAGATGTCAAAGTCAAGAAATATTTAACGTGCCCGGTGACTCACGATATTGCGAGAGTCAATCCCAAGGGCTACCAACAGGCCCTTGCTGGTGGCTGAACCAGACCACTGGTATGACAGTGCATGACTACGCTCCATGTCTTGCAGCTTCAACCACACTGTAGCTAGCCTCTCAGCCAGAGGTGCTACACTCATCTCCACAAAGCTGATGCTATTAGTGAGCGGAAACAGTATGTCGATGAGTGCCTGGAGTTTCTGTGTTAGCTGAAACAAGAGCACAATATAGCTGGGAATATTTTTTTTTAATGCATGTACGATGCATCTTTTATTGTTTTTATTATTACCAATGAAGGCACAACTAATATCACAATAGTATCCCTTTATATAATATATACTCCTACATATTTCGACATTTATATGTAATCATCAGGGAGTTTTAAATTGTGCCTTGCTAAGTTACATAAATTCTTAAAATTGAAGCTGTTAAAATTACAATTCCACATAATTATTAAAATATATTAAAATATTATTTAATCATTGTTTAGTGATACAATAAAATCTGCTCAACGTTATAGTCTCCTATGCAAGCAGTGTGTATTTGAGGCTGCATATACAGTCCCTTGTTGATGTTGTTAGTGTGCTTGTATGGCATGTAATGTCGAATAAATTTTATTGTATCAACAAACAATAATTAAATAATATTTTACTATATTTTAATAATTTTAAGGAAATGTAATTTTAACAGCTTCAATTTTAAGAATCTATGCAACTTAGCAAGGCATAAATGTAAAACACCCTGAGGATGACACAGAAATGTCGAAACATGAGGAAGTGTATATTATATAAAGAGACACTGTTGTGATACATAATTATGCATTGGTTGGTTATAATAAAAACAAAAAAGTAATAAAAACAAGGTAATGCTATGTCCACATGACACGGCTATTGCTGCTTACACCATGAATCTCAGACAAGATGAGTCCACAGCAAACACTGTGTTATTTCCATACAAACTAGACAGGGTGCTTACATGTCAGCATTAACACTCTCTTGAACGAAAATCACTACAAACTTGATTTCAAAAGGGTCTGGATTGCAATACGTGTCAGGAAGTTTGTGCAAGACACAGAATTCATACGAGGCTCAATACTCCTGTCACTGTTCGGACTGTTGAAATAGATGACTTAAAGCTGACACAGCTTATACTCACTTTACTGTTATCAAAGCCAACACAATTCACAGGAGCACACTGGAACTCTGCAGTGTCAAAGTCATCAAAGTCATAATCATCAATCGCAGCTGGTACAGGTCGAGTCACAGTGGCCCAGCTACCTGCTGGTCCATCTACCAGGGGGCTCTCAAAAACCGCAAACTCTTCAATCATGACTCCATTCGTGAAATCCCCAAAGTCATCCCCATCATCAGCATCGTGTGTCATGTGCTCCCTTCCATACTGGGCATCTGTCTGGAATGCTTCAGCAACTGTTACACCACACACTCTTTGTGGTTCCACATCTGTACTGACTGAACTCACTAGTGTCTCATCATGACACACTTCTGGCCCTACAGGAGACGGTGAAACACCATCACTGTTCTGACTTGCACTGCAGAGTCCTGAGTCTGTGGCTCCAGACACAATGGAATCTTGATGCATGTCATCCACAACTCTCCCAAAGTCTTTCGTTTCATATTCCACTCCCAGCTCAATCTCATTCCTGTGATGAAGGTCTCCTTGCCAGAATGTTCTGCTGATTGTCGGAGACTTGACAGGAGTCTCAGGGTCATCTGAAACAAGTCAAGACATTGATTCCAGTTTAGACAAGAAATTTCTTGAGGATGAACTATGTAAATGTTACGACAGGCAAGTTATTGTACATGATTTTTATGTTATTAAATTCTAGAACTTTCATTTATATCATGTTTTGTTTTTGGTCATTACTTAGGGATATAAAATAAAAGGTTTAGGCTTGCAAATAAAGAAAATGATTGGTTATGCTGTACACATCTCAACAGCAATACAGTGTTTTCATTCAGCACATGGTAGTCATAATTCTCCGCCGTATTTGGAAACCACATGTGCCTCACAATATTCATTTAAGCACGCCCTCCCTGCTGCTAAACCATTCATTTCAAATCACAACTTGGCAAATTAATATATGTCACATCACCCTCACATCTACACCTAGGTCTTTTAAGTCAACCCTTTCACTTAAGTTCTCTACAAAATTCTCACAATATCTTTTTCTTCACTCCACCAAATTTCCTTAAAAAGGAATTTCACTGGAAGATCAATAGATCAACAAGCCAGACAAGTCACAGTCTTTGCAGAATGGTACAGAAGATTGTTTTCATGTCTAATCATCAGGAGGCAGGAAAAAATCATAACACACAGGCATGTAATAAATCCTTTGAAATATGTCAAAACTGCAACATACGGGAACAGCAGCAGCAAATTAAAACTATGTTAATGTAGAAGTCAAACAGCAGATTGACTCTGGGCAACACTTGATACTAATCATATATTGTCTTGTCATGCCAAAACCCCCCCCCCCCCCCCCAAAAAAAAGAGTAACGTTCAGTTTTCCTTGTTCATACCATAAAGGCATATAGGGGGAATACAGAAATAGCTCCACTCACTCTTAACCTCAGCACTAGATGATGTGAATGGTTAACTTTACATGAAGACCCAAGTACACTGATGATAATATCTCATTTAATTCTTCTTAGAATAAGAAATGTCTCAAGACAAACATCATACAGAACATCCAAACATACATTTCATGTTCAATAACTTTTTTTTCTGAAAATCGTGCTGTATGAGATAATGCAAAAATTGTGGCAGATCCTGACAGGCCACAGATGACAGTACAATATGGCTCATGATCCTTGAATGACGCATTACTACGGCTAAAAAACACACTCAGAATATGTTATACTATATGAATACAAATTAAGTATTACAGTCAAACATAACGTTTTAATACTTGTCATCCAATGCTACATGTTTCAGTTCAAAGAACAAATATAAAGCATTACTTTACAAACCATAAAAAAACCTAGTCTCTATATGCAATATTGGTTAGTGAGATCTCACAAATTTACAAATATTTAGTAAAATACACCCCATATTTATAGCATTGTATCAAATCAAGTCTTTGGTCCATATAAAACATCCTCATTGCATTTCCTATTTAGATGAATACGACAGCTCAGTTGAAATCAATACTCTGCATTTTCGTTAGTTGTTCAGTTCCTGTTCATATTTAGTGAATGTACTTCCATGCGATCTATGGCCCTGGGGTTGACTCAGCCTTTAACAGAAATGAGTACCAAGAGCATTTCCTGGGGATATAGGCGGCTGGTGTATAAGGCTGACAATCTTACCACCATCCTGTGCCGTTGTCATGAAATCTGGGAACCTTAACTTCCTGGAACCCTCTGGGCCCCTCCGGGCCTGTAACGGGACTTCTTTACCTTTTACTTCCATGCGATACTGCTCTTTATAAAAAGCAGTTGCACGTTTTACAAAGTAGATGTTATAGGAATTTTTTATGTAGTTTAGAAGAGCATGTATTATATATTCACTGGTGCCTATGCGATTTAGCTCACTCCTGCAATTGTGTGACGTTAATATGACAGGCATCTGAATGCTGAATATACTGCCATATATTAAAGTGTTGCATTTGACTGTAATACTTCATTTGTATTCAGTACAATATAACACAATGGGATAAATCAGAAAAAAATTAATGGTAATTGCTTTCAGATGGCAGCAATGGTTATATGAATGCACCTCAATGTTACATTTATACAAACAGTGCCTGTCTTGTACCTATTACCTAGTGTATCAATCAGTAAAGGCAATACGGCACTACTTTCCATTTATTTACTTTCAATCCAACATGTTTTGGCCTAAATGGCTGTTGTGATCCACAATTATCATTTATGGTGAAACATGTTGGATCTACAGTAAATAAATGGAATACAAAGTATTTTCCTGATATAGTGACAGCTACTTCTTCTACAAATTTCTTAGTTTCTCAGTCTGTGGGTGTTCATAAACATGATTCGAAAGATAATATTTTGAGCCAAGAGTAAGCAGCAGAATGCCGGAGACCACAGGAAAACAAAGAGCTTCACCAAAAATTATTAGAGTGATCAAATCAAAGATTAGATTGGTGGGTAAGCTGCATGCATGGAAATGATGCGAAAGCAGATAGAGCTTAAAAACTGAAGGGAAGAGACTGACTGGAAGCCCGAGACAAAGATGGGAACATAATGTGAAAATTAATCTTAAAGAAATGAATGGTGGTTTGGGTTCTGTGCACACATGCCACCATGCACACACATGTGTGTGCGCGCGCATACACACACATATGTGCCAAGTTTGTCATGAAGATTCTAATATGTCAAATAAGTCACAAAGTAGCCTACATGCGACAAACACATTCCATACAAAAATGAAGCAATTCAAATTTTTGAAGTCTGAAGCCAAAAATGAAGTGAGATGTGGCACCTTAATATCTCCATTAATTACAACTATTTATGACAAAAAATCTTCTAAGAAAAGCAAAATTACATCTGCCTAATTTAAAGAAATTAATTCATTAAGCAATGAAGTAATATGTGTATGTGTATCCGTATGAGGTGGTGATGGCAGCTGCTGCTACTTGAAAATTAATTTTAACATTATCATTCTACCTACACCTACCCCTTCCAAATGACTTCTTTTATTCAAATTTCCCCACCTAAACCCTCTATTCTCCTCTCCCCCCACATGTGCCATCCAATTCATTCTTCTTGATTTAATCACCTGAAAACACCTAGGGAGGACATATCATAAAGCTCCTCATTTTGCAGCCTTCTCCAGTCCCTTGTTACCCCATCCTCCTTATGCCCTAATTTCTTACTCAGCACCCTATGCTCAAATAACTTCAGCTTATGTTCCTCCCTCAATGTGAGAACCATGCTTCACAATCACATAAAACCACAGATAAAATTAAATTATAGTTCAGTATATTTTAATATCTGTATTTCTTGAGAGCAAACAGGAAGCATAAAGGTTCTGCACCGAATGATAGCAAGCATTACCTGAATTCAATCTGCTCTTAATTTCTTCATGAATGCTGTTTTGATTTGTTATGGTTATTCCCAGGTACTTGAACTCTGCCATTATTCCCTGATATGTGAACTTCGCCAAACTTTCAAAGGCTTTATCACTTATCTATATGTTGTGTTTTTGTCCTGTATTCTGTTCATGAGACACGAACATATACATATGTTTTCTCAACATTCATATCTAGACCGCACTCCTTACTAGCAACAAATACAGTTTGTGTGTCTTTCTTTATAGTACATGCTTTCACTCAATAAATTAACATGATGAGCATAAACTAGAAACTGATGTGTACCGTTTCAACTCCTGCTGGTTTGCTGGAACCCTCCTAATAGCTTATTCTAAAGCAAAGTTGCAAAGCAATGGCAATAAAGTATCTCCTTGTTTCAGACCATTCTTAATAGGAAATGTATTAGACAGATGTCTGCCTATCCATTCTTCACTCCAGGTTTCATTTAAAAACACATTTTTAATAACCTAAATACTTTCTATACACTTGAAAGAAAATTACCAACACAACACATTTATTGTAAAACATCCAGTTCTTACATAATTATGCTAAATGTTTCAGCCATTATGACCATCATGAGGCAAAATCTCTACAAATTATACAAAGCAAGTTAAATACTGATAGTGAAAGAAGCCCCTCCCTTACAAATATTGTCCTGTCATAGGTAATGTAGACAAATGGTGTGCTTGTTATAAATTACATACATATTTACCTTCATATTACGATACCGTTGTGAAATTTGTAATTAATTTTTCAAGGATATAGTTAAAATTATTAAAACTGGTAAAGGTAAAGCAATCCTTGTACTGACCTGGACAGGCCCATAGGGCTCCACGAGGTTGACGCTCCCAGAATTTTGAGACAAACAGCACATCAAAGTGGCAAGGTTGTAGGCCCTATGCAACAGCTGCCTTTACCCCCCCCCCTCCCCCACCCTCCACCCAAGAAAATAGCCCTGATACTCATTTCTGCTAAAGGCTGAGTCAACCCCAGAGCCCCAGTGCAACAGGATGAATCAAGTCAATGAAAAATCTCAATAACCCCATCAGGAATAGAACCTGCAGCGCAGTGCCTCAACCAACTGTGCCACTGCACACCCTAATAAAATTTGTACAGTATCTTAATAACTGGGCGTTAAAATTATTAGTAATCAGGAGTATGCTGACGTTGGTACTTGACCGTTGTGTTTTGGGTGCTGATATCTGTAATATTATTTTCTTGGTGCAGCAATATTGGATATACAACTGGAAGAAGACAATGATCGATGCGAGATCATGTTGTGTTATGGTTGGAGATCAATGCACTGCACTGACCTCCACATGTACCACAACATGAGTGATGTGGATGAATGTTTATGTTAAGAGCATGGGCAAAACATCCAATTCACGAACCTGTTCAGTACAGAATATCTCCCACAAAGCGCATGTCTCACAGTCGATTACAGGGTATGTACATCTAAAATTATTACTGTACAACTTGTAAAGGTATACTCCAAAAGTATTTTAAATTATTTGTTCATTTGCATTTTATGGAAACAAGAATTACTTACAGAAATCGGTCAAAAAACCTAAATAAAGAAGACATTTATACAGATGACAGGATAACAATAACAGCTATGCAAATGTTTGCTAGACTGATCTGGTTCAGGACAGCTTCAACAACAGTTCCTTGTCATCACAGTGATGGACACTGGGCTCTGTAATAACTACTGGCCATGCAATAAACACCCTGTTCATAGACGCTGACATGAAACCTTGCATAGCTATGATTACAAATCTGACAATGCAACATCCAAGAATATGTCACCTGCGGCATTGTTTGATGAGTCATCAGCTACCGCAAAATCTCCAAATTCATCTTCATCTTCCTCAATGGCATCGTCTATGGGAGGAGGTGATGAGGACACCATTGGAGGAATTATGTTGGACATGCTGGCTTCTGGTCACTCCATCAATCAAGAGGCTCCCTACATCATAACAGAATTCAGTTGGAGGATACTGTCATGCACAAGTTTGGCTTACATACATCTGTTATGCTGTTACAAATTGGCTCAAAGTTTAATGAAAAATTTAGACAAGAATTAATTAATTTAAAATGGATGGCATGAATCCTCATATAATGTGTATACGCAAACATCACATGAAAGAACAGGACCTGCTACACCTCACATTGCCTGGTTATGCACTACGACATGCTGCAGATGCATACAGAGGAGGTGTGTGCATGTATTTTCATAAGCAAAGATCGATATTTCAGCAAAACTTATACTTCGCATCACTGTAAAGGCAATAATCGGGACATGCATACAATTCAACTTCAAATTTAACATGCAACTTAATTATGTTGAGCCTGTACACAGCTCCGAAAGGAGAATGTAATAAGTTCATAGGGGGTTCAGATGGTACTCAGAAATATCTGTGTAAATCAATATCTAAGTTTATCATTTGTGGTAACAAAAATACAGATCATCCCAATAGAAGCTATCAAAATATAGTTACTGACCTTATCAGCAACATACAATTTACCACATACAGTAAACTGAGCAACAGGAATTCAAAATAACTCAATTACTGCAACTGAGAGAATATTTTTGTGCATTATATTAAGACTAAATTCAGCTTTTACATCTCCCACAGAGAACGGCCTATTAGGCAATGGTGCCCAGTTTCTTACCATTGATAACATTTATGCAGCAACAAACGCAGTAACTGTGAAACAGAAAACCAATGTAATAAGTAATAACAAAAAATCGCAGACTTTCAGATTATTCTAGAAAATGAAACGGGGGAATACATTTAATTCAACACTATAATGTTTTGATTATGGTGTATAATATACAGATACAATCTTCTTTTATCTTGGACCTTGTCGACCATCCAACAGATTTTTTAAACCACTAAAACATTACATTTTGAAAGCTGCTGCTGCTTCCGTCTCCAGGCAAGCGGCACCTAACCTGTTGGACCCCTTAGATCAAGCTATTTTCAGTCACTGGGTACCAATGAAACACTCACAAGTGTTGATATGCTCCTGAGAACAGAACTGGTTGAGCAATTATAACAGGAAAAAATGCTACAGAAAAATTAAAAACAATCACATGATTTGCGGTGTGTTTCAGGCACTATACTTTGAGTCTTGTGGTTATTTTTAATTTACCTGTAGCAATTTCTCCTGTTATAACCTGCAGACCAGTTCTGTTCTCAGGAGCTTATCTGCACTTGAAGAGTGTTTCTGTGGTACCACGTGACTGAAAGTAGCTTGATCTAAGGGGTCCAATAAGTTCGGTGCACCTTGCCTGAAGACAGAAGCAGCAGCGGTTTCCGAAATGTAGTGTTTTAGTGGTTTAAAAAATCTGTTAAAAAGAGAGGAAAAAGTTTATAAAGACAACATCACCAAATGCATGTTAAATTCACTTTGTCTACATTTCTAAACAGTTTTGAAAGCAGTTTTCCAGTTAAATATAAAAGTATCGGCAACAGAAAGAAAAAATGTATTACACAAAGAATAAAAACTACTTGTAAAGTTACAAGGGACCTATACATCCACAGCAGGAACATAAACACCACCAAATGAAAAGTAAGCACTTTACATTAGGTACTGCAGAATTCTGAATATAGTAATAAGAAACACCAAAAGGCAACATTATGTTGGGCTTACAGCAGATCCAATAATAAAGTAAAAACAACACAGAAAAGTGCCTTCAAACAAATGCCACCCCTACTCACTAATAATAATAATAATAATAATAATAATAATAATAATAATGGCTCAATGGGTATGGGAGAGGTAGTACATTTGTAAGGGGTTGACCCTGCACTGGTCCTCACCAGCCCAGGTGTGTAGTAGTGCAACTTGAGGCACCAGCCACTCACTTCCGTGCATAAAAGACCATCCGTGTGTACTGAGTAACTACATTTGACCAGAGGTGAGCCTGTTTAAATGGAACACGGCGGATCTACAGGAGTAAACCTCGAAAAAAAATCCCTTAGTCCAAGGTGTACACTACCGTGCCAAGGGACTACAGATGCATCTGCGGTGGAGGGTAAGAAACCAAGAACAGTGAACTTCGAGAAGTGGCGACCCTCAGATTCAAGCAGCCTTACTGCGGCAGGCGGGGCTATACTGCAGTGGACAGAAGACATCCCTAGCTACTCATGGGACAGCGATGATGATTAGAAAACAAAATTGTAATACACAAGCAGGAAGAAGGAAAGAGCAGAGGTCCTCTGACAGCACTGAAGAGAATGGTAACCGTACCGAGGAAACTCAACCTGGACCATCTCAAAGTCCACCTAACATCGGAGTCGGGCAAGAAAATAGAAAGAAGTTGAACAAACAAATCCGATGGAGCCGAGAGGAGATGAAGGATGTGTTGTGGTGTTTCACATACATTAAAGAAAAGACATTAAGAGAGAACTATAAGGAAGCATATAAATTATGGAGAGAGAGGAACCCAATGACGAGAATGAATATAGATGAAAAGCATTGTTAAACCAGAAGAACTACATCTTAAAAGCTAAAACAATAACGGCTGTTGAAATTGATGAGATAAAAGAAAATACTAGACTTAAAATAGGGGATGACACAGAAGATTACACAAACGGAGTGAATGGCGACAAAATGGATAAAAATGTTATAGAGCACCAGAAGAGAGACCAAGAAAACAACAATACTGGCTTTGGTAAAGCAGAGAATAACAAACATCAATGTGCTGAAGGAGAGCAGCACACAGTTAAGAATAAGCTAAAGGAAGACCTTCAAATAATGTGGCATAAGGTGAGGCTCCTTACAAATGTCTGAAAGCGAAAAGCTGCCAAACCTAAAAACAAACAGCAAAATGATAAAGCTTCAAGAAGAAATAAATGGAGTAACTGAACAACTTTTAGAAGAAGATGAAATGAATGTAACAGATATAAACAACCTGATATACGCTGCAGCCACAATCATGACACAAACACTGAATGAGCCCAGCAAAAGAAGCAAAAATAGAAGATATGATGATGATGATGATGATAATGATGATGATGATGATAATAATAATAATAATAATAATAATAATATTTATTTACTGCAATTGGGTTGTCACCTGGTGGCCGTGGTTATTTTACATGTAAACAAAACATGAAATTGGTTACTACTAAATTTAAGTCGGGAGGGCTACACGAGAAGCATGTAGTGGCAACTTGGGAACCATCTCAGCATTTGCTTTTAGGCACAGGGAAACCAAGAAAAACCTGTGTCAAGGTGGCCAGTCGCAGGACCTTCCGAGTACTGACCTGTAGCCAGCAGTACAGCATTTAAAGTAAAGTAAAGTTAAAAAAAAAAAAAACAAAACACACACAAAACAACAAAAAAAAAAAAAAAAAAAAAAAAAAAAAAAAAAAAACAACAAAAAAAAAAAAAAACA
>Ga0123357_10010248_pt1 | contig 11905 bp, 4 predicted proteins | sample TergutEmb28metaG_FD_89873 | JGI IMG/M metagenome (GOLD analysis project Ga0123357, IMG submission 89873) | Embiratermes neotenicus P4 segment gut microbial communities from Petit-Saut dam, French Guiana - Emb289 P4 | ecosystem: Host-associated > Arthropoda: Insects > Digestive system > Gut ...
AATAATAATAATAATAATAATAATAATAATAATATAGTGTTTATGTATGACGACACTGGAAAGTTATGAAGGGTAAGCATTACGTCAAAAACAAACAGGTTGAGAAGCAACTAAACGCAAGTGGATGAATTTAAACAAGGCTCTAAATAACACTGGACTGGGATAGTGCTGTTGTACTTAAGTAAAGACCCATAGGTCTTGACTACTGAAACTACGTAAAATATTGTAGAATTTACTGCTTTAGAATTGTCATCCAGGGGAAAGTAGTCCTCAGAAAAGATTACATTTTTCCTACAGATTACAATTTCAACAGAAACACTTCTAGCCGAGGGACTGAAGCTATATTACTCGACGTCAGTAAACTGAAAATCGTCTCGGTGAACCCTATACATAGGCGTAAGCAATCATTATCCGAAATGTACGTAGACTTAACATTTCACCTTTTCCTTCAACATGTTGATCAAACATCGGCTAAAAAAGTGGTCGCAAATTCAATATCTATAATATTCTTCTATAATTATTGTCACATGCTGAATGGAACAATAAACTGCAGAATCTAGAATCTAGTGTAAGGAATCAAATTTAATTTACTTCGTTAGAATAGGACCCAGAATTCCTAGGCGGCTGCCCTGCTAACTTGTTGAGTTGATTTTTTATTCTGCTCTTTAATGTCAGAGCATTCTTTTGGCAGTAATAAAGAAGTTTAAAGACACAATCTTGAACAAACAACATAGTGACTAATAACAGTAAGCCCTAGGCACCGTTCGGGCGTTCTGCAGTGAAACCTTCCTGCAGCGGCTACGTTACAAAATAACATAAGACAGTGCCTGTATTTTCATGTGACGTCATAATGGCATGATTGAAATTCTTACAACAAAATATGTTACCTTACTTCCCGAACCTCGATTTGTACAACATATAAGATCTAAGAAGTAATGAAATTTTTGGACATATAGGATAGTCTAATAACGCTGCATGATGCATTTCAAAACGTTATTCCGTTGTTTTCTTAGGCTACAGTTGAATAAGTAGTATTTCATTAGAAAGACTTTAACGTTTGCCGTCTTATAAGCAATACAATTCTTAAGAATTCAATAGTCTTTCAGCATCGTGTAATCATTCTTTTATGTATGTCCACTAATCAGGATCATATTATTTGTGTGGCAGCAGGGAAGTTTGAATTACTGTGCAGAATAGAGCTAATTTCTCCCGACAGCCTGTGCCACATTTCAAGGCGCCAAATACTTTGGCTTCTTCCATTACAGGAAGGATACTTGCATTTCTGAGTTGTTACAGTAGCTTGCATGCGTGATGTTGCCTGTGTGTAGAGAAAGGATTGAGAATATTGAAAGAATAAAATTTCTGCGAAAATTATTTTAAAATAATATTAAAGATGGAAAAGTAATTTTAAGAAATGAAGGCAAGTTTCCACATTTCTGATAGCTGTTCAGGGAATTCTCATGAGATAATTTGAATGAAGCAAAAAATAAAAAAAAAACTACGACCGTCTTCATATGAGCTCGAGTCTTATATATAAGAACTTTAGTACACAACTGGATGACATGTGAAGAATTCTAGTTGCATAATTTTTTATCCAACTTCTATCCAACATTCTCTGTTCTGAGATTACCATCCCATTTTTTTCACAGTTCATGCCAACGTGAAATAGGTTACTACATCAACATACGTAATGGACCTCATTTCAAGTACTTTTTTTCAGATTTTATTCACTGAGTATTCTGTTGCAGCGGCAAAGCTGTAGACTAGATTTATAGTTGTACTGGATTCCAGTCAAGGCAGTATTAGCTCCGACTATCCGGAATGCGTTTCTCATGGTTTTTCTTCGTCAGTTCATATGAATGCCAAAGTCGTAACTTGAAATCAGCGATATTTTTGTCCTTTCAGATGCTTACATTCTTGCTCCAACTAATGATGCATACCATGTCTGTGACCCACAATACTCCGAACAACAGTTGACGTTAACCTACTCTTTAGGAAAATATAGACCTAAAGCATAGTTCCGTACTACATAGTATTTGTTCTGTGGGTCCACTCGTGAGTGTGTATGTGAATGTGTCTATGTACCTGGTCATATGCGTATTTTTTTTTCAAAACGCAACATTTCATACATCATTCTCTAAGGCTTTCTCTGTGGTTGACTCATTGCGACACAGTTATGTAGGGCCTCTTCCTTTATTCCAATTTAAGGTATTATTCACGTTTGTCCAGATTCTACCACAGTCAAAATCTATGTAAAACACGTTCATATCATAATTAGTCATTAGACAGAATTCTAAATCTTTAACAACCATCCCTTTTTAAGAACTTATTTTCCTGGGACATATTTTGTGTTATCTAATTATTTCCAAATTACTACTTCTGAAGGTTATTCCATACTTAAATTTTATGCTCATTTGTTGCAATGCCTAACCCCTTGATGTTCTGCCTATAACTGTATCAAATCTGACTAATGTCAAGGACACGAAATTTATTCTACTGACATGTAAAGAATTAATTTATCTCTGTACGCATGTTGAAGGCACGCAGGAGGCGTGGAGTTACATCTGCAGTAATAGTTTCTGGAACTCATTTAATAGGAGGTTGGGTGGGCCCACAGCCTGTCTCTTCTTCTTGAGAAGAGGAAAATTATTTGCTTCTGCCGGGATTTGAAGCCCGGATGAGGATAATATTTTATTTATACGCGTACAAGTCAGATCGTACCGAGTGGTCCATCGGTCGGCTAATATTTTTGTGTAAGCGTTTTTGAGGTTCTTGTGAAAATCGTTGATTTACTCGTTTTATACAGGAAGTTGGACAGCATTCTCTGTGAGAGATCTGCATTTGAAGTACAAGCCGTTCCGGAGGTTATCTGAACTTTCGTCGACATGTGGTCTAGTGGTTAGCTTACTAGGTATCGCATTTAGCCCAATCATTACCATTAACCGTATAAATTGAATTTAATCTTGTAGTGATTACATTTACTATTGATTATACAGAGACAACATTAAACTATTTATCGAAACGACGGTGTTATCAAATAGGCATATACCGCAGAGTGAACAGTGTGTAATATGATACTGTGCTAGTGGACCGTGCACACACGAAGTTCGGAATCTTTAAACTGGCTGAATCGAGTTGCATTTAGGAAGAAATTTTGGAAGGGCTTGTGACATGAAGTGTAGTTATTAATGTAAAGCTAAAGTTAAAGGTGAAGGTAAAGGTAACGTACACCCTATAATATCCCAGGAAGACACAGGCGAGGGATGAAGGTATAGATCTACCCTCTCTCTAACCTAGGCTGTATAAAGGGTTCAGTGGTTAACGTCACGCTCCCACCGCTTTACCCCCGGGAAAGAGACCCCATACTATTGTACAAGAGGCTGGGTGGGCGTCGGGGCCGGTCTGGATGGTTGCGGAAGATTTCGCACCCACCAGAGTTAGAACCCTGACGTTCGGTTGTACTGACTTTCCATCCCGGCCGCATGAAATCTGGTTATTAGATGTGAAATTGTGTCAGATGTCTGGACGCAGTTGGATGGAATACCGAAATAAGCGCCTTTACGTAAGTACATAGAACTGCTGGAAAGTCTCTCGTACTACTTATGCAAATAGGTGTGTTTCCACAACCAGAACGAAATATAGGTGTGTGTGTGTTCGTATGTGTATTCTACGCAAGGGGCGCTGGATTATCATGTTAGTGCCTTCATTCTGACATTCCCTTCGACATGTGTCTTGGAAGTTGCCTCAGATACGCACAAAACCTTAGTACCATGTTCTTGGACGCGACGCAGAGAACGTGCGAACACGTGAGAACACGTGCGAACAAGCCACATGTGCCGGACTGTCTGAGTAAGTAACAGCTTGTACTGTGTGGCAGGACAGGTATTTCGATTTGCGCTTCTAGTCTGGGCCGGCTACTACATCCACCGAGTCTCCTTCACTGGAGAAAACCGGCTGGAGCATGAAACTAACCACTTAATTCTGGCTGCTTAACGAACCAAGAACACTGTGTTTGTATACACGTCAGTTATCTTTAGACACCTTCGTTGAATTGTGCTTGATGGTTGGCCTAAATATACACCATTGATGATGGTAAAGTGAAATGGTTCGCTTGGTAGATAAATTTATTCCGTTTTCCTACAAAAATTAAAGAATGTGGCTGGCTAATTTTTCGTTTTATAACCTTACTGTGCTGTTAAACAATGATAGGAGCAGTACGCCTGCACGCACCACGAAAGGTACTCAGAATACTTATTTTTAATCTGTGGGGAAGGGTGCGCACGTTGGTGAAGATTACTGGTCGCCCCTCCCGCAGGTCGATATTCGAGAGCATTATACAATTGTTAGCGAAGAATACTGGCAGATATACGTATTTTAATAACATGGATCCAGAATAATGCCTTTTGTCGGAAGAACGAAATCCAGCCCTGGAGAATTCGTAAAAAATGTTGTATTGTATAGGTTTTGGGGCCCGCTGACCCATGGGGCCCATTCGCTCAGGGGGACCTGAGGACTACCTTCTTTTGGGGTGTGACACCGTATGGTCTAGTACGATGTTTGTTAAGATTTCTGGTACCGCAGACACTTTACAGATTCTCACTAATACGGCGGACCTCTCCCCTAAAATTAGCTCAACTCGCGGACCCTTAGGCATAATTCTTGGTAACATTTGCAAATAAGACGTTGTTGAAAAACTTAAAGTCAGTAACAAATTGAAAGTAATGACGTAATATTTGTACAAGTAATGGTGATAAAACTAAGATTAGGAAACCCCACATGGGGAAAAACTGTGTTGTAGTGAGTAGTATGTACACAATTTGCGAAACCCCGAGTGAGAAACCTGGTCTAGTAGGAATGGCCAGACATTTCAGAGGAACCTGATGACTTCATAACCAGTCATCTGCCTTCATGTCCGTCACAGTATTGGCCGTGTAATTCTCAAACCTCAGGAGTATCCAGGACAACTGACTGCATGTCTCAAGAAACAATATATGCTGACCACGTCTGGAGAGTTTATACCTGCGAAGTACTGGTGGAGTTTATGTTACGATTTATTAACGAAATGCTAAGTCACTAAAACTGCTACTATCTTATGACAGCAAACATCGAAGTAAGTGAGCATAACTCCTTACAGCGGTATATTAGACACAGAATTTTGCGTCCGCTTGATTCCATAGGTTTTATTACGTCTCGATCGTAGTTAGACGAAGAATGTGAAATGTTATGGGATATTGCTTCAAACAGAGTCACCTCCACGGAATAAAATTGTCATTTTCTGTTTTCTTACACTGACTTTAGAGTAAACACATTTCTTATATTGGCTGGATGTAACGAGCAGTCTTAATATATTGTCGTGTGTTAAGTTGTGCAAAATGTCCTTAAGAAGCAAAGGTAACATTTTCTTGTGCACACCATGAAGGCGTGTGGTTCAGTGAGAGTACAACTCCACCCATTCTTAAACTCGGATGTAGATGGATGTGATTATTTGACATCACGCCCCAGCGACTCTGTCCTCAAGGAAACAACGCCGTTATCCAACAAACAGTAGGCTTGGTGGGCCGAGAACCGGTATCAGCGCTTTGGAGAAGAGAAAATCTTCTGTTTCAGTAGGGAATTGAACTGCAGTTACTCGGTTGTACGGCCCTTAGCATAGTAACTATACCAAATACTGTATACTGGGTTACAGGAAGTGCCTGTGGCATTTATTTGAATATCGTTTTTCATATTAGCAGGTACAGGCAGGTTAAATGCCACGGCGTACTTCAGTAGCAATACTACATTACAAAGTCAATGTATTGCTGACACTCCATTCAATGCACAATATAATAATAAAATAGTAGTATTGTTCTTAGAGCGTACGCGCGAGGGACCGTCAAAGTTGAACAATGGGAAATTAACTATGTATAATGATGCCAGATGAAGGGAGAGCGTTACGTCATCTGTGCACCTTTGCCTAGTGTCATGCGAATAGGTATACTATGGAGTTAAAATGAGGGGGTGGGGGGGTATTACAAATGGATAAATTACGTAAAATTTCAGTACAAAGTTTCGCCTTAAAATTTAGACATGGATACTTCAGGTGGACGAAGTATTAGCTATAATAAAGTGCGTATTGTAGAAATGTCCTATAGAGATGTGGATTCCACTTGGTATGGTTGAGGATAAATCCAGTGGCGAACGTCGGTGAAGATTATAATGAAAACGAAACTTTGCATTATCAATACCAGCTGACCAATGAGAGGCTTTTCAAAGAATTTGCGTAAACTGTGTGTTTGATTATACCTTAAAATCCTAAAATATATCCAAATAAAGGGGCGTATTTATGAATTGTGTTCTTGCGTGACAGAAAATACAGAGTGTCTCCGTCAGATAGTCCAGCCTGCTGAGACTATTTGGGGATAAAATTCTGAGAATTATGAGAAACATATAAAAACTTCGCAGGAAATACGCATACGTTTTAAACGATAAAGCAGGTTGTATATACAGCACACCAGTGTGCTTTAAACTGGTAAGCACAGCTCTATGAAAGACTGGAGGCACAACTCCAGGAATTCTTAAACTCGTCACTAGTTGAGATTTTGATTTCTACGCCAAGATCGGTTTACTTTTTGGAAAGGTACCCGGCACCCACTGAACAGGAGAATAAATGGGCACAGCAGTCGCTCTGGACCAGCTGCACCTGGCACTGTACTGACTGAGCTAAACAACTTATTATTATTATTATTATTATTATTATTATTATTATTATGAATTATCTAAACCTCTTTCTTAAGAAGTGATTGCCAATTTACTGTGAAGTTACGAGGTCACCCTTCTGGGATTCAGCCATCTAATGATCCATTACTGGGAGGATTTTCTCGGATCGGTGTCAGTTTTCTAGATAAATGTTAAAGCAAACGTATATAACACTGCTTCTGTTGCCATCTTCAAGGGAACAAAGTGGACACCAAATGTGTTGGGTCCGTTGTATAATAGTTATTGCTTGCCTGTCACAAGCCAGTATAAATCATCCGAACATTATCACATTTTGACGTCCTTGAATATGGTTGTATGAATGGTTGCTATAAGTTACTTACAAATGAGGTCCTATTAAATTATGCCTGCAACGTGCAGTGAAATTTCTCACATAAGAATGTGACTACATTTTCAAAATCCTTTAAAAGAACAATGGTTCGGATGCGGAAATAAGGACATAGTAGGAAGTGTTAAAATAGTGATTACCAACCTGTAGGGCTGTTGCAAGTTGTAGAGAAACTTCACTTTTTGTTGTGACAGTAACAACCGAGCTGGCATTCACTAGGCCGGTTTATACGTACTTTAATATGCAGCGGGATCTGCGAAGTTCAATATTTCATACCGCCACTCTGCATTACTGCCGCGTCATCTCGAACTACTGCACCTACCTACAAGGCACTGAGCTGGTAATATATAGGCGGATTTCCTTAATACAAATGTCCATAATCCATGTTTTAAAGACTTCTTTCTAGGTACTGTGTAATTTATTTGATGATGTTTTGAAATAAGCACTACAAACCATTTTGATAACTGTAGATTCAGTTGATCTACATTACACTGAGATTCGAAATTTGATTCAGGTCCATGTTTCATTGTTGCATCAATGTATGGGTAAGCAATATGTCATAGTCTGTTCAGAAGCAACAGCTCTGTCACTGGTCTGTATGATTCTTGGTCAGCAACCAACTGACAGAACAACACCATGCTTCTAAATTTCTTATTAAAAACAGCGCGACAAGGAAACAAACAATTCCTAAACATATCTTACAACACCAGAGGAAAGAGAAGTTTATGACGACTGCTGAAGATGCGGAATGAATCGTAACAGGTCACACTGGCTAACAAATGCCGAGGACGCGGTATAGGATTTTAAATAGGCAGAGAATGTTTAAGTAATTATTATTGTGATGTAGTTCCGTTAATCATGCGATATCACATGTCCTCAAGTTGCGGATGAAGAAGACAGTCTCCAAGTTGGGTAGGTAGTCGAAACTGAAGTTTAATAACACTTTACGAGCAGCAACAAGAAGTGCTACTTCAGCTTAGCAGTAGAGTATGTGTAAACCACGGCACGGTACTATATTGAAATAGTTAAACAGAACACCAGAAGTATGTAGGTTGCTAGGTAGGTAAGTGGACGGAATCAGCTCAAGATCGTAGAAGAAGTACAGCGCTGGGATGTGCGGCGCTATCTGCAGACTGATATTAAGCATGCACGTAAACTTACACAGTTTCTTTTACGTTTCTTGCTTCATTCGTGTTTTAAATTTTTCATCGCTACGAACTTACTGTGTTTTAAGACTGCGCAGTTACTTTAAGATGGATTGTACAGAGGCCAGACCAAATAATTTTACCTGCATGTGAGAATAGAAATATGAGATGTAAATTTTTGACATTATTTGAAGAATTTAAAGTATGGATCAGGTTAAAAATATATTTAGAAGTATGACTGTAAATTAATGATATGTGTGAAGGCGTGTAAAGAGTAGGTTGATGAAACCTCTACAGAATGATGCATGTATTCCAACAATGGCGAGTGTGATTCAGATTTGGCGAGGACTCCTCCATGAATATGCTTCTTTCTGCACTTCGAAAAATAATTCTAGAGTGACTATCGTGATCATACAACGTGCTGAGGCATCTTAAATACCTGTTTAAGATGAACGTCATGTCTGTTTTACGCATACGGTATAAAATTTACCTATCCTAAAAGGAAATGGTTACAAGTTTACAAATAGCCTATTTTGAAGTCCGCTTTGTGCTAATTTTCGGCAACCAATATGAGCTGGGCTTACGTCGTAAGAAGGGTTTCCGAAAGTTCAAGTGCAAATTGGATCGGCACAAAAGGTCATTCCGAAAGTTCCGTATCCATAATCGAATCACCATAAAGGCCGGTCAGCAAGGTAGATTACGTGGAGTTACTGACGCTGTAACTGCAAGACAAAACGCCGGACTTGTGATCTTGGGTTGCACGTATAAGGCTTTCCGTTACAGCTCAGGGAGTAAATGGTGCAGCATTGGCGTTTAGACTGCGTGGCCCCTGGAGATGCAGGCATAACGATTCTTTGAGACTCCGGGAACTACTCGCCCCACGAAACAGTATCGCATCACAGAAGGCTTGGATGTTCAAAAGTATTTGCCGTTTAAATATTTATGGCAAGTTATAATACTTCTGGCGTCACCACCTAACCTGTGATTTTTACTGATAAGAGTGGCTTCGGTTTCTGGGTTCTTACATTCTCCTCGTGTTTTACAGCCACATTTTCATTAGTTTTTGTTATTATTTTCATAATGTTTATTTCCAGTTCTTTTCTATCTTCATCCAAGTTCCGTCATTCCGAAAGGTCTATCAGGCGACCGCGCTGAGAATATCTATTTCTACCTTCGTCGTTCTTCTGACTTATTTTCTGTCTACTTGTAGACATGTGTATGTTAATATAGGTTTGTTTTCCGTTAGAATGTGTATAAAATTCTAGTTATTTGTCTGTTCTTTTTGTCCTTCCAGCTTAAGGACTGGATGATATAGCTTGTTCCCTGTTCATAAATTTTAAACATGGTCTTTCTGCCCACTTCCCTGTCTTGCCACTCCTAACTCTTCTATTTATTGTGTTGGTATGATAATTCTAGGAGTTTAGTATCCTTCATTCTGTTTCCAGAATGTTTCCAGTTTAGTACCATTAGGTTTTTATTTTTTTATTTTTTATTTTAATTTTTTTTGTCATTCTCTATAGCTGCGTTCCTCCTGCAGTGAAAAGCTTCTGTTCTCTTCATCTTACCTAGAGTTCACTTTAAAATCGGAGAATCTTGGCTTAGCTATAAAAACGAGTTAAATAGTGCAATGAAACTTCTATTTTCGTTTTATTTGTGGCGTATTACTTTTTCTTCATTAATAATTTGTAGATTATCACTCGGTATTCGAACAGTTCTGTTGTAATTACATAACAATTCCTGAACAATGCGGTTTTGTTAACTGTCTGTCTGTGATGAACAATTTCATTGTTAGGACTCCTGTCTTTTGGTCTATGGGGAGGATACGTATGCCAGCACTTCCACCCACCACTGACGTTAGAGCTATTCAGCTGTGTCTCGATCGGTATTGTCACATCTTTTAGATAAAATACGTTGTACACAGAAGATAAAAAATGTTTAGTGCATAATGATAAGTGGAATATGATAATATGTTATGCCTTCTAAAATTGCTGGATAATTATAGTTGAGTTACGGATCTACAAAGGTTTGCTACATTATATTCTTCATGATATTCCAAAAAATTACATTTCTGTTGTTCGTAAGTATATAATTAGCTGTAAGACGAATTAGAAGTATGTCGAAGAGTAGCACACCGGGAAGTTTGTACACTGTCATTTATTTTGTCTTAATAAAAACTTGAATTTTTTAAATCTTGGATATTGTAAACCAAATTTTCAAACTTCTGTCTCTATACATGCAAGACAGCACATGGTGGATCATCATTATCAAATGGCGGTGAAGCGTGGACTGATGAAAGAAAATTATTGTCTAGTGAAATTCCATTCACCAAGCGGAATGAGGTTAAACATAGCCTTCTGGACAACAAAATAAACTACGAGAGGATGACAGAGTAATGGATTTTACCACTAACAAAATTTAAGTAGCAAAATATAGCCCTCTGAACCTCAAAATTAATTACGAATAAATGACGGAATCATAGATTTGACCAATAATGGATCTTCAGTAACACAGATTAGTTCGAGGACCATTTTAGAGTAGGAAAGTAGAATTCAAAAATTAATTATAGAATACAAAGTATAGAGAGTTTTCTAAAATTTATAACAGTTCTTCTTTCTACATTTTGGAGGAACACATTATCTCCATTTTCGTGATAGAAGATGAATGTGGAACGTTCCTTTGTAAATCTTGGTAATTATTCTAACGGAAGTTGCGAGAGCTCTTCTCAGCAATTATCTGAAGAAAATGGCGAAGAAACCACAACGTTACCTCAGTGAGGATATTCAGTAAGCCGACGAGTGTGTCTTATAGAGGATAATGAGTAAACGGACCAATAGAGCTGAGTGAGGACGGTCAATAAACCGACCAACAGAGCTGAGTGAGGACGGTCAATAAACCGACCGACACACCTCAATAAGGACAGTCAATAAACCGATCGACACGCCTCAGGAAGGACAGTCAATAAACCGACCGACACACCTCAGTAAGGACAGTCAATAAACCGACCGACACACCTCAGTAAGGACAATCAATAAACCGACCGACACACCTCAGTAAGGACAATCAATAAACCGATCGACACACCTCAGGAAGGAAGTCGATAAACCGACCGACACATCTCAGTAAAGAAATAAATAAAGCGACCGACACACCTCAGTAAGGACAGTCAATAAACGGACCGACACACCTCATTAAGGACAGTCAATAAACCGACCGACACACCTCAGTAAGGACAGTCAATAAACCGACCGACACACCTCAGTAAGCACACTCAATAAACCGACCGACACACCTCAGTAAGGACAATCAATAAACCGATCGACAGACCTCAGGAAGGAAGTCGATAAACCTACCGACACACCTCAGTAAGGACAGTCAATAAACCGACCGACACACCTCAGTAAGGAAATCAATAAACCGATCGACACGCCTCAGTAAGGACAGTCAATAAACCGATCGACACACCTCAGGAAGAAGTCGATAAACCGACCGACACACCTCAGTAAGGAAATCAATAAACCGATCGACACACCTCAGGAAGGACAGTCAATAAACCGATCGACACACCTCAGGAAGGAAGTCGATAAACCGACCGACACACCTCAGTAAGGACAGTCAATAAACCGACCGACACACCTCAGTAAGGACAGTCAATAAACCGACCGACACACCTCAGTAAGGA
>Ga0123357_10010249_pt1 | contig 11905 bp, 3 predicted proteins | sample TergutEmb28metaG_FD_89873 | JGI IMG/M metagenome (GOLD analysis project Ga0123357, IMG submission 89873) | Embiratermes neotenicus P4 segment gut microbial communities from Petit-Saut dam, French Guiana - Emb289 P4 | ecosystem: Host-associated > Arthropoda: Insects > Digestive system > Gut ...
CAGATACAACCCATGAAGTAACTCAACGAATTAGTCGCAAGCTCCTGAGAATGGATGTATTAACTTCCGAAACATGTTGAGCACTGAATAAAGTAATAATAAAACAAGTGGCATCAAGTTTGTTTCTTTTTACTCAACAAAATATGATTATTTAACTGATTTTGACACTCTGCTTTTTTACAGGTACGTAAACCAGAAGCTTCAAATGTTCAATTCACTTAAGCAACGTTTCGAAGGTATTCAAATTTTAACGGTGAGTAATTAAATAATATGACGTTTCTTAAAAAAATGTAAATCAAGTAGGCAGAATTGTTGTTTGTGAATTCAATACTGAATTTTTACTATTCCCAAATGCACGCCCATCCATTGGGATTACATAACATGATCACAGCTATCGCCAGCCCTGCAATAGTTCAGGCTCTTCTTACTTCCAGCTTCTAAGGGACTGTTTTTAGGTTTGGCTTAGCTGTAGTCGGGATTGAAAAGTTTGAACTCAGAATATGTGATTGCTTAGGCGAAGCTTGGATGAGAGATAAATTGTCTACTTCAGACGGCATCGATTGCTGTGGTAGTACTACTACCGCTACTACTACCACCACCACCACTACCACCACCACCTCCACCACTACCACTACTACTACTACTACTACTACTACTACTACCTGCACCACCACTACTATCACTACTACTACTACCACTACCACCACCACCACCTCCACCACTACCACTACCACGACTTCTACTACTACTACTACTACTACTACCACCTGCACCACCACTACTACCACTACTACTACTACTACTACTACTACTACTACTACTACCACCACCACCTCCACCACCACCACCACTACTATCACTACTACTACTACTACTACTACTACTACTACTACTACTACTACTACTTCTTTTCTTCCGTTTTTCTTGTTATGATGTTATTTTAAGTTCTGAGTAATTAGAACCTTCCGGTTTTGTTATTTAATTTTATCGTCGGCTGTATATATTTCTTTACCTGTCTTAAAATGTCTTCGTACGAAATATGCTATTTTACTACAGTCCTCTTTTTAATATTGTAGCTCCTGTAATTAGGTCCAGATGGCTGTGAAATTCTGTGTGGTGCGATTTTTCCACCTCCACTTACTTTCTCTCAGATCCAAATATTGTCTTCAGCGAAACACTGACCCACGACTCCAGAATTCGAAGGCCATACACTGCTTAGAGAATGACCAATCCACTTCTCTGGCATTCTGCACCCTGTACAGAACCTCACTCATTCTACGGACATCCTGCACAAAATCTTAACTCGTTCATCCGTTGGGCACAAATGGCTGTAATAAATATTAACTGGAATGTGAGACCTAGTTAAATTGCAAACAGAAATGTATTGTCGCAATGCAGAAGTGTATAAACAATACAATACTTTCGAAGCAGTGGTGGCAGTAAAATTGAGATTAAAAATAACCTGAAACAAAAATGTTATACCGAACAGGGTCTAAAATGTGCCGAAATCACAGATCGCTTATGCAGAATTCACAGTAGACAAACACAACGGTAGGGTACATATTTTCGCATTTGTTTGGAATGAAAATATAACGAACGGAAATGAACACACCCCATCATTGGCATGATATCCGTTAAACTCTGAACTGTACCAGCTGAAATGACAGGGTGACACTCGATATTGGCCACAGTTGTACCGTGATCTTGGGAGAGGATTATTGTCGACAGGTGCAACAAGGAAATTTATAGGTTTTGAATGCCTTGCTGTGTTAAGAACTGAGAGGCGACTTAACGTAGTAAAGCCACATCTGTTTATCCGTCACTTGGTTGATGTGATTGTATAGGTTATGCATGGTTGGAGGAAGAAGATCGGGGAAGTTGTGGCCCGAATAAGGGCCGAAGCGTCATAGAAGAAGATCACACGTGAAGGTACTAGAGCGTAGGTAGTTTGTTGTTGTCTGTTCACAGCCGCGGCCCTAAGATTGATATACCGGGGTGCTGACAAGTCCTTAGCCCGACCAGGAAGGAAACAAGCTCGGAAGCACGTCAGGGACGCACGCGATTTCAATAACACCGAGACGCGAGCTGTCATCAAGTCTTTTTTTATGCAAGGCAAGGCACCGAAGGAAAGTCACGCCATTCTGACGGAAACATAATCTTATTTCCTTCCTGGTCGGGCTAAGGACTTATCAGCACCCCTGTACTGTATCCAAGTATACTCTTCTAATCGCTGCAAGTTTCTCGTCTTTTTACGCTCAGCTCATCTCATTTCGTATGCATATACACCAATAACAGATAATCCCTTGTGTGTGAGCTAAGTGAAACGCTTATGCTTTAGCCGACACAGTATATACAAAAATGCCATTACGTATAAGTGCAGCCAGTTCCAGCTTATCTCCAAGCCAACACTATGAATATATATAAAAAGCATGTAAAGCAATCCTTATACAGACCTGAAGAGGCCCTGAGGTTTCCAGGAGGTTGAGACTCGAAGATTTAAAGACAGTCGGCACATTAATGTGTTAAGACTGCCAGCCCTAAGCACCGGCCGCCTTTAACCCCCAGAAAGTATTCCTGTTTCTTAATTTTGTTACAAGCAGAATCGAATCCCTGGCCATAGTGCGGCCGGAAGTATTATGTCAATGAAAAAGTTCCATGAATCGAACCTGCGACCTCCCGGCTTGTAGCGCAGTGCCTCAGCCAACTTCGCTACGGTGAACCCTCTCTGTTACATTATGAACTTCGATTTCTCATCCGTCCTTTATATTACGAATGTAAAGCTGAGCAGTAATTAATTGTTTGCTTCATATTGCCTTACCTATTTTTTAAGATTGTCTAAAGAGTCAGATATTGGATTTTAACTGTATACAGGAATATTATTTAATATTAAAATGTGAATTTTCTCTTCTGTATGCGAATACACCACTTAGAATAGGGTACTAGGTTTTAGTTAAGATCCACATAAAACCAATATTAATTTTTGTTACAGAACGACGCATTTGTATGATTCTGACGCCTTGTTTTCTCAACATTCTTACAATCTTAGACTTTTATTCTTTCCTCTACTACTTTCTTATTTTATTGCATTACTTAGAGAAGATCCTGTTTACAGTTTTTAATGTAGACGTATAGTTAGAAACCCAGTCGGAGTTATTATGTGTTAAAGTTGATGGTACGTTTTTTTTTATTCCGTTTTAAATGTAAAGGGAGAATGAGATCTCAAAACTTTCTAATTGAATATGAAAGCTTTCCTGTAAGTGGAATGCGCTGTGGAGTGATTGCAAAATAAATACTTATTAAATGCTTGTGTGCCGTAAACGGAATGCTTGACACATTCGTGTTAGCCGTACTTGTTCACTGGGAAAATTACGAAGAGCTGTACTCACGCAAAATGCAACACCAACTTATTATTGCCCTTCCTATTAGTGCGTGGCTTGACAACCGTTTACCTAGCCGGTGGATTGAGCGTCGAGGAACAACAGCGTAACCTTGGCCAAGCCCCGATCTTACTCGGTGTGATTTGTGGTTGTGGAGTTCAGCCACATTTGAAGTTTGTTGATCAGAACGAAGAACACTGAGTGAACTGCAACAACAAACTGGAGATACTTTTGCCGCTAGGCCTCTTGATTGTTTATGGAATAATTTTGAGTATGTGTTCCTGTGTTGCAATATGTAGAAGTATATGGGCTTTAACAGAAAGGTGCAAGAATTGTAGCACTGTGGCACCCCCTTACATGACACATTCATTTGTCTTTCTTATGATCCCCTATATGTCCTGTATATTTGGCCTGATGCGTTTTAGAAATAAGCCCAAACATACATCCTATACATTTTAAATGTATTTTACTAAGTGCTGCATGGGCCGAATGATCCTTGTTTACAGCTTCTGTTCTCCTGGCAATATTTTTCTCATACAAAGCGCCGAACTTTCACAACATTTCCACATAAATTTCAAATCTTTAAAGACTAATTTTATTATAAATTATATTTAATGCACCAGTTCCTTATTCACAAGCAACAGACTTCATGCCCATTATTATCTGCTAGAAATGCATTAGGATTAAACCATGTGAGTACCTAGAATCTCTCAGATAACCTCTTACAATGTCTACTTTCTCAGGCACCTGAGTGTATTATCCTGCAAAATATTCTACGGCCAGCCCGGCAAGAAAAATTTTTTTTGGCATAATCCCCTGTTGTTTTCCTGTACAGATATGCAAAGTTAACTTTCTGAGACTTCCGTTATGAGATCTCAAGACGTCACACAAAGCTGCAACTAGGTTAGTGCAAAGTGACAGCGTATTTTAATGAAATTCGTTATGCTAACTGCTGCCTCCATTATGTCACACCCTTTCAGCTGCAGCTGCTCCCTGTGGGTATTTACGGTGTTATTCTCTCCTACATGACGTTTTAACAAACTCCTCGAAGATTTGATGCCGTTTGTGCATAATACTGTCATTTTTAGTATTGAATGTTACCTTGTTCTTCCTGCGAAATCAGTCTGTTTTCTCTCACACAAACAGCAAGTTTTCTTTTTTGATAGTATAAAAATAATATGACGTATCACGAAGAAGGTCTAAATATAAACGAACACACAACTGTTGCTTCTTGGATTTCTCAGACCCGAAGACGAAGATTGGCCTGATATGGAACACGTGGATTATCGACGTCCTGTGCCCTCGGAGGCCCGGTTTAAATCACAGATCATTCCATGTGGAATTTGAAGTGAAAAACCCGGACCTGCCAGACGTTTTTTCTAGAGTGCTTCGATTTTACCTTGCCTGCAATATTCCGCTAACCCTCCATTCTATCGCTGATCTCATATAATCACAAAAGCTGACAGCGTAGTTAAACAACACTTTTAAAATTGAAGGCACCAAGCTCCTCCGAAGTTTCGGTAGCTATGGAAACAGCGTCGTGTTCTAGAAGATCTAATTCTTCTTCAGCGTGGCTCTGAAAACCTTCTAAGATTTGCTAAATAAAATTCATTACAATTCATTACAATTTATGTCTTTTGTTTCAAATTCAGCTCAGTGCCGTGAATGTTACTATCAAATGAGTTACTCATATTTCAAATAAATATACTGCATTAGTCAAATATGTATGTCTGCACTTTGCCACTAAATTATATTTGCTGAGGTCTCTGGGAAATGTAATTTCTTGACCGTTTTACATCTGAAGGTTTCGCTGTGATCTGTGGCTGGGTTTATAATCCTGGCGACACCATCTTGTGGTGGGTTGCTACGGTTTACAAGAAACTCACTCTTTACTATTTTCCACACTACGGTTGTTGAACCCCAAGTCATTTGATGCTTCATCAGTAGGATATTACTCAGATTAATGAGAGGCCAGACAGCGAGAATTTTCGTGAAACGTAACCATAAAAATTAGTGGAAAGTCCGCTATTGCGCCTTTGCAATAAAGACATAAAGGTTCTTCGAAACGTCAGATCATTCTTACAGGAAACGGCATTATCATTCCAAAGTTGCAACATAGTATAAGTCAGTATAGCTAAAACAGAAAGAAGTGTTACAGAATTTTTGCACTTGCAGTGTGTATGCCAGTCGGCTCTCTAACGTCACTGGTGCCTTCCAAATCAGTCACTATCCTTTGCCATCCACGCCCTTGCCTTTTCCCAGTCCTTTATCTGTCATGGGTCACGGATTCATTTTAGTCATCCGATTCTCGGTTTTCGCCCCTTGCTCCCCCCGCCACCAGTGCCAGGGCAACTCTCGTGGGATTTATAGTGGACAAAGTGGCACTGAGACAAGATTTTTTTCCCAGTACTTCGATTTTCCCCCTCCAGTATCATTCTGTCTGTGTTCCATCCCGATATTTTATTCTACCGTCGGCTCTGTATAGACAAACTTAGCTACTGACAGAAGTAGTTAAATTAAACACTAAGCACTCCTTTCGGGTGACATCCATTCGAGCACTTGTTTGAGCCATGTGTTGCTAGCCATACTGAACAAAAGTGGGCACCATATTTGTAAAAAGGTACCTAAAGTTTTCCCTGATCGTAATTATGGTCGACGTCATTACGAAGCGCGGTAAAATGTGGACATTACCAGTGACATTCCTACGCGGTACTGGCTGATGGATCAGGTTTACGACCCGCCAACTTTACGTTCATGAATCAAAAGCGCAGCACGCATTAAATAGAGGGTTGTGTCTACTTCAAAGCAGGTCTGGACAAGACGGTGAAGAGAAATGTCCCTGCTTACGAAAATCGAAACCCCGTAATTTTTCTCTGGCCTGTTTTTCTGTGGCAAATGTACTATTGGCCTCTAATGTGGAATTCACTTTTAATTTGAAATGAGCAAAATTTGAATCTTAGCAAAATCTGATAGGTTAAAGCTTTAATTTGTTATGATACTACCTCATTCTAAATTGAAAATTTTAATCAAACTCTACTTGCGTAGTTGATTTCAACTTACTGTTAAACACTTTATTATCCAACTAATACACAATATATAACATGTAGATACAATTAAAATTATAAAATATTTAAAAGTGCTCAAAAATATTACGGATCACAGAGGATCCATCATCTGGGAGCCTTGTACAGTGCATGGCTAAACATTACAAGAATGTAATTTTTAGCCAAGAAGAATTATAAGAATATCAGTTTTAGCCAAACACTGTACAAGGCTCCGTGATGATCTATCCTCTGTGACCAGAAACATTTTGGAGCACTTTTAAATATTTTAGAATTTTTGTATCTACATATTATATATTGTGCATTAGTTGGATAATAAAGTGTTTAATTATCATTGATGCAAGCTGCAAACATGAGGATTCCAACTTACTGTATTTGCTAACAAGAAAACTTGAAGGTTTATTAGATGACATTGTTTAGGTGTTCTCAATTTAACCTTCCGAATTAAATGCTAGTTTACACGCGGTATGTTTTGAATCTTATACGATTGCAGGCGACACAGGCTCATCGTCTTTCAGTTCTGTGCAATCAGAACATGGCGGACGCGCGAATATATGAGACGTGTGCGATACTAGCACCACATATTCTTCGTTCCTGAAAATATGGATCATAATAGAACTGGCAAAGGTACGAAACTTATTTTCAAGTCTGGACTGTGTAAAATGTAAAGTAATATGGTAACAATGCGAAAAATTCTGTAACTTTCCGTGTGATGGCGCAAAATAATGAAACCCGGCAGCTAGGAATGTGAAACTTGGCAGGGAGGTGGGTCGTAATTTACGTACATGACGTGTGTAAAACATTTCTGTAGATAGACTGTTTGCCACGTAGAGATGATGTGAAAGTTAAAATGGAAGGACTGCTTACTTAGGTAAAAATTATTTTAAAAATGAGAATATAGAATGGTAATCACTTTAATTATCACAACAGCTGATGCACTTACATAAACTTTCACATTAAAGCATTTAAAATCGCTCCAACATGTTTCGATCCTGAGATTATCTTCAAGGAGCTACATTGTTCCTTGTTAAAGTCACATTTTAAAAACTCTCACTAATTAATTCTTATATTAATATGGTGCTGTGGGAGCATGTCGTTTTGTGTAAGAGTACATTGTTGAGAATGTGCCCTACTGTGGGTGTGCGTGACGCACACCCACAGTAGGGCACATTCTCAACAACGTACTCTTACACAACACATGCTGCCACAGCACCCTATTAATATAAGAGAATTAATTAGTGAGTGTTTTTAAAATGTGACTTTAACAAGGAACAATGTAGCTCCTTGAATATGATCTCAGGATCGAAACATGTTGGAGCGATTTTAAATGTTTTAATGTGAAATTTTATGTAAGTGCATCAGTTGGTGTGATAATTAAAGTGATTCTACGAACTGCATGGTGCAACAATAAAGATAGAACTGCAATATTATTATTAGTTATATATTACTCGAAATTGATACAGTAGGGAATTACGCTGTTTACGTTGTGCTCTGAATTTCTTGTCCAACTTTTGATATAACTGAATACTAACATTTATTTAATGAAAAATAGCAATCAGTGAGGCCCACAAACGTCCGAATTGTTTGTATGACAAATAGCCTAAATGTGAAATCACTTTTTGATTTATGGCTGTAATAATTTACAAAATAGCGTGTGACTGGATATACAGACATTGCGTCATATTTACCTTGTTTCTATTAAGGAAAAAATATATTCGTTTATATAGCACGAGCTGATTTAATGATAAATTTTATCGAGCTACACGAGTATGAAAAATTGGTGGGCAATAATTCCAGCAACGCTTTTGTGACTGATGTTCATCTAAATCACATGCACCTATAAAAGTTAAGTTTCCACCTCAAAGTGAACACATTCTGTATGATTATGAAAATCAAGCGGTTAGCGCTGTTTAGGGAAACAGAAGGATTTAATTGTGGGAATTGTGCTGAACACAAAAATACACTGTTTGGACAAGCTGCTAGTTTCTTAGAAACCAGTGGACTTTAAATATATCTTATATACCTTACATAGCAAACAATTATACAGAATATTTATCTCAGTAATTAACCAAATTGATGCACAAAATTTTTGTTTTACAATAAGTTTATTTCATGCCTCTACATGTTTCGAGCACATGTGCACATCATCAGGAGGTCAAAATTGCATTAAACAGCCTGTGGTATCATCACAACTATAGGTGTGATGATACATGTAGAGGCATGAAATAAACTTATTGTAAAAAAAATTGTGGGAATTGTGCTGAACACAATAATACGCTGTTTGGACAAGCGGACGTCGATAGTTAAAACAAATACCGCCAGGTTTAACACTAAAAGTCAGCACTGTTCCCACCACACATTGTATTTATGTAGTCTGTATGACCTTACATCCACTATTTCCCTACCCAACATTCATCGATTGGTATTTATAATGGAAACACAATATGTTGTCTGTGAGGTACGAACTGAATATTCGCGTATAATGCTATAATCTTAGTCTTCCAGATCCACCTTCTTCATTCCCCAGTGCTTTACATTATTATCAGCCTACCTATACCAGAAAGACGAGCGGGACCTGCTTAAGAATCTTCACAGCCGTTAATTTTTTTCCCCCTCTTATTATTAGTATTATTATGTATATCACAAACCACCTTCCCTCTCCTCATTTATCTTCTTATTTCTTTATTCTTTAGGAGATTAAAAGACAGGAGTCGAAACTCAAATTAATCCCATCGTGGGCATTATACGTATCAATATATTCCTTCAGGTTTGCTCTTATATTACGTAATATATGGTTTTTGCATACAGAGAAGTAAATACATTATATATGTATAAGACTGAGACTTCTTAACCTGTCATTATGATAATATAACGACAACGCTTGTTATTAGCTATGATTAGGACCTGATTATTGCAGCAGATGTCTGTCTTTATGTGTGTTAGAACATTATAGTAGAAAATGACAGCGTTTGAATAGTTACAAATAGGAAAAAGAATGGCACCAATAAGTGTCATTGGAATGTATGTTTGAGTTGGCGGCATTACAATTTTCGTATCTTACAAGGATTATACTTAGACCATTTAATTCTCATATTAGTTATTAAAGTGGCATGCAGGTTTATTTACTGACGTGACGCGCTTCACTGTTTCTGTTTGCATAGCCAAATGCTGTACAACCTCCGAACAGTTCGTATCAAGAGGACAATCTTCGCAGTGCCTTTGTAATTTATAAGACGCCAGCTTACTGTTCTTATGGCGTGTATTTAATGTCATTTAATGTTTCTAAGATTGATATGAATACGTAATTATAGCGGCGTATGAGTGATGCGTGGGTAAGTATGGGCTGAAAGTCTCACATCCCTATACGGCACTTTATGTCTGTGTTATTGCACCAGCACAGAAAAATTTGCATTGGTTATGAGGATAAATATTATAATATTTGTGATGCTCTACGTATTATTAAATAATTCATTCATTCATTCATTACGTAGTCTGTCTGTCCATAGCCTCTTCTAAAGGGATTTCTCCACAGAGTGCGATATAGTGCTCCTGTTTCGAGTTCAGGTATCTTCTGTTTTCCTTAAGACTATCGAGTAGCTGCTTACGTCTCCTTCCTTGTCTTCCCATTCATGTAGGTTTCCTTCAATAAGGTGATTTAGAAGGAATTTCCAACTCCATTTTTGACCAGTCCAGTTAGCCTTCTTTCGTCTCATTGTATGTAGGATGTTCCTGTCTCCCTTGACTTTTCGTAACACTTCATTTTTCACACGATCCATCAAAATGATCTCCATCCTTCTTGAGCACCACTTTTCAAAACTTCCAAGGGATTTATGATTTATTTTCCGACGTGCCCAAGTCTCGGCGCCATAGAGATAATGCTCCAAATTTAGCATTTCACTACCTGTACCCTGAAATTTAATTCCAATTTCCTGGTTGAAAGAACCTTCTTCTCATTGAGTGCCGCTTTTGCTGTGGAAATCCGTTGACTTATGGTTAATAAACGTAGTGAGAAGAATTCGCGTCCGCTCAAGGCGTGACATGGCTTGTATCACAAACTTGAACCGAGGGACTTCGCGTTAAAAAAAAACCCTCCGCAGGGTGACAGGAATGGTCTTGCTGTTACACCTGAATTGGTCTTGAGACGCCCAGTTTCAGAAATTGATTTTTCTACATTATAGACCTATGTGTATATCTTATTTCTTCTTTCAGCATTAACCTTTCTTTTCTGAAACGTTAGGTTTGAGAGGAAAATGTGGGACAAGCGGACAGACGTATATTTAGCTGTCATATTTTGTACCTGTACTCACTTTTGTTGCACGAAAATGAAGCGTCTAAAAAGAATATATGGCGGCTGTTCCAAGCGTGAAATTAGTATGAATGATATTAAAAAAATTTAAATTCTCACAGAAGACAATTTTGACCGTCACTATAGTGCATATCGCTTAATTTCGTTTATGGAATTGCTGTTTATTATGCGAACAATTTGAAGCAAACGCGTGCATAAAAGACCTTAAATATTCAGGTAAGCAGTACAGATAGTAACTACTGTCCTTAAAATGGTTAGACGTTGAATTCGAACTATTCCACAGCACAAGTCTCATATTACTTGGAAGTGGCACTAAACACTTTTCCATCTCTCTGCTGGAGTACAGAAAGACTGGCTACGGGCAGCCCAATTTCTGTCCATTCGACATTCTTTTCTGCGTAGGTACGATTTTATGCCGTGGGCCGGGATACCTCAGTCGGTAAAGCGACTCGCTATGGGCTGGACGATCTTGGGATCAAATCTCGGGGGCGTAGAGATTTTCCGCGTCCGCCATGGGGCCTAGCCAGGGTCCTGTACAATGGGTACCCAATCTATTTCCTGGAGGTAAAGCGGTCTGGCGTGGCGTTGACCACCCACCCACATCTAGCGCCGATGTTAAGGAAGGGGTAGTGTTATAGCTTTACTCCCCACTTGGGCCTTCGTGGCCTGCGATAGTGACATTTACTTTTCTTTGCCCTTCCATATCTTTGTTGCTGTGTGTCAGAACTGTGCAGCACTTCAAGCTCAGCACACTACATGTGTGAACAATACATGACAGCTCTTCCTCCAAATTACTGGTGAATAGTGTTAATTTCGGTGAATGCAAGTGAGCACTATAAAACAAACAGTCTAGACACCTCCTCAAAACCTACTTTTAATATTCTTGTTGCTGCACCGTGCATATCGTCTAATTATTTAATAGTACACCAACTGATGCACGTCCATAAAACGTTTTCATATTAAAACACTAGAATTGCTCCGATATGTTTCGATCCAAGGATCATCCTCAGGGAGCTACATTTTCCTTGCTAACGTCGCTTTTAAAAACTAGTTACTGATTGCTTTCGTTATACACAGTGGCGCAAAGAGAACGCATTTTTTTTTTCAAATAATTGTAACTTTTTTATTTTCAATATAAAAAAATTATGTTAACATCAGAA
>Ga0123357_10010250_pt1 | contig 11903 bp, 9 predicted proteins | sample TergutEmb28metaG_FD_89873 | JGI IMG/M metagenome (GOLD analysis project Ga0123357, IMG submission 89873) | Embiratermes neotenicus P4 segment gut microbial communities from Petit-Saut dam, French Guiana - Emb289 P4 | ecosystem: Host-associated > Arthropoda: Insects > Digestive system > Gut ...
CCTAATATTATCTACCCATCTACGCCTAGGTCTCTCCAGTGGTCTCCTTCCCTCCGGTTTTCCCACCAAGACCCTATACACCCCCTCTCCTCACCCATACATGCCACATGCCCAGCCCATCTCATTCTTCTTGATTTTATCACCTGCACAATGTTGGGTAAGGACGTAAATGCCTCTAAAATATGAATAGTATTCTGAACACTTTTTCGTGTTTGTGTAGAAGGCTCTAATTAATTTTTGCTTTATAACTGTTGATTTGAAATCTAGGTCATCTTAAAACTTAACGTTACTTCTTCATATATTTATATATCTTAGACGTCGAGATGTTGATCGATTTACCCAGAGTTATGACGTTACACCTAAAGCACGCGTTCTTCTCTGACAATGGTACAGCCCCAAAATGCGACAAATGACGCATAGAGAAGCGAGGACAGGGAAACAAAACAGCATCGGTCCCAGCAGTCACAATTACTCGAGTACAAAGACAAATATATTCTACATCCAAAGACAAACGAAATTCGAGAGATTAGAGAATAATGATATTATTATATCGCTAAGATTTCATTGAACATAAGCAGAACTTCGGAACAAACTTTTAAAGATTGAAGGAAACCCGACAAATTAGCGGAATTGAAACAAATAGCAAGAAACAAGTATACGTTTGGTAAAACAATGTTGCTCATTGTCACATTGTTGTGACTGTAGTCGACAACTGCCTACGTTGTCAACAATATGGAACGGATAAACAAAAGACGATACAATGGCCATGTTGAAGGGGTTTTGCGAGCTACAATAGAGGTACACTGAAACATGGTAATGGACACGATACAGGGAAAGGAATTGCAGGCACATTCACATTAGAACAGAAGAGGGAAAGCTGTGTACCTCTAATTGTCACACTTCACCCTAATTTCATATAATAATCTGCGAGACCTGTCAATTCTGTATCATTAATTAACAGCAAGTATTGGAATAGTTTTAGTTCAATAAGAAGGGAGAGAAAGTGAAATCGATATATAGGTCTAATAAAATATCTTAGTCATACTAGATCCTCTTCTTCGCTTTTTTCTCTTTCATCTTTTAATGAATTTTCCCCTTTCCTAAGCCTTGCTATTTTCATAGTCTTCATTACCATGTTCATCATCATCATCATCATCATCATCATCAACCGTTTTCTGATCCTTTTTCTTCTCCTCTTTTCTGCATCTTCTTTTTGTAAACAATCCGCTTTTTTATTAAATATTTCAAGCCGTCTGCCAAATAGTGCATGTACCATCTAAAGCATCAATAAATACAGGGTTATTCGAAATGATTGTCGGGGTTTTAACTACTTCTCATACACAATACACTTGAGATAGGAGTATATGTGTTTTTTTTATTTAATAGGACAATATTCCAAGTTTTTATCACATATCTTGTAGGTGCTCTATATGTTCTCTTAAATAAAAAAATACATATACTCCTATCTCAAGTATATTGTGTATGACAAGTTGTTAAAACCTCGACATGACAATCGTTTCCAGTAACCCTACATTTGAATATTTTTGCAAGTAGTGTGTTTACTTATGTCTTATGATGACCAAAATCAGCATATTTTATTTTCTCGAACAACATTAACCGATTGGTATTTCTGTCGGTAACTTTCCTTTCTCTCTGTGAGGTAGGAAAGGAGGTTTTATATACATCATTTAGATGAACAAAACCGGCTTTTCACCGGGGAGTCCCGGCTTCGATCCCATAGCATTCCAAGTGAAATTCGTGGTGGGAAAAGTGATATTGGGACAGGTTTTCTCCCCAGTTACTTCGGTTTTCCCTTTTCAGCACCATTTCACTGATGTTCCATACAGTGTTCCACATGTTACCCTTTAAGGAAGGAAGAATGGGTAAAGCTAGGAAACTTCCAAAAAGCAAAGCACTTTTGAAAATCGAGTGCATTGTTAAAAAATTACTTTCGCTTTTAAAAAGAGATTTGTTGTATTTGATTCGTTAGACTTTGGAATTGTCGTGTTCTTCCGCCAAATTCTTCAGTACAAAGAATTTAGGTGTCAAAACTACTCTACCTGCCAATACCACACACGCAGACTTAGATCCATGACCGCAGTGGATTTAGAACCTACGATCCGACAGGTAAAACACCTTGCAAGCCTTAGACAACTAGGTCACAGATTTTTGCACTTCTGCTAGCTATTTTTTAACCAAAACAAGAGTAAAAATTAACTACACGTGTTAAAGTAGACGAAAGAACTCTCCCTAATTTTAGACTAATCTCTAAGTACTGTTCGTCCGCTCACGAAATGTTGCACTCTGTATGCACAATATGAAAAAAAAGTCCCTGAAACAAGTAACAATTAATTGCCTTATTATCGGACATAAGCTGAGTTTGCTTGTAAGAGTTTTCAACAGGCTAAATTTAATTGTCCTCTTGTCCGATCTAAATCTTTGAGGCCATGAGTCTGAAATTAAATAAAAGTAAATGTGTCTATGTGTGTGTTTGGAACATTCTTGCTTTCATTATCGCGACTCCCATTTCTGGTAGGTGAAACTCTTTCTCTGAAAAGCTTTTTGCTTCAAGGAGGCTGCGGAGGGAAATAACTCCTTCACAGCCTAAACTTTGTTCACGAACATGTCAGAGATTGTTGCAATAACGGTTTATGTCACATCGCTTTTCTAGGAACAATTAAAAAATATTGTAATACAATTGCTTACAATTGTCGTCAGGATTAAACAATAAAAAAGAAGTACTTTGTTTATTCAGCTGAATGTACAATTAGATTGTATTAGGAAATTGTTAAAACTTGCATTAAAATTTACATTAAAATGCTCCTACATGTTTCGGTTTAACAACCATCATCAGGGAGCTTACTGTTGTGCTTTGCTAAAGTTATAATTATTAAAATAGTTATTTTAAAATGTAATTATGAGTAAGTTCCGTAGTGTGGCTGCATGTTTATCCAGTCCTTGTTGGTGTGCTTACGGTGCCCAGTGCAGAGTGCATGTACAAGGTGGTTCAAATATGACAGGGACTGATTTGTGTGTAAACAAGCCGCAGTCAGTCCCGGTCATATTTGAACCACCTTGTATATACCACATAAACTCAATCTAACGTGCCATAATATCCCTTCATTATTATCACAAATTACCACTCTTCATGTGATTTGCTCACCACATCACAGTTTACATTTGTTTTTCTCCTTTATCGGGTCTTCATTTCTAGCGCGTTGTTGACTCTTTGTGTTACTACCTTATCAAGACGCTGCTAAATATTTGGGTTCCATTTCATAATTCTTTATTCAGTTTTACAGCATATTTCAACAACGTCACGTCTTGCTACATAAAACAAGAAAATGTAAAGTATCGCTACATGTTTCGGTACCGCCATGCCAAATTCAGATTTTCTCGTATAGTTACTACATTCTTAATATAACTTTAAATATCATTCATATTACAGCTGTATGTTGAATATTAATATTAATAAAATTGAGAAATTTGATTTGTTTACTTTACGTATAAGAAACGACAATATTGCCATAATTAAGTTTGTCACAAAATATCCGATTTTCTACATTGTGTTATGACGTATTATAAACAGCGAAACATATATAAGGTCTTGACATTTACTGATTTTTAAAACAGACTAGAGGACAATTCTTTTTGCACTGAATACCAACAGGCGTTTCTTGAATTTATGTTCTGCTAAAGGAACAAATTCGAACGTTTGTGGGCGGAGCTATTCGATTTATGCCACTGTTGTCTTTAAGCAGCCATATGAACTCCATTTCTAGTTGCTTTGTTTGCTTGTCTGTATAGCTGAAGGAGACTTCCTCTCCCACCATTGCACCATACATCTAACTTCTATTATATAATACGAACAACAATATTATAATTAGATTTAATCCGGTGCTGGGTTGACAGAAGAGATCTCGCGCTGCTGTGGTCTTTTAAGGCAGCAGCAACTCACAGGAGGATATGAATTTATGTGCAGCGCGCCTCATGTAGTGACGTACTGCTTTGCCACTCTGCTGGGAACAATGGCCTCGTGCAGAAATTGTGACGTCAAGAAAAGGATTGTCGTACTTTGGTCTTATCTTAGAGGTGGAGAGATTATGAAATTCCGCCACGCCTTGATGAGACTAGGAACAGGAGGGAAGATGTGTATCAAAGACGCACAACATTGCAATGACACCATGATTTTTATACCCCCGTTTTCGTCATGAAATAATATTTCATATTGTATTATGACAACAAAAAAGCCGCGGAGGTTAAGGTAAAGTTCGACCTAGAACAGGCCACGAAGATGTATAGCTCTACTTTTTCTTTAACCTCGGCGCTAGATGGAAGGTGGGTGGTCAACGCCACGCCCCGGCCGCTTTACCCCCGGAGAGACCAGGTGGCCATTGTATAGGAGGCTGGGTGGGACCCAGGGCCCGTCTGGAGAGGTGCCGGAAAATCTAGCCCCCACCGGGATTCGATCCCTGGATCTTCCAGCCCGTAGCGAGTGGCTATACCGACTGAGCTATCACGGTCCATACAACGCACGGAGAGCGTAAAATTAATATAATCATCGTCATTATTTGTTTCGGTTCATTGGCTTAACCGTTTGACGCCTAAGCGAAGGAGTGTGATGGCCATGGGGGGGGGGGAGGGCGGGTTGGGGGGGGGGGGGGGAGGGGGGGTGGTGGGGGGGGGGGGGGGGAAGTGGGGAAGAGAAATCAGCGAGATTCTAGACTTCAAACAGGAAAAAATTACAGACAATTTAGTTTTCCAGGCAGTTCCTTATCGTCCTGCTGGTAATTCTTGTTCGTAGAGAACGCAACGATTTGGGTGGTGAGGAAGGTAATAGGGAAGGTAAATTTGTACTTGTGCAGGCCACGCAGGCGTATGGATTGCGGAAGTATAGCAACTCATTCTTAACCTCAAAATTAGAATATGTAAGCGGCCAGCTGCAGGTTCCGGCCGTTTTGACCCAGGTTTAAAAACTGGTGGTACCATATGAATGGAGGTTAGGTGGTACCCAGTTCCGATGTGGACATTTCGGGAAAGTTAAAAACTTTTTGCCTTTCCGGGAATGGAACCACGAATCTTCCGTTTTCCAGCCCGTAGTATATCATTGTACTGATTATGCTATTAGGCAAAGCAATCATAAATGGAATAGTTTGACTTATGAAGCAGGTGATAGAAACTGGAAATTGTTTGACGCAGTTAGGTCTGGATTTTGATATCAATAAAGGGAAGTCCAAAAGCAAGTATGTAGTAACTGAGTGCAAACTTGATATTTCTTCTATGACTGAAGGATAGACCTATACTGAAAAAGAAAACTTCATAAAATTAAGCGGATCGCAGTACATTCTGTATACTGACTTCCAGCAAGGAGCATTCAGCACTAAAATATTGAGAAACCTGAAGGCAGTCAATGTGAGTATTGTCCTTACTGTATAATTTTCATATTTGTAATTATGTACCTTCATCCAGATAATATTTACAGATTGATTCCTACTTAACATTAAATATACTGCTTCACTACAAAAGATAACCACTTTTTAATATGATAATTATACAGACCTAGGTATACTCTACTAGCAAAGTGCAGAATTTTTAAAGGTCCATAAATTTTGTTCGTACAACATCTGCATTAGAAATAGATTTTTATATCATAAAAGAATATGCAGTCGTCCCTAATATTGACGTATTCATCATCCACATCTTAGCATGATTCACTTACCTTCTTCATCCCTGTCATCTGAATTTCTTTGCCATATTGTAATTATCATCTTATTCATCCCATTGATATCTTCGTTTCGACATCTTCCTTGCATTTCTGCTGAAGGTCCAGTTCACCCTAAATGACTATTCGTTACGAACTGTAAGTGTAAGGTATGGGGGCGAATGTATAAGAATCTGTCCGAACAAATACTGAAAATATGACCTTACTGATTAATAAGCCTATTTATATGTATATACCCTCTCCGACCGTTCATTACAGAACTCTTTAGGAGCCTGCCAGTTACTTAACCCAAGTATGATCACGTTCTGCACAATACGTCAGAAATTTCAGAAACGTTTATAAAATAGGAAACTTTCTTAGTAGTCATTGGCACTCAGGCACACAGGCACACAGGCACACAGGCACACAGGCACACAGGCACTCAGGCACTCAGGCACACAGGCACATAGGCACACAGACATACAGACACACAGGCATACAGGCACATAGACACATAGGCACACAGGCACAAACGAACACACACGCACCAACACAAACACATATGCACAAAGAAAGAAAGAAGGAAAGACAGACAGACAAACAAACAAACAAAAACAAAGCTAATAAACAGCGTCATTTACGGTTTACCAAATTAAAAATTTACTTTGCACCAATATGTTGTTCAAATAGGTTGCTGATACAGTGAGGAGGAGATCCGTGTTGGCAAATGTTTTAAAATCTGTCTTGTCGTACATTATCTAAGAAATTCTCGGACATATCGAGACAGAAGGAAGGTGAATCTGTACAAGTTTGTCTCTTATATGACAGACTGAGGTCAAAATATGTTTCCTTGTGGAGTAAAGTCAAGAGTGCCTTGTTGTAGTGCGTAGCTGGTTAGTTCACAGAGCGGAACAGTGCACCTCCTACAGTGATGCTGGCATACGACTGCATCGAAATCCACCTATGTGTACATGAGCAGATGTTAAACTTTATTAATATAATTTTGGGTGGATAATTATCATTTTAGTGTTTTGTTTCTTAAAATACGAATAATCTGTATGAGCGTATTGCCACAGTTCAGATGGTTAGTTACCGACATCTGTCCGAAGAGACTCGATTTTGATGCCAGACAAATCCATGTAAAAATTATAAATAAACGCTAAAATATATATTTTGAAAGCACAAGAACTAAGAGTAAAAATTATCTTCAATTCTGAAAAAAAATTGAAAATAGACAAAATTCAAAACCTTGAGATTTTATATCTAAACTTAACAAGTGACAATCATATTTTAGGACGAATATTTGTCAAGAGTTTCTTCCTTTTAACATGCATGATGCTCGTGTAATTCATATTACGTACAACACTTTAGATATTAAAATTCCCAGCTATATCAGATAAAGTGTACAATTCACAAAACTTCTCCCTGTGTTTTTTTCCATTAAATGCGTTAAGAATATCGGAAGATCTGGGAAACAAAAACTGTATAATCATTCTTTTGAGAAAGTTCATAGTATCAAAGTTTGGATGGACGACTGCTACTGTGACTTCTTAAGGTTCAACCGCTACACATTCCAGTTTGTTGTAAGCAATCATTAAGATTTATAAATCTAAGTCTAATGGAAATTATTTTGGTAACTTGAACATTCCTTCGTTTACATATTTCACGACCTAGTTCATATCCTGATAACCCACAGTATGAAAATTTAATGTATCATTATAGAAAGAAACATTAAGCTTGTTAGCTTTGGGTTTACACTAGAGATATTCCCTTGCTGCAGCAGAATTGCTTGGCAAATAAACAGACGTGTTGTTGTTGTTGTTGTTGTTGAAATTAGGTTTGTAGTGATTTTGATATATTCAGAGGCGTATATCACTGCCAGTCAGATCTGATATTTGTAATTTTAAATCTACAGTTACCCTAAGGAATTATTTAAACTTACATTTTTTGTGATTTTTATGTGGCCATTGGATTTTCTTCCTTATTTTTGATTTGTTTTGTGCTTTGCTTTGGCCACTTGACTGCTGGATAAGCACATTAATAAGCAAGAATTGTATTATTGTTGTTAATATTACTATTATTCCCTTTAAAGTAACTGTCCAATGCATGTGCATATATTCATTGTTTTATTCGGATGTTTCCTTAGCTCTTGGGTCTGAGCTGCTAAGCCTGCTTATAAAATAAAATGTAATGAAACCAAGGGTACTATCAATATATTCAGGGAAAATTATCTGTCTTAGAAGATATTTGTTTAACAATTATAATATTTTTAAGACAATCTTTATGTGTGATTTATTATTATCATCATCTCCTATATGCAGGGTATTTATACTTATATTCCTGTGACCTACTGTCCCTAGGGAATACAGTGTTGCAGCTTTTCTGTTGTTACTATTCATGGTGCTTATATCATTAGTTTCAGTGCTGAATCGATTGTACTTTTACATTAGTTCTTTTTCCGAAGTATGTGTGCAGTGCCCAATATGGCTGTTTTTTTGTAGTTCCTTGACTTCATGTTTTCCTGGTATGTTGCTCTCGTATTTTCTGAATGACTTTGAAATAGTCCCAGTCGCCCCTATTATTACTGGTACCACCTTTGTTTTTATATTCCAAATGCGCTGTATTTCTATTGTAAGGTCTTTATATTTTAGAATCTTCTCGGCGTCTTTTTTAATCACATTTCTGTCTCCTGAGATTACAATGTCTTTATTATTATTATATCTTCCTGTTTACTTAAATTTGCTGTTTCGTACGTGTATTTGTCTTATTTTTCTCTGTTGTCGTTGTAATTGCCCTTATATTTGTTGTACCAGTTCATTAATAAAATGAATTTTTTATAATTTACCGATATTTTACGGTTTTCGGTTTGATAAATTTAACAGTTTTTTTTAAAGATCTTTGTTTTGTTTTAAGTTGCACAATTTTTCACATGATCTGTGTTTTCACACCATGCCTTTCTTGTACATATATTGCTAACTTTCTTAGAAAGCAGTGGATGCTTTTGTTTCCTTACACAAAGCCCCTTTACATCAAAGTGCTTTCATATACCGCTTGAGACATTAAATCTAATAACCTGCCTTCTGCTACATGTCTCTGTATCGCGTTGTGTGTCACGCCCGCGAATGATTTCCATTTCCCAAGATGGTGGTACCAGTACATATTAAAGCTACGAGAATACTTGTAACATATAACAGACTTACGAGAAATTTACTGAAACCTTCTACCGAGCCACTGAACCTGAACAAGAAGCAATTTTCTGCATAATAAATGTCTTGTATTATAAGTAACTATACTGATATATGTGTAGGGTTTAGAGGTGATAATTCAGTACGAAAATGTCGTAACTTTGTAACGTTGAGCTGTTAGATTTACAGCTGTCTTGCTCTGACGAGGGCTAAGGAGACGGTACTCAGTAGCACAGTAATACGTTTTACTTGAGTAGAAATACATTTGAGTGGAGTTAGAAATTCGAGAGAGGAAGATAGAGAGAGAAAATCTAATAATAGCGCTACCATGCCTCAGCTTTCTACCCTCACCTCACCAACCCCTTTCTCCTTTTCGTCTTGCTTCTCAACCTAAATTTACATTTTACCAAGATGGCGTTCTCTCACACATCACTCCCTGTGCCACAAGATTTCATATATTGTTTCCTTTGTTGAGTTAGACGTAAGGGTATATTTTCCATCTCTTTGAGGTCAAAGCCAGAATATATCTTCAGTTACGTACGCGGAAATATTAAACAGAGCTAGAGGACGTGGTAAACTTCCTTAGAGATGATTTTCCCTTGCAAATAACGCGGTCCTTTAAATTCCAGTGGTTTTCTCCGAGTTTTGTACTTACTTTCACGACGAAAACAATAATAATAGTAACGAGGAAGAAACCAAATTCTTAATCCTTTATACACCAAATATTTTCATAATGATAATGAGTGGACTTGTCTCATAAAGTTTTTCCACTTTAATTTCGGATATCTGCTATGTAAAAACCACTAGTATTCAGTGCTAAATTCTGAAAGATGGTAAGACAGATTATGTTGTTTCAGTAATACTGTGAAACCGAAAATCGCTCTAGAGTGACTGGATAAACCTATTTGTTTTCCGGTATAATTAGACCATGGTTGTCAGGGGAGAGGCTGTCTTAGTTTCTTTCATAAAAGCCTCATGGTTTTGCTCTTTGTGAATTAATAAACCTCAGGCTTTTTGCACCTACGACAGAAAAACTCTCCAGAACATATTAACATGAATTTTAGTCTCACCATTATTTAACACCCGTTTTATACGTGTCGGCTCTGCCCTTTTACCAGGTAGCCAGTTCCATGAGTCAGCAGGAACACTAAATGAATATTATAAGAGACAGCAACATAAAACAGTGGTAATTCTCGAGAATTTTATTCGGCTTGTAAGTCGACATGGATTCTTATTCGTTGTCTCAAGTTACTCTTTCCTTGCATCATCCTTTACAACAACCGAACATATTGGAATGGTATCGTGACCACGTTCTTCCAAAATCTTACCCATCCGTCACTCTTTAAAGTGGCGCTACATTTTACTAGCCTAACTTCTAAATGTATCCCAGCGTCTTAGAAGAATCAGACTTACTTACTTACTCCATGGTGCAGAGTCCTTCTTGAGAAGCCAACTGGTTTGCAGCTAGTCAATAAATTCCCCGCATTTCACGGAACCCGAAGGTTCATTACCACACTCACAAGCGTCTGCCACCTGTCTCTATTCTGGGCCAGCCCAATCCAGTCCATATACACAAATCCCACTTCCTGGAGATCCATCCTAATATTATCCACCCATCTATGCCTAGGTCTCCCCAGTGGTCTCCTTCCATCCGGTTTCCCCACCAAGACCCTATACACTCCCCTGTCCTCACCCATATGCACCACATGCCCAGTCCATCTCATTCTTCTCGAGTTTATTACCCGCACAATATTGGGTGAGGAGTACAAATCATTTAGCTCCTCGTTATGCGGTCTCCTACATTCCCCGTTACCTCGTCCCTCTTAGGTCCAAATATTCTCCTCAACACCATGTTCTCAAACACCCTCAGCTTCCTTTCCTCCCGCAATGTCAACGACCAACTTTCACACCCATACAAAACAACAGGCAAAATTATAGTTCTATATATCTTGATCTTTAAATTTTTGGAGAGCAACTTGGAAGACAAAAGATTCTGCACCGAATGATAGCAAGTTAGAAGAATCAGACATTTTCAATAAATTATGAAGAAATAAAATTTTTTTTAGTAACATCATGTGCTATTCCCTGGATTCATGTGCTTGTTTTTCTAAGAATAATAGCGTAAAAATTACGACGTCTCTGAATCCGTGATGGGTTGATAACTGCAATGATAACAAAAAATAAAAATGTGTTCTAATTACGCGTTTAGATGCGAAATGTTAAAAGTACCATATGAGATCACACATTTCTACTAAGGCAAAGGTAATGTAATTATTGACCTAGCTTGATGATGACTTTGTAATTAAGTCGATACATGCAGTCATCCGATCACAAAGTAGGACTACATAAATGTTATTGCTTCTGGTGCGGACTGTGTGTCTTCCTGTGCAGCTACTTTTTATGCTGTTAGTCAATTGTTAATTTCTTATAATAAAACCAACTAGACGCACTAATGTCTCAAATTTCTTTTTGGAATAAAACTCTATAAGTTTCGGACAGTTCCTCTGCCTTTCATCAGGAGTTTTTCACTGTACATGCAACAATGGTATATGTCATACAACTTTGTTGACAACTTGAGAACTGTCAGCAAACCTGTATGACCTACACCATTGCTGTGTGTACGGTGAAAAAACTCCTGGTGATGAACAGAGGAACTTTTTGAAACATGTGGAGTTTGTATTCCAAAAAGAAATTAGAGAAATTAATGCATCTATTTGGTTTTCTTATAAGAACTTATCACGAGGCACGGTCACATGAGCGTCAAATTCGATAGATGAAGAATAAGAGACCAACTTGATGTCACTAGTTATTAAGTTTTATTTCACTTCTTCTGTGCTCAACTAGTTTAGGACATTAATACATCCATCATCACGAGCTTGCGACTTTTCTATTGTATCACCACATTGGTTGTGTGTTCTTGTTTCGATGTGTGTTGGAGTTTCGGTGTGGCAGGCTTCAGCCTGCCACACGGATACCACCCCAACCAGCCACACCGAAACTCCAACACACATCGAAAC
>Ga0123357_10010251_pt1 | contig 11903 bp, 3 predicted proteins | sample TergutEmb28metaG_FD_89873 | JGI IMG/M metagenome (GOLD analysis project Ga0123357, IMG submission 89873) | Embiratermes neotenicus P4 segment gut microbial communities from Petit-Saut dam, French Guiana - Emb289 P4 | ecosystem: Host-associated > Arthropoda: Insects > Digestive system > Gut ...
AGTAGTAGTAGTAGTAGTAGTATAAATTAGTTGTTTTTGTTGTATTCCTACATTTTAGCACACAACTCATGCATCCTTCCCAGGATGCCTAGACGAATATTGTGCTGGCGCATGGCTTTACCAAGAACTGACACGATGTACCAAAGCGTAAATACTATTTTCAATCAAAAAGAGACTATACTAGCTTGCCTCACCAAACTACACGTTAACGGATATAATAAATACTTGCATTTACTGTGCTGTAAACTTTATGGAAGCCATCCTGTTGTGTTTGCTATTAAACAAACCACATTTGTTTGTTATAACACACCACAAGTTTATTTAATCAGTTCATCTACTACAAACTCTTGCCATGGCACCAAGACCCAATAAAATAAAAGTCTTTATACGAACATTTTTAAAAGTGACAAAAGTTTTACACTTTTTAAATACTCGTATGTATTTCGTATGATAACTTAACACTATAGAAATAGTAGAGTTAGGAAAAGGCCCTTAGATTTCGATTGTATCTTCCTGTACATGTGTTTGTGTTGACATGCCTGAGGATGGTCTAAGTACAGGCTAAAAATTTTATCATACATGTGAGTCCAATTTAATTGATTAAATAAACTTGTGTTGTGTTAGACTGGTTTGTTTATTGATCTGTAACTCTCATCTCTGTCCTCTTTTTCCCCAGTTTATATGCACGATGGTGACCTACCTTGTTGTCTTGCTACAATTTCGGCTGGGTCTGCTTAGTATCAGTACGTCGAACATCACCATGGTTACAACAGCCGTGCTGTGAGACAAGCCACCTATACTTACTGCGTGTTATTTGAAGAGACTCGGCAGATCATGACTTCGTCCTCCTTCTGCTTCCGAAAGAAGACGTATCTCTCATTCCATGTAAATGTTGAGCAGCCTTAATTTGTGTTTCCTGTTTGTAAAAAGGGGAATGTAGTCGTCATGTTTTGCAGAGTGAAGGAACAAAACAGTGTAAGGACAGGATTTTGTGGGAAATTTTGGAGCACGGAACTAAGAACAGGAATCAGAAGTTAGCTAGGTGTAAATAAAAAAACACGAAGCAAACTAGCAGTGGCAGATTGACGACATAAACCAACCAAATGCACGAACTTGTCTCTGAGATATTTATGCTATAATATGGCACAAAACCAAATTAGTCACACTTGTACACAGCTTACGTGCTGTCTTAGTTCGGTGTGATTCCCTGATGAAGTCCTTTGCGAGCCGAAACATGCAGGAATGTTAAGTGTGTTATAATATAAATATTCTTGGCTAATGTTCTTAATGTTATCTCTAATGCGCGGAATGAAAAAATAAATTTTAAGCAGTGGCGTAGCATGATTTTACTCAGAGAGACAGTCGAAATACAATATTCAACTAACAACATTAATTAAAATTTCAGACCTTTCTTTGGAATGTGTAACTTAATTCGATTTTCTTTGATTGTTTAGCAAATATGTCGATGACCTCATTGAAACACAGTGGTTTTGATATCAGATTGTTCAATGTGGCGTGCAGTAGAGAAAAGGTGTTGGTGCAGTAGAGAACAGGTGTTGGTGCAGTAGAGAGCAGATGTTGGTGCAGTAGAGAGCAGATGTTGATGCAGTAGAGAGCAGATGTTGGTGCAGTAGAGAGCAGATGTTGATGCAGTAGAGAGCAGATGTTGATCCCTCAGACAGTACTCAATTCTTTCCGAAAATTTAAAATTGTTCCAGGAAGATATATGAAGGTTTATAAAGTAATTTGATGGCGCTTTTCAGATTTTTGGAAATTATGTAGATCCTCGAAACCTGCCAAATTCCAGGTTGATTTTTTAAGGAAAAAAGGAGGTAGCCAGCAAACCAAGTTGTTTATCGTACTACAATTACAAAACCGTACTACGTTTTCATAAAGCCTTTATCAAAAATACTGAACATATTCTGTGTGAATGTGGAAGCCTGGCTGTGGTCTTTCTTTTGAATAATTCTCACTTTTTAACCAAATAACAGACTCCCGAAAGATCTTCTTTGGAGATATTCGATGCACGCACACAATACGGCCACCTGAATTTGTAGTTTCTTTATGCACCGAGCACGACAGCACTAGTTGTAGGCCAAGAAAGCATCCGGTGATCAGGGGTGTGGAGACAGAGCTCGAGTTCGCTTAAACAACTGCACTAAAACGGCTAAACAATTCAGCAGTACCTAACTTTTATAGCCTACTTGCAAACACAGTCAAAAGCTTTTAATACATGTAAAAAATTGCAAAATTTATGCACAGTAAGAGCTACGAACAGAACTCTCTTCCAGCTGGCTGCTGCTACCTGTAGTAGCCGCGCTCCTAAATGGAGTTTCCGTCGGGAATGCAAGGGATTTGGAAGTAAGGAAATTGTTTTATAAATTTCTAGACTACGTTCTCCATTGAAGAAAGGAGCAACATTAGCATCACGGAGAATACGAGTAGAAATTTGGTGTTATTAAGGCAAATAATACAAAATTACCTACATTTACTTTGGTTCTGTAAATTAATGATCATAATTCAGGAAAATATTACGGTAAGCGGCGCTTAGACGCCTGTATGGACGCTACGCCCCTGAAAGTAAGTGCGCATATTGCTAAATAGGAGATACTTGTGAAAGTGCAATTAATGAAAAGATAAAGCTAGACTAATGCTACAGACACGTAAAATATGAAAATGTGGGTTACAACAATCAACCTGTACATGACAAATGGAGAGATTGTAGCAGGCTAGGAAGTAGAATGTGGGTAAAATAAAATAGAAAAGTTGTAAGATAATACTCCCCCTTTAAAAACTGGAAACCTGCTTACCTAAGTTCACCGAGCAGAGCCCTTCTCGAAAAGCCAATGCTTCCTCAGTAACCCAAGAAATTCCTCGCATTTGAGGTAGACTTCACAACACCTCGCCATTTGTCCCTGTCTTGAGCCAGACTAGTGAGTCAAGTCCTGACATTAACAATTCATTAGCAACAGATTCAATAAAACCAGTTAATCTACGTATAAAAATGGAGAATCTTTACGAAAACAAAAAGAAAAGAACAAACTGGCATTCACTCTTTCCTCGTAATGCTTAACTGAGTGCGTAAAACCACAAAACCTTACCAGAAGAAAAACTTCGAGTGCGCTGTTTCCTCAGAAAGGTTTAATTAAATGTGTGAAAAGCAAAACATGAAATGGTGACGCTCAGTTGTTAATAATTAATTTAGAACTGCGCACTGAAGCAGGTCAACGTTTCCACCTGAATATTTGAGCTTCTTATGTTCGTACGACTGATGGTGTATTTTTTCCATTTCTGTTGCACAAAATAAGTTAATATTCTGAGTGACTGAAACTGCTTCGGTTGATTCAGGACAACTTCTTATAGTTCTTAGACAAAAATCAGTGTATCATGCGTTAATTATTAAAACTTTCTTGTACCAAGTTGAGTAAAGTTACCAACTGATGAGTTATAAAATCGAAACAGAAGAAACGATGAACATAACAACACTTCATGCATTACGAAACTTTATGTTCTCTTGTCCTTAGACAAGACGCGATCACCAGCTTGTTGAAGGACACACACAAACTAATCATACAACTTCCAGTAATATTCCATGCGTATTTATAACAATAGAATGGATTTACACTTTTAAGCCTTGTGCTGCTATTGCTGCTGCAAGCAATTCTGCATGTGTCTGTAGCTGTCAATCGCTGCGGTCTTACCACGTCCTGTGGTAACCAACATTAAAGTTTCAAACTCGGTAAAAATTCAAAATTTGGTCTATTTAGTTGTACAGGGAGGAAGCAAAGCACCCAGCAGTTCGGCTCATTCTCGCCTGTTTCGACGCTACAACAGACGTACAACTAACCAACTCAAGCTCGATTTTCATGTAAGGAAATTGTAAAAACTCAGTGCTTAATAACCTCACAATAGTCACAATATGTCTCCATTATAAAGACGAACCAGACAGTGCTGTGTGAGGAAGTAACAGCTGCCACTTGTGAAAATAACATGAAATCCATAAATATAATTTCCGATCAAAGCGCAGAAATTTATAGTGTTTTACATTTACACCATTCATTCCCATCTGGCTTCGAGTTTTAAGCTAAGCGGAGCTACACTTCTGCTCTCCATGTTGCGCACGGGATAACTACCTTTAACTTTACAGACAATTAAATTCCATTTTAAAATGCTGAAACAGTCATGAGTTCTGTGCGATGAGTGATTTATGTTCTTTTTATTGTTTCACGGTAGGTCAGCCTTTTATTCTTCTGCAATTCTGTTATTCATTTTAAAAACCCCTGAAAATATTTTCTTTTCTTTGCCCATTTCATACTTTATCTTATAAGTTAAGACACTTAGAACAAGAAAAGTTGGACTTTTAATTTCAATATTTTAAACCTACTTCGTTACCATCGATGAGATCTTCTTAAAATCACGTTTAAGATATAGAATATTTTAAAATGTTAGGAATAATAAACTGGTAAAATCACATCTCACATCATTGAAGCTACTTATAAAGAGTTTAAATTCTATTAAAAATTGTAAAGAATAAATAAGTGAGAGCTCACAGGAAATACAGACGTGATGCGTATTTAATTTCTTACCTTCTTTTCGCTTTCTTTATATGTTATAGCCTGATAGTACGATATGACCTCAGCAAGCAGCTCGTTGGTAACAATTTCTTCTTACAATATAATTTAAGTAACTGTTACATTAGTGTACGTAACATACCGCTGGCAAAGAAAGGTACCAGTGTTGCTAATTTAGAGTGATATGTCGGGAATTGCGAGGGAGCAAAATCATTGCGCAAAGGCATAAGCTAATACTGTAAGTGTCACGGTGCAACATGCATAGAGCAAAGTAGTTCCTGGTTCAAAACATGAAACATGTCCACTCGACGTTGACATTACAAAAGCTGACAGAAAGTCAGGTCTCTCAGAAGACTGGACTGTTGTTGAATTTAATTGTGAAATATACGTAAATAAAAAAGACGGCACTACTCTGACATGAAATGGCAAATATGGCGCTCCGACACTCAGGAGGATGACGATCGGCTGTTTGATTTTTATTGACTCTCTACAGTTACTAATCGACTAGAAAAGATAAGAGAGGTTATCAAAGACATAGAAAACACAACTCTTCAGTCTACACTCCTTTTTCCAAAATAATCACAAAATTTTATCCCTCGAGAACCACATATTGCAGTATATTCTTCCTTTCAGAGCTTAAGTACAAGATAATATTGCAATGTATTTTAATCTACGTTATTTTATTGTTTTCATTTTGATGACGACTCTCACAACGTGATTGCAATACATGATTGGGTTCTCAATAACGTGGGGAAAATATATTTGTATTGCATGCAGGTATTCTTTCTGCAGTTATTTTGTATGTGTCTGATGATACCTTTTCACAAAAAGTGAAACATAGCGCCATGTAATAGACCTATACAGTAGATACTGCTAAATGTAATATTAGATACTGACTGCTCCTTTTCTATATATTTTACTTGTGTATCACAAAAGGATATCACACGTAAATATCTTAACTGAAGTGTGCAAGTAAAAATCCCTTAACTTAAAGTGAACGTAAGTGTTGTTGAGGCTCGTAAAAAATAAGAAGGGTTAAATTTAAACATTTTCTGCTACCATTATTTCAAATTTTTACAATCGCAAGTCGCTTCCCGTCAGGTTGCGTATATTACACATCAAGCCACACCCACCGGCAATCTCTCTGGCAGCTTAAGAGAAGGGTTGTGAGGTCCGTACGTATCATGTACGTACTTAAGGGAAGGGTTGTGAGGTCCGTACGTATCATGTGCGTACTTAAGGGAAGGGTTGTGAGGTCCGTACGTATCACGTGCGCTAGTGGTTGTAATAAATTCAGAAGGAATTTTCTTGATGAGTGTTTTTCACAAAATTACAAATACGTGAAGGTTTTCGAGCAACATGTTCCATTCTGGACAGTAAGAGAACACACAGACGACATGACGTAACTGAGGACAAACTGGACGAAATATGTGCTGGGTTACAGAGATCTCAAAAAATTTTTAGTTACGCTTGCAGAGCAAAAGGGCATCTTTGTCTGCAGGTCAGCAAGTTATGGAAGAGAATTATTACGTTTTTACTGTTGTAGTTCAAAAACTGTAGTCAGAAACTCTATGACAGATCGGGAAACAAGACTGCATTTGACGAGCTGGTACATCCATTGGCTGCATTACGGGCAAATACACTTCACGCCCGTTATGTTCAGCTGTTAATTTTCTTTCATGTAACTGGATAAGTTGAACTCTCGGAATAAAAGGGTAGAGGTCTGCAGAAAATCCCATACCAATCAACCAAGTGCCACTACATGATAATAAGGTGGATGTGTGGTTTACATTTTCTATCTGGGACCTTCAATCCACGCCAATTTATTAAACATATTCAGACATTAACTTTGAACACCTATCCATTTACCAAAACGACAAAGTCTCTCTTCAACAAGACAGTGCAACAGCTCCAGCAACAAACCTCTGTGAGTTGCGTTGAGATGTACACAGCTTCTCATAAGAAAAAAAGAGATATCTCAGACACACTGCTATGAAATCAAACAACTCGTAGTTTCACGGTGGTTTAGAGAGTGTTTATAATGACAGAATAAAAAAATGAATTGTGGCCTCTCCGATCACCTGATGTAAACCCATGTAATATCAGGCGCGTTCACAAGTTTACGAAAAGATTCGTTGTGTCTGTCTGTCCGTCCTCCTATCTGTATGTCCGTCCATCTGTCTGTCTGTCTATCCGTCCCTCTCTCTCTCTTCGCAGCGAGAAATTCGGCTTCCGCAGGACGAGTCTGTATGAAATTTTTGTTGGAGTTTTCAAAAAAACTCTTTCAAGGAAAGTTCAGCGTACGTCGGAGCAGAAAGCGGACAGTTTGCACGAATGCCTAAGTAAACTTATGATACGATTCGATGAATTCTTCTCGGGTTCAGAAACGTTTCTGATAAATGTAGTAGAGAAAATCAGAACATATATTTCATGCCAAACATATTTCCCCCCCAAATCGTCAGTTTCAGGGGACAATTGAGTACAATAAATATGATAGAACGAGAGAGGTCAAAGAAATAATTATCTATATGTATGATGTATCAATCCAGTGACACAATATTCATGTGACTACGTCACGTTCATTTGCAATTCTTTCTTTGTGTGATTTACTTGATGAAAATAAAGGAACGTAAAAATGAACAATCGTATTATATAATATTTATTCATTATGTCCAGAAATATGAAATTTGGAACATAGATAATTTAAAAATGTTCCTGCAAATTGTGTAATAGAGGATGTTGCAAATTCAGAAATTACAAAATATTTCGACGGGGTGAATATTTGTGGTTGTGTATGTCCGATAGATTTAACGTAGACAAATTAACGTATATATAAGCAATACGTTTTTCACAAGGTATGTAACAGTAGACGCTAATAAACTTGCAAAATTGTGATTAACGACGAAAAATTGTGACCCCTCAGTAGATTAAATGACATAAACATTTGGGAACGGTCCAGGTCGCCTTGCTCCGTAAGCTCCTCGTTGTTACTTTATAAGCACATTTCCTAATTTCTTGCTTGTGAAGCAAGTCTAAGGATTTAGTGAATTAGTAAGGCTCACACTGACAAAGCACTCAGAATATAGTGTCTTCAGTTTCACAAACAGACCTCGACGAGTTGATGAAAAACGTGTTGCATTTCAACCAGCCAAAAGAAACCATTTCCAGCGCATTTGTTAAAAATCGTGAATAAAGCGAGCCCCCGCTCCTCCCACTTTCGATCAACAACCCCCAGTATTAACCGACTCACCCTTTCAGACATGATTATTCTTCAGTATAAAAAAAAATTCACACACGAAAAACTCCATCCTTGTTTCCAGTCTGCCCCTTCTCCAGTACCGTCGAGGTCTGCAGGTCCCAATCACTGCTGCCACCGAAGAAGAATGTATTTAGGTTGCATATATTGAATTTTCCTTTGGAACCGGTAGTGCGGCTTACAGAAATACTGCGTATACATAGCGAACACACTTAGGCTGGCCACTGCCTTCTTAGACCTGCGCTACACAAGTCAAAATTCGTAAGTCGCGGAAGCTAGTCACATATACTTTGGCCTAAAATGTGCTATATATAGAAATTAATTTCTTATTCTATATCAAACTTATGTTAGATGTGTTGTTTTATGGTAAAATATTGTCTAGGTTCTACTATTTGTCTTATTTCGCATCTCTAACTTAGGCTGTAGGTTAGGAAGCGTACCCCTAACAACTGGCGTACCGCCTTTTCCGATATAACCACCACCACAACCACCACCCTCCGCACATTACAGCAAATAGCCGAGAGGCCACTCTAAAAGCCTAATATTAACTACAATTCTTTTAGTACTGTATGTTTCCGTCAGGTCTAATTTAGGGTCATAGGGTTTCTGCAAACAATGATGATCTCTGATGGAACCATCACTCTGTTACTAGTAACAGCATACATGTATACAGGCGGACCCCCATATCCGCGGATTCATTATCCACGGATTCAGTTATCCCCGGTTTACCGCGGCCCGAAAAAAAAAATTGGAAAATTAAAGAAACAAATGGTTCATAAGTTTAAAAACGCGCGCCAAGCGAGAGCGGGCAGTAACATGGTGAAATCCATCAGCCCAAACGCGCCCAGTATTTGACTCATCTTCCTTTGTCACCGTACCCACGTTTCCCCGCAAACTTGTCACCATTCTGCTTCTAGCGTTCTCGCTGTTCGAATTAGTTGCTGCGTTATCGAAGTGTTTGTGCTCAGAAAGCAACAAGAAGAATGGAGAAGTCGGAGAATACCCACAATAGGCTAAGATATGTTTTAACAAATAAATGTTCTTATTTTAGCTTTTGTACACTTACGTACGTATGAATTTCATTGTAAAATGTGTAACAATAACACGTTTTGCATTGCTTATGCAGCGCTTTGATGGAAAAGCATGATTTGTATTGTTCTGTCATCCCTTGAAACTGTACATGATACTGTACAGTACAGGTACTGTATTTTTTTATTGCTCTATCGTCTCTTAAGGATTAGGCTAAAACGTCAGTATCCCTTACTTTCATACGTATGAGAGAGAGAAAAAGTACCCTGTAAATGTAGTATGTGGTGCACAGTGCACTTTATTATTATTTTATTTAATGTTGGTAATGTCTTACTGTGCGTAATTTAACAATTAAACTTTACCGTATTTATGTATGTTACACGAATATCATGTTATATCGCGTTATATATAGCGTTCGGTATTATCCGCGCTTTCACGTAACCGCGGTAGGTCTTGGAACGTCTTTCCGCGGGTAGCCAATAATCGCGATAATAACACTTTTAAGCATAAAATATAACCAAAAAAACATCGTTTCATACCTCAGTCAACGGAAGGCCAGATCCTTAAAAATTCACTGGATAAAAAAAAATATTATTCTGAACAACACATGACAAAAATGTAGCTTCGGAACGTTAATGTAGGTGCTCGATATGGCACCCGTAAAGGGGCTAAAATTCCCTTAAGATGCACATGGCGAACGTAACTTGATAGGGCAAATGACAATTGACCTGCCATCTATCGGCAATATAGCAATTATAGGTTCTAAGTATGTTTACTGATGCTGCCTAGATGGCAGAAGCAAACAGAAGTCGTGGATGATGCCGATCAGAGTGAATTCCATGGTGCAGAATCGTAATTAACGTCAGCATTAACTCCGACCGTACAAAATAGAATTACTAGGATATTAATGAATAGTGCACCGGAAAGAATGTCATGACCTAATTTGAGGTACGATCCCGCCATTTGTCTGGATAGAATGTGGCGCATTAGTATATTACACTCTCATTTGGATGATCAGTAAACTAAATTATGAGTTTCAACGTTATTACAGCGGTGCTGATGATTCAAGGGCTGCGTGTCCACCTTCTGGATTAAGCAATCCAAAATCGACTGGGATGCTGTACCCAGATATCTGAGGTTCTTACAGCGGTGTTGAAGAGTCTTATGGAACGTTGCGCTGAGCCTAGTGATGAATAGATCCCGCTGTTTCGGCAGAGCTTACTGCCTCCATTTTCAAGGCCTTAGAATGCTTGACACTGAAGATACAAGCATTCCGCTTCTCCGAAGAGTATGTACCCTACCTATTTACCTATTGACACGGCGGAACGTCTCAGAAAACTCTCAGCTTCTCACATTTGTGTACTTACCAGTCACATTTACCAAAACGTCGTAGTATATAGGTGTTCCAGACATATTCATGGCCAGGCTTGCAGTGAGTTTTAGAAAGTTATATTTATGTCTCAGATGGAACACCAGTTTTTCAATATAAATAGCCATATGTTCCCCTTGTGTACGAAAACGAACTGTTTATTTCAAGAATCGTATGGGAACACGAAACACGCTGTGTGGCAGAAGGCAGAGCCATTTAATGTAAATCCTATAAATTAAACGTTGGGCTCTGAAGTGTTGAGCGTTATACTAAAGGCAGTGGTTCCTAAAGTGTCCTCCGCGGAAACAAAGGTATCTGCGACCAGTTCCCAGGGGATGCGTGGGTACATATTTGTAATGGATACATATTTGTAATGGCTAGATGGTTATTTTGAAGTTCACTTATTTTTTTAATTAAAAGAATAATGTTTTGTTAAAAGCAATCACAGAACTTCTGTAATTGGTGATATGTTTATTTCATATGACTGTTAGAACACCTGTTTAAGAAACTCCCTGTACCCACGAATCTAGCAACTTACTTACTTACTTACTTACTTACTTACTTACTTACTCCATGGTGCAGAGTTCTGCTTGAGAAGCTAACTGGTTTGCAGCTAGTCAAGAAATTCCCCGCATTTCATGGAACCCGAAGGTTCATTACCGCACTCAAGCGTCCGCCACCTGTCTCTATCCTGGGCCAATTCAATCCAGTCCATATAACCACATCCCACCTCCTGGAGATCCAACCTAATATTATCCACCCATCTATGCCTAAGTCTCCCTAGTGGTCTCCTTCCCTCCTGTTTCCCCAGGAAGACCCTATACACCCCCCTCTCCTCACCCATATGCGCGACATGCCCAGCCCATCTCATTCTTCTCGATTTTATCACCCACACAATATTGGGTGAGGAGTATAAATCATTTAGCTCCTCGTTATGCAACCTCCTCCACTCCCCTGTTACCTCGTCCCACGTAGGTCCAAATATTCTCCTCAACACCATGTTCTCAAACACCCTCAGCTTCCTTTCCTCCCGCAATGTCAGTGACCAAGTTTCATGCCCATACAAAACAACAGGCAAATTTATAGTTCTATATATCTTGACCTTTAAATTTTTGGATAACAACCTGGAAGACAAAAGATTCTGCACTGAATGATAGCAAGCATTTCCTGACTTCAATCTGCTCTTAATTTCTTCCGCAATAGAATTTTGATTTGTTAAATTTGTTCCCAAATATTTAAACCCTTCCACCCTCTCGAAGGTATTATCATCAGTCCTCTCACTGTGAATTCATCCTGCATTCTTATCTCGAGATATGACCATGTACTTAGTTTTACCAGCACTTACTTCTAGTCCAGTCTCCCTAGTAGCAGCTACTAAAATTTCTGCATTTTCCTTTAGAGTGTGTATGCTTCCTCCCAGTATATTAACATCATCGGCATAAGCCAGAAACTGATGTGTACCATTTAGTTTCAAGCCATCCTGGTTTACCTGAACCCTCCTAATGGCATACTCTAAAGCAAAGTTAAAAAGCACTAGTGATAGACCGTCTCCTTTTTTCAAACCATTCCTAATAGGGAACCTGTCAGACACATTCTTGCCCACCCGGGCTCTGCTATATGTTTCAGTCAGACTCATCTTTATTAACCTTACAAGTTTCCTAGGGATACCAAACTCAAT
>Ga0123357_10010252_pt1 | contig 11903 bp, 7 predicted proteins | sample TergutEmb28metaG_FD_89873 | JGI IMG/M metagenome (GOLD analysis project Ga0123357, IMG submission 89873) | Embiratermes neotenicus P4 segment gut microbial communities from Petit-Saut dam, French Guiana - Emb289 P4 | ecosystem: Host-associated > Arthropoda: Insects > Digestive system > Gut ...
GCCTGCATACGGATACCACACCACCTTAGCCAAACCACAACGTAACAACAACACACATCAAACCAAAGCAATACATCCCACGAAATAACTCAACAAATAAGTCGCAAGCTCCTGAGGATGGATGTATCAACATCCGAAACATGTTGAGCATTAAATAATGAAATAATAAAGAAAGTGACATCAAGTTGGTCTCTCTTTACTCAACTATCAAGATGATGCACGGTCCAATAAACATAAGATATCACTATTTGTTACTAGCCACGTATTCAAGGGTTGTTTTGTCTGAGGACTGCATTTTAATTTCCACAAAATATTATCAATTAAATATGACACCAAATCTAATCCTCTGGAGACAGAGAATAGAGAAGTTTCAGAAACCAGTGAAGATTTTAAAGTATCTACTGGAACTGAAATTCTTCAAGAGCATGTCATGTTTTAGCATATTCATTCCAATTATCAAGCGCACCTTTATCAGCGACACAAATGCAAACTATATTCAATGGCAAGATTAAATCATAGGAGATATAAATTGTTTCAGCATCCCCGATTTTAATGGTTTGTAGCCTCGTGTACAAACTGCAACCTAAGCCTTTCTTTTTCTTCTACGGAATAAATTGCAGTAAATCACTTGAAAAGGTTCTGCTCCGTTAATTTTGTGGTATTTTAATTTAGCGAAGACGGATGGAACTTCAAATAAAAGAACAATTAAACCCTCATGAAGTGGATTTATTGTGAATTAAACACCAGCATAAGCAGCATAAGAAGCCTCAGATTCTCGTCGATACACAATATTACAAAGTACATATTTTTTTATATCACATCCTCGCCGCGATGTAAATGAAATCTGTGCTCTTCTGGGATTTTACACAGCGTAGAATGCTAATTCCGTTCCGACGTTTCGGGACAAAAATTCGGTCCCAAATTCAAGAGTCAAACAGTCTTCTTGGACTGCACGACCCTTGAAGATGGGACCGAATGGTTGTCCTGAAACATCGGTACAAAATTATCCTTCAATGCCGCGTAAAATCCAGAAGAACACAGACCTCATTTACGTACTTTCAGTCTATGATGATATTTTACAGCGCTTCCCTATGTAAGTGCACACCACAGATACCTTATATGCGAATGGTATGCAGTTAATGGTATAAATATTGCCATCGGTAATAAAAGGAATATTTTTCCCATTGTGAGCAGGAACAGTAAGCTATTTTATGTGTGCTGGAATTTTAATGGATTTTCAACAGTATGAAACAGACGTGATTCAGAAGTTTGGCTTTTTTTTTTTAGCAGCTTTACGTTTAGTGGACTGATTATAATTTCTCGTAACTTCGACTCTAAGCCTCTGCTAGATATATTTCTTAAACTATGCTTAAATAAGCGGTATTAAAATGTGTTTACGCTTATTTCTGATCACTTCGATTTCTACAATACTGCACATCGACCAAAAACAGCGGATTTACACATCATCAAACTATACATTTTCAGTTTAACACAGTAAATAATTGTGTGTTTTTACGCCTGTTTTATTTCAGTCTGGAATTTCAGTACTACGTCTATACAGTGGGGACCGCGGTAGCACAGTGGTTAAGGTGCTGTGCTACAAATCGGAAGGTCGCTGGTTCGATCCCAGCTGGTGTCACTGGAATTTTTCGTTGACATAATCATACCGATCGCACTATGGCCCTGGGGTCGACTCAGTCTCTAACAGTAATGAGTACCAGGAACATTTCCTGAGGGTAAAGGCGGCCGGTGCGTAAGGCTGACAACATTACCACTATCCTGTACCGTTGTCATGTAATCTAGGAACCTTAACTTCCTGGAACCCTCTGGGCCACGCTAGGCCCCTAACGGGACTGCTTTACCTTTTATGTCTGTACAGTGCCGCTTCACGTATAAAGGAATGACACAATGCTTGCCAACATTATGCTGTAAAATGGTTAGGACACGTGCCACTTTTTGACACAAAACACCTTGCATTTTCTTCCAAATCGCGCGTTTGTTTGTCTCGTATAATTCTCTGCATAAAGCCTCATTATTTCCGTAAACAACACTAAAATATTTACTTCCTAATTAAGACAAATTGTGTTTAATATAAGGTAGATAATAACACATTTACATGGCACTTAGATAAGATCACACTTCAAGTTATTAAACTGTTTCATCAATACTAATTTTCTGGCTTCATGCAAGTTTTCTCCTAAAAATTCAGAAAGATACCGCTACCCCAACACTTGTTCTGCTAATAACAGTGTCATAAAAATATATTATTCTCGAAAATGTATAACAAATAATACCCGAGACTTACTTAACCCCCACTCTGCAATTATGACATCAGATGAATTAACGAGGAAAGTGACAGGAAAGCGCAGTTGTGTATGGATTATAAACTGCTGGCAGATGTTAGACCTTCCGGAGTTTGACTGCGTGGCAGGTGATAAACAACTTGGAAGCAGGCAATAAATAAATTAAACGTGAATACAGGACAACAACGTGAAGAGAAAGTGGTCAGTACGTCATGTGATCGCACTCGCAGGGATGTTATCATTCCAGAGTTCCGGAATTCTACAACAATAATTCCACCCCTCTGCCACACAATACATTTGAACGGGTCATAAGACGTGATGTCATTACCTTAGTAGGTTTACACGGCTGAACAGTGCCATAAACATTCCAGTACTACTTAACGTTATGTCAGTGCAAAGAGGCTTGTTGAATGCAATTTTCTCTCAGTATATTTACTAAAGAAGCTGATATCTCCATTAGAATACACATAAAAAATGCCCGCCACACACGGTTTCAAAACTTGTTAGTTACAGTGTAAGCAACGCAGGGTTCTGGCATTCAGCAATTCACTTATGAAATGCGATACACCCATTTGTTACGTTCGTGTGTATAAGGTTAGGTAACTACTGTGCCGATAATATTTTTGTTATCGACTATATAAACTAATGAATACACAACAAAGCTATAACTTTACAAGTTATCTGCGTGCATATTCTCTCCTAAAAATGTCGGGGAATATTCGCCATCTTCATGGAAACGATAATGCAAAAGAGATTATTTTTTCCCATGGCGCAAGAGTCCCTAGTGGGCCAGTAATCCCCAATTTTCGAGGCTTCAAAATCACACTCAGACACATCACATTCTGTAAGTCTCTTCTGGACGAGTGATCAGTCCGCGCACAGATCTCTATCTGGAAACACACTACACTCAAAAGAGACAGCTACTCATGCCCGGGAGGGATTCGAACCCACATACCTAAGCCTTAGACCGCGCGGCCACCGGGATGTGCCAAAGGAGTTATACTGCTAGTAGATTAATGGAACTAGATACTTCTGGATCGAAGAATTCCATACTAGATATTTGTACGCCCACAACTACATACATCGCTAACATAAAATACAAACAAAAGACAACTAAATAAACTCTTGACAAGGACATGTCAGGAAAATATTTGTACTGTTGTATCCATAGCTGCTACAACACTTTAAATGCAGTATATGTAAGTTGTAACTTAATTGTTTTCCTTAGCCAGGGAACTTTTATTCCATAATCAAACACTTGCTTCTTCGGAATTAAAAATAAAAGAAATTTTGCATAAATTGATCACCATCATCATCATAAACATCAAGGATTGGACCCCTTGATCCGTTCCGTCTCCAGAGTTACAGTTGCTCGCGCCAACGCTTCTTCGGTCTTCCAATTGTTCTTCTTCCTTGTGGTCTGTAATAATATGATTTCAAAAGGATTCGGTTTTGTGGCATTCTTTGCAAGTGTGAAAGCCAGTTCCGTCTGTATTCACCTATCTTGTCTAGTATGCCTGTAATCCGTAGTTCGCGGCGTATGTAGTCATTTGTTTTGTGGTCATGAAGGGTGTAACCTACCAGAGGTCTCAGAACTTCGTTTCTGCCTTTCCAATTCTTCGTCTTTGTAAGGCTGTTAGAGTCCAATTTTCTGACCCATATAAAATTGTAGGTAAAAACAGTGTGTTTTATATTTTCAAAATAGTTTCCATTCTCACTTTCTTAAAAATAATTCTCTTAATAGGACCTATTAATTGTAAAAATTTGCTAATTATTTAATATAAATTAATCCAAATAACTTTTTATGTTCTGCTGTTGCTGATTCTAGCACGAACACACCAGTAACATAGCTAATTAGCCGCCTATATATCCATCTAAAATATGTTTCTGCTTGTCATTTCAAGTCATTTCACATTAGATACACATCTATATATGACTGACATGTAGAATATAAAAACTGATTATATAAATAATGTTTTAGAGCATCACTCAAAGATTAATGTGACTTAAATTATTTTGAACTTTCCAACTGTCGGCAGTACGACTAACAACAGATGAGTTGTACTTTACAGCAAAAACAGCGCGCATTTTCACCACCCACAAATCAGAACTTAAACTAGGAGAAAGTTCATTTACATTACTCTGCTCGCAACAAGGTTTTACAGCTTCAGGCGCATGAGGCTTTGTAGAGAGCGCTACAGGAAACGGCGGTGCCCAGAAGCGATTTACTCATGCTGCTTCCTGTTCTTCGTTGGTTTGTGTACTGCTCGGCGTGTTGATGTACAGAAAGGACACTTAGTACCACATGAATGAATATCATTACATATAATACACTTATTCAGTAGTGTACAACACAGGTTGATTTTGACTGAAACTGTGCTTTTACATGTGCGCTACATGTTTCGGCCTGTACCTAGGCCATCCTCAGGCAGTCAATACCAATGTCTTACAAAGGAGGACACAATAAACTCTAAGGGTCCCCTTGTTTATCATCACAATTTTAAAATATTAAAACATAGAATACAAAGTAAAACTATAAGAACTAAATACTTTTTAAACATGTATATATAAAGACTTTTATTAGATTTACGTCCTCGTTGAAGAATAAAAGTCCAACTTGATGTCACTTGCTATTTTATTGCACTTCTTATTTGCTCAACATGTTTCGGACATTAATATATTCATTATCAGGAGCTTGAACTATTCTGTTGAATTACCACATTGGTCTATTATTCTTGGTTCGATGTGTGTTGTAGTTTCGGTGTGGTTGGGTTGGAGCGGTATCCGTGTTGCAGGTTGTAGCCTGCAACACGGATACCACCCCAACCCAGCCAGACCGAAACTCCAACACACATCGAAACAAGAACACACAACCAATGTGGTGATACAACAGAAAAGTCGCAGGCTCGTGATGATGGATGCATTAATGTCCGAAACATGTTGAGCATAGAAGAAGCGAAATAAAACTTAGTAAACAGTGACATCAAGTTGGTCCCTTATTCTTCAACTATCACAATGGCGCATGGTCGAATATGCATGAGATTTGCGAAAATTATGTTAAAAATGTTAAGCCACCAGTCTTGCCAGCTACTGCAGGTAATAAATTCTTATTACTTTTACGCGAAGTTCTTCCTTATTTGCATCAGAACCTACACTACATTATGTACGTACTGAGAACACTCAACTTTTGTCACATAAAAGGTGACTGTTTGGCTTTAGTCATTTGCAGATAATATCTTGGTGCTCATCAAGAACAACAAAACGACTTATAAAATCTGTTACGAGTATCGACAACACTTGAGGAAAATCAGATCGAAAAGTAAGTAAATGAAGCATTGACATCATCTGAATATCGCTGTTGTGTGTGTGCAGTTCGTTCCCTTTTATTACTAACAGCATTAGGAACTTAAAAATTGTTGGTCTGAAAAATTTTTATGTGCTTTCGCAAAACTGCGAAAGGTGACTATTATCCATTTCATGTTTCTCTGTCTGTCCGTCCGTCCGCATCGAGCAACACGGCTACCGCTGTACGGATTTTCATTAAATTTTATATTTGAGGATTTTTCGAAAATCTGTTGAGTGAAATTCAAGTTTCATTCAAATCTGACACGAATAACGGGTACTTCACGTCAATACCTATGCACTTTATGACAGATAATATCTCGTCACTTCTTCTTAGACAGAGAAATTCTGCAGACAAAAGTAGTAGATAAAATCAAAATACATACAACCACAACGGACATAACAACCAGAAGCCCAATCAGCGAACAATGACCCCAAGAAATAACACACGTCACACACTTGACCCTAATATAATTACAATAGTATAATAGATATAAATCAAGTTAGGTGCATGATACGAATCACTGCAAAAATTGTAAGCCATCTGGGATCCCAAATTCGCGCAACCACACTGTAAAGAACTTCATGGTTCTTAGCTTAGCCTGAGGATGACTTTTTAAGTCGAAATATGTCGCGTTAGCTTAAACTCATGCCTTTATTATATAGTTGTGTTGGCGGAAATATATATTAATAAAGTGAATATATCAAAATACATATTTTATATTCAAAAACGTTTTCCGAAAATCATGGCCTCTATGAGATAAGTAGAAAAATGTAACGTTGGACGGGTTACAGATGACGGTGCCTGCGCACTGCATGCTGGATTGAATAACACACACTCAGAATATTTAATAAGCATTGCTTAACCAATGTAACAATAGTTGCACAAAGGCGCCTCAATGTTACGTTATATTTACACTGCCTGTCTTGAAGCAGAAATAAGTTTCTCCGCAAAACTGTGTTGACTCTATGGCTTCGGAGAAAAAGAAGAAGCTACCTATCATTGCCATGAGAAACAAAGGAAGTTAATGTAGGTTGACAGTAAAAATGTCAGGAATTATACGCGCCCTATTTAAAGGCAAATACTAAGGTACTGATACCTGAAGGGCAGATAAAAACACATCAGACACTTCTAATTACATCAAAGAGACGTTTATCTGAAACTATAACTGGGTAAAAAGTCAGATTCGTTAAAGAGCCAACATTCTCACAGATTGACTCTTTATGGACGTTACCTTAAGGCTGTTACACCGAAAATACTTGACGCAGTGATTATTGTTTTAGAAGCAACTTCAAAATGTAATTTCTTCAACTAAGCGCTCTAAAATATATAAACCTTATGATTTACAAGATTATGGTGTCAGAGATCTTGTGGTTGTATTTTGGGAATTGTTTTCATACAGCTGCAAAGAATGGTTATCACGTGTCGTAACCAATGACGTCTTGCAGATAGAATTAGGCTTTATACTCGTACTTATTACACCTGCCAAAGTTAACAAATTTCCCTCCCATACGTACGGCGATTCATATACTATGAGGGAAACCACAAGCCTTTCGAGTATGACAGCGATCGATTTCTTGCAATGCATCATATGGCCTTCTTAAGGCATCTCGTACAAAACACGACCCAATTAACCTCTGTGAAAGTTCATTCAGTAAGTTTTTTTTCTCCCCCAATAAAACCCAGACTCCATATGCACATTCTACATGCTAGGAATATATTAGTTTTCTCACCCGAATTTTATTTAGCTTTATTCAAGAACTGTACCTCAAAGCTTGTATTAAGCAACTCTCAACAATATTTATGTGATAATTTCATAGTATTTAATGAATTTACTCACAATTTTAAGTACTATAACCAATATCTAGGCTTAAATTTTGAAGTGAATAATAGTGCGATATTAAAGGTAAACAGAATTGCCTTCAATATAGTAACAGCTGATAACTTGTGTTTACTCAAAAGTTCTGCATCTTAACCTTCTGGCGCCGTAATTATTTTTTTTTTAAATTTTAGCACATTCTGTATATAAAATGTGAACAAAACAGGAACCAAATACGTTAGAATTATGAAACAAACTGCAGTTTGAAGAGAAAAAACGGAGAGTATATACCATGTTTAAAATATTCAGTACCTGTATTTGTTGAAAAAATATATAAAATGCAACGTTTAGAGGTTATCGGTGCGGTACGACCACTATTGGGGTCATTGGGCGTCAAAGGGTTAATATATTTTGTCCGACATCCTAAAGAATTACTGATTCCAGCAGACCTGCATTTTTCTCCTTTTGTACACAATGCACACATATTTCCGAAAAAAAAAGATTCTTATTTCAGAAGTATTCGGTTCAATGATCTTAATTCAGTTGAGCCAGATACGTTGACAAAACTTCTAAAAGTCCCTTGTTAGTTTTTGGCCGGTGACGTTTTCAAGCAGAAGACAAGGAGCGAATCACTTGTATGGCGATAGCGACACCGGATTGGCAGGCAAAGCAAAACAAATAGCCTGGCCTTGCCACCTCTCGTTCATCGTAGGTCCATTCGCCAACTCCGTTAGGTGTTTCGCCGGTCAGAAGCAAACAGATGACCTGTACTTAACCTGTACATATGTTACAATCACTGTCTGTCTACAACGCACCTCAACAACACACGTCTGACCTGCGTTGAAACTTTCCACCCATTCGTAAACTTTCTTGAGTCTGATGCAGTTAGTGGCTTATTTAACTTCTGTTCTGCTGCAGATGTCACTAAATTTTGCAACCTTCCATGTAAGGAATACTTGAGCGTTGCTTTGTTGCTTTGGTGCATTGTGTAAACGGAGAAGCCATGTTTAATCTATCAAAATTGTGACCCTTCTATAATGAATTAATTTTATTTAACATCAATTAACCAGGAAAATTTACTATGGTGACGGCAGGAGGGTAGTAATCTCAACGAACACTTAAATCACAGGTGGATGTGTAATGCGCGTAGCAAGCATACAGACTAAACAAGTGTGCACACTAACTGAGCATTTTTACTAAGCGATCATGTAGACTAACCGAACATGTAGCCTAGCCTATCATGTAGACTAACCGATCATGCAGAATAATAGATCTTGCAGGCTAACCGAGCACGTAAACCAACCGAGCACCTAGGCTAACTGATCATGAAGACAAATGGAGAATGTAGGCTAAGCCATCAGGTAAAAATAACAGACCATGTAAACTAAATGGACACGTAGACTCATTTAGCATTTAGCATAACCTGGTATGTAGAGTAACTGAGCACGTATTTTAACCTATCACGTAGCCTAAACGAGTATGTAGACTAACCTAGCGTGTAGAATGAACACGTACACTGATCATGTAACCTAACCGAACATGTAGACAACTATAATGTAGACTGAACATAACACTATGTATACACCCAGCATTTAGACTAAGCACGTAGACTTCTAAAACTGTGATATCTTCATACAAACTGAACTTAAAAGTAATTTCGCTTCAAATTTTCACTGAAGCGTTGTATCGCAATCAGACAAGACAGTCACTCCCTGTAGGCTGTATCAGCTGTATCAGCTGTACCAACTGTATCTGTCAACGTCGGCGTGTACTTTCTAAATAAAACATACGTATCTTTGTGGTATTTGATTTCGAATATATGTGTATATATATGTATATAAACAGAGGGTGCCAAAACAACGTATGCACATAATACATAGATAATATCTCTTAAAATGTGTATACATTTTTGGTACCCCTGTACATATATATATACACACCTTTCAGGCCCCAAAATACAACACATTACTTCCGTGTGAATGTATTTAAAACTTAATTTTATCACACAATAATCGAAACCTCAAAACCTCAGTTTCATTTTCTTGTATCTTCAAGCCTGACAGCCTCACGTTATATCAGCAGGTGAACATGAGGATTTAGCAGTTAATGCGATGTGCTATTTCTGCGCATGCCTGTAGGACATGTCTATGATTATTAAAATTTGCTTTCCGTCTACGTTACGTTACTCTATCATTCTCATTATGAAAACATAGAGCCTGATCAGAGGAGCCGCAGGTCATAAGAGTACAAACAGCGGCTCAGGTCCGGATGTTTGACCTCCTTTGCACAAACCACATGCCATGAAAGCAATCACATATTCGGGGAAGTTACAACTGCTGTTTAGTAATAGTATTCTCGAAACTAATTAAAGAATTTCAATGAATATTAACTTCTATACTTGAAGTTGTCAGTCGAGTTTCATAATCTTCCTTTTTGGTCGAATTTAGCCCCGCTTAACACAAAAATGATTTGATTAAAACACGTTTCTGAGAAAAGGTCTTATCTTTCAAGAATGAAAAAACTGCACGTGTTTACAAGTCGTATAAGGAGCAGTCATTACTGAGCACAATGGATGACAGGGATAGGAAATTTGTGCAACAAGAATGTTGCGCAATATAGATGTATTGTTGTATTATTGAACACAATGTGTGACAGGGATAGCAAATGTTTTACCAAGAATTTTGCGCAATGTAGCTGTATTGTTGCTGTATTATTGGGCACAATGAATGAGAGGGATAAGAAAAATGTGCACCAAAGATGTGGCTGAAGAGATTTTGCTGTATTATTGAGCACAATGAATGACAGGGATTAAAGAAATGTGCACCAAGGATGGTGCTCCATAGAGTTAGCTGTATTGTTGAGCACAATGAGTGACAGGGATAAAAAAATGTGTGCATCAAGAATGTTGCGCAATATAGCTGTATTTTTGCTGAGTTACTGAGCACAATGAATGACAGGGATTAAAGAAATGTGCACCAAGGATGGTGCTCCATAGAGCTAGCTGTATTGTTCAGCACAATGAGTGACAGGGATAAAAAAATGTGTGCATCAAGAATGTTGCGCAATATAGCTGTATTTTTGCCGAGTTACTGAGCACAATGTATGACAGGGATGAGTAAAATTTACACCAAGGATGTGGCTGAAGAGATTTTGCTGTATTATTGAGCACAATGAATGACAGGGATTAGATAAATGTGCACCAATGACGTTGCTCAGTAGAGTTAGCTGTACTATTGAGCAAAATGAGTGACAGGTATAAAAATGTGTGCATCAAGAATGTTGCGCAATATAGCTGCAATTTTACTGTATTATTGAGCACAATGAATAACAGGGATGAGGAAAATGTACACCAAGGATGTGGCTCAATAGATTTTGCTGTTTAGTGCTGTATTATTGAGCACAATGAATTAGAGGGATAATGAATATATGCATGAGGAATGTTGCTAAATACATTATTTTTTTATTTTAATATTTTCTATTTTAATACTTGGTCATAGCACAAAATAAAAATGTCGCCCAATACAATTATCTGTAATGTGCAGCCACAAAGTGTGACGCACAATACACAGCAGAGTATCTTTAAGAACATCATGATAAAAAAGTCTGTCATTCTAAAGTGCGTAAAACGTCGCAATGAAATCGTCTCTGGACGTACATCTAACATCTCTTGCACTCGTAGATTAGTGGCAAAGTACAGTAGTTGTACACTGGGGTTTCTGCTGTTTACTGGGAAAAAATTTATAATTTTGGGTTAAATTTGACTCAATGGTAAGAAACTTTATGTTCAACAAGTCCCGTTTTAGTTTCTGCGTACAATTTTGACAAAAAATTGTATATAATCATAAGCAGAGTAACTGGTGAAAATTATTCTTTAGTCACACAAAATAAAATATTTCGTATGTTCACCTGCCTCGACAGGCTACATTTTTTTAAATCCTGCTTTTCTTCCAGAAATGTTAGATGCGGTGCTACACAGCCGTTATTTCTCCTCTAAATATAATTATTTATTGCTTTTCTAGGGACCAGTGCAGGGATTAACTGGTTGCTAGGTTGGAAAAATACTGAAGTTACGCACTGCCTAGATAAAAAATATGTATTAATTGTGAAGAACTTCACTGTGTATAAAAAATAAAGTAATTATTATAAGGCAAATGTAATCTTAAATTGTTGAAATAATACTTCCGAAAATAGTGGAAACGTTTTAATTTCTACATATATAATTTTTAAATTAAAATATTAAAGCGACAGAAATGAAGCTACTGAGACCTCTGGCAGGCTACACCCTTTATGACCACAAAACAAATGACTACATACGCCGCGAACTAAGGATTACAGGCATACTAGACAAGATAGATGAATACAGACGGAACTGGCTTTCACACTTGCAAAGAATGCCACAAAACCGAATCCCTTTGAAATCATATCACTACAGACCACA
>Ga0123357_10010253_pt1 | contig 11900 bp, 7 predicted proteins | sample TergutEmb28metaG_FD_89873 | JGI IMG/M metagenome (GOLD analysis project Ga0123357, IMG submission 89873) | Embiratermes neotenicus P4 segment gut microbial communities from Petit-Saut dam, French Guiana - Emb289 P4 | ecosystem: Host-associated > Arthropoda: Insects > Digestive system > Gut ...
CCTTTTATCTTTCCTTCAATAACCCATTGTAGAAGGCAGTTTCTACGCAAAATGTGACCAATCCAGTTAGCCTTCCGTTTCCTTATTTCATGTAGGATATTCCTCTGCTCCTTGACTCTCAGTGCAAAATATGTTCACCCTTGAGAGTCAAGGGTGCACATATTTTAAAAAATTAGGAGTTACCTCAAAATTTCAGGAGCCAGAAGGTGACATTGCAGTAAGGACCCACAAATACTAGGGACCCACATTCAACATTTTGTCACCATGGCAACCTTGAGACTATGACTTGTGCACCCCTGTTTCACACAACTGTACATATAAATATGTAGCTACACAGTCTATTTACAGACACTGTACAATATGATAGAGTACAAGTATGATCTATCATTTCACACAAAAAACACCAGTATCAATGCCTAACCTGCATTTAGCTATGCATATCTGAACACTCTGCAAATACCATTAAGAGTAGATATAGAGTATTACATAAGTCAACATAACTTGCTTGTCCAGTACATTTTTTAACTATATTATAAAGGTTAAGAATTGTAAATTGTAAAATGTCCATCTCTTTTGGATATTACTGGTATCCTAGTTCTTACTTATAATTTGAGAAACTCCTTCCCCTTTACCATCACTTGTAAAACCTCTCTGCCTGCTAGATGTGTTTCAGCTGTTAATCTTGTGTGCAAAGTCATCGATATCATTAGGAAATGCATTAATTCATTAAAACAGGTTCTGTGCTACTCTGTGGCATTTTTTAATCAACATATCTGTGTTTTTCAATGGTAGGGTTCTTGTCCCATTTCTTCACTTATATTGCCATAATCCTACTTCTGCCACACTGCATTTGTTTTGTCTGTTTAGTGTTCCACTTTTGTGTACTTGTACTGATTTAATGTTTTATTTGTGTATCTTTGCTGGCTTTATAATTGGTACTTGTGTTGTTAAGCCTGCATATTAATTACTACCTCTTGAATTGAATTTTCAATTGAGATAGTTCATCAACAGCATAGCAGAAGTGACATATTAAGTTACCCTGTTATTGTAAGCTTGAATACTGTTATGTCATAATTCATTTCCAATTGTAGATGGAAAATTATGGAATAATTTGATATATGTATAGTGCACTTCTGCATAGAGATGGAATATTTTCTTTAAATAATTAGTCATCAGCATTATCTGGTACATACATTAGACTACATCTGTAGTCTTCTAATTTATGGAACTACATTTAGCAAATTTCAGTGAAGACTTCTGAGACATAGAGGATGTTTGTGTCCCACTGCAAAGCTACATTTGGGCAGAACCATGCAACTCTGAATGCAGTTGGAGTTTGCTGTTACATTTATTTGTATTTGTACACTACATTATCCAGTTAGGTCTATGACTTGAAAACAAAAGTTTGTGAAACACCACACAGAACATGCTAAACTTTGTTAGACCTCGTTGTGTAGATGATGAGTTAGGAAATAATTCTAATCTTATATGTGGGTAAATAAGGTATATAAAACATGAATGTTCCAGATGTGGCCATATCTACTAGGACATTATCGGTTTGGCAGCTCACGCGCAGACAGGCAAGAATTGGACCTTGCAACGCAACAGAGTTATGAAACCACCATGTCGGAGTGGCTGGCTGTAGAAGCTATTGTGAGGCAGAGGGACAAGGAGACAATGGCAGCGAACATTGCTAAGCTCTCTTCAGAAAGTACTAGTGGAGATGTTCCACCACCCACTCCAGCCATGGCACAGGACCTGAGTAATGATGTCAGTTTTAACATAATGTTTTATACATTCGGAGATCACATCACTTTTACACTTTAAATGATATATTTGATAATCTGTTGGATTTGCTTAATTTTCATAGATTTCCCATTGTCCTAGCCTGTAACTACAAAGACTCTGTAACTTACTTCATAGTCACTCTTGATCTGTTGTGAACTTAACATTCAAAATTTGGTCAGATAATCTGAAAGGAAGGTACTTCTTTGGAGATCTGGTTGTAATCGGAAGACTAATACTGTTGCAGTTATTAAAGAAAAGCATATGAGCCTAGGTCTTGATTCAGATGTTTTGGAATAGGTTTCAGTGGTAACATAGTAGTAGTAGGTAATTGCTTGATAAGCAACATTAGGCTTTTCCAGAAAGACAGCTCCGTGGAGTTACATAAAGCTTAACAGTCTGTTACAGAGAAGGCTGTTTAGTTGAAAACTAGCCACTCACGGAGACATGATATTTTATGCCCTCAGAGTTTACTGTTGTTGTAGTTTGTGATTTTACACCTTCAAAATAGATGATATTTGTATACAATTTTTTTAAGGGACCAGCAAATGCACTTTGATTATGAATGCCATTTTATTATATATCAGTTAGTGATTACTATGTAATAAAATTACATTCATTAATTAACGTGAATTGTAATCACCGATTACTATGTAATACAATTACATTTGTAAATCAAAGCACATTTGTTGGTCCTTTTTAAAAATGTTTATACATCTGATTAATGCATGGAATATGGAACATATTACACTGTGCTGACTCTATTGTGGCTTACCCATCTGGAATATAACTCACCACATGTATCTCATATGTACATCATTCCACAGAACCATACTTCAAAAAACAATTTTAACTTTTGATTTGTTATACTATTGCTATTTTATTATTCCATCATGAATGTTGACCAAAAACTACATGATTTTTAAAACTGTGGAGTGGTTTAGACACATTTTAATTATATTTGTATTCTTGTTGTCACCACCCTTAAGATGGCCACTTGAGTGGCCAAAATATGTTGGTGACCAGAATGCAATAAAAGTACATCCATAAAACCAAGTGCATTTGTTGATCTTTTAATATATTGTATGCATCCAGTTCAAGCATGGGATTTTGGAACATATCAAACTGGTTGACATTTATTGGATTGTCCTTATTTTAGGGTTATGTTTGTAAAGAAACCTTTCAAAGCACTTGAGATTAATTTAAATTTATTTACATAGTTTCTTCAGGGGTGAGAGGGGTATGTCAGAAAATTTGTTTATCATCTTACATTCAAGCCATTTAAGAATGTTGTAAGGATTTTGTTCAGAAAATTGTTGAAATTCTTTTGCTTTTAGACTAGAATAATAGTTCTTTTTAAGTTTTTGTATTCCTTTTCTTAAGTTTCATAAACCCCCCAATTTTGGGGGGAGTTGTGGACCATGCCAAATATTTTAAAACACTTTTTTTTTGCATGAATAATGTCAAAAGATCTTTATTGCTTATTGTAGCATACCCAAACATGGATGTAACTTGGAGATTAATACAAATTTACCTACATTTTAAAAGATTTGTAATTTCATGATTTGGTGATATCAAATATAAATATTTCTTTCTTAAACTGCAGGTGTTTGAAGACAATTTGAGTCTACTTTCGGATAATGATATTGGAGATGAAGAAGACTCTATAAATCATAATGATGAGACTGCAGACGGTGATCAAGAAGAAGAGCACTTTGTTCGTTGTCCACCCAATTCCTTAGAAAACAACCAATCTGATGCTGAGGAACAGCAGCCCCCATCACAGTCCCATACTTGTCCAAGTGACTGTGCAAGAAATGGTAAAGTTCTCACTGGAAAGCATCTCTTACATATATTAGATTCTTGTAATAAATGTGAGGATTTTATGGTAAGGAAGATTTAGTCTGTAGTCTTCTGCAACCCAGGAAATTGGGTGCATTGGTAGCTTGCAGGAAACTAAGGATATTATCCAGGGGTGGTCTCTGTTGCACATGTTACAGAATCTTTGTGTGCCATAAGAAGCTGTGTATTTCTTGAAATGGAGATTCTGCTCTACTACTAGCTTTTAGGCATATTTTAAAGAAGTGAATATGTTTACTTGCTTTACACTGTCAGTCTCATTGCTTTACTAAGTTCGATAATCTACATAAAATTAACTGTGATGAAGGCAGGAAATATTCATTTGTATAGACCCTTTGAATCAGAAGGTTCTTGCCACCAGCTTGACACTAAATACTGAGGTTTTCTTATATTTATATGGTCTGAATAAGTAAGAAAATAAAATTTGCTCTATAACATATCTGGCAATTTCTCACAATTGCAGTCTGCTTCACATATCTCGAACTTCACAGCAGCAAAAAACTCTTGCATTTCTTTTGTGCTAACATGGCTGTGGCATCTATTGACAGTTATCTTTCTTTTTTTAAAATATAACTGAAAAATGCAAACATTGTTCAATTTAAAAGCAGTTATGCAAAATAACAAGAGATATTACCAAACACAGTTACATGTTCCAGTAGTTCACTTTTATGACAATTTAAACTGAATGTTACGCACCTGTAATCATCATGCCTCATACTCAGTAAAGAGTATTGTAGCATTAGCATGTAGTGCATGATATTAACTTATCAATTAAACCCAACTGAAGGACTGATAAAAAATTGTCTTTAAAATTTTCAGTTCCTCTGAATGGGAGGGCTGTTGTAGAAAAACAGTGTGGAATACATATGAAATTAAATGGAATGGGTGAAGAGAAGATCAGAAAAGGAGATAAAATCCTCAATGGCATTGTTGAAGAAGATGAAACAACCATGATTCCATGGTCACTAAATTCAAAAGGAAAACACAACGTGGACAAATTGTTCAGTAACTCTCTTGCTGAAAGCATTGGAAAATTGGCCAATGGCTGCACATCACAAGCACAGCATGAAAATTGCCAGGTAAGCTGAGCCTGATAAATTTTTATTTTCAGGGAGATGTTTGCCTGATTTTTCATGTCAAAATATAGGACACTTTGACATGAGTGTGGTGAACTTATGCATTATCTGGTAATAGGAACCGAATTTTTCAGCAATGACAGTTACATAGCCCACCATTCACCATAGTCTGCAGCCAGTTCAGTCCTGTTATACTGTTTCCATGAAGTCCAATTTTATTATCATCACAGAGCCTGCTCTTCTATTTTCCAAAAGACTGATTTCCAAAATGTATCTATTTGGAGAGTTAATAATTATACGTTATTCTCTTTCAAGTCACTTTATCAGAATCTCACACACAGGTGGTAATTAGTCTGTCTTATAACATGTTTATGCATGTGAGATGTTGATGGTTATGTGTACTGTACATCATGTTTATGAATGTATCATTCCTAATCCTTTAAATGTAGCAGATTCAGTCTCAAATTTTTAGCCATTCCGGATGGAATGGTGTGTTGGTTAAGACACTGGACATTCCTACAAAATCGTTTTTTAGGCAGTAAGTGAAATTGTGAATTAAAGTATTAGCAGACACTGAAATTTATGCTCTGTAGTTGTCAGTGACACAACAAGAAATCTTGCCATGAAACTGATAAGAGACTCAGCCATATATGAATATATTATGGCAAGGATTCATATCCTTATAGAGGTTAATCAAAAGAATGATAACTCATGAAAGAAATAATTTTAAGGTGAGACATCCTTGTTATTGTTAACAAATCAGATACATATATATTAAAACAGTCACACTCAATGCTAGTTTTATCAATTTATTCATGGCTACATGCTTCAGCTGTGACTGTGAGCCATCATGAGGCATTTTATAGTCATTGATCAGGAAAAATTATGTAGCGTGGAAGTCGGAGACATCCTCTTGCACATTAAAAATACATTACAAATTTATAAAATCATTCTATATGTATAAAAATTATGAAAGATCATCAGCCATGGCAAGCCTGTGTCTATACAAAATCTAGTTTAAACAATAAAGGTTAAAAAGCAGTAAGTTGGAAAGTTAATAGAATATAAAGAAATATAAAAAATATAATATGTAGGTGGCAGTACACTTGTTATGAGTATGCTACTGGATCCAATTAAGATGAGAATAGGGTGTGTAATAAAGTGCAATATCTTTCAATAGTGTTCTTTGAAATTTCAAGTTAATAAAATGCAAATAAATATAAAAAATATATTATGTAGGTGGCAGTATACTAGTTACAAGTATGCTAGTGGATCCAATTAAGATGTGGGTGGAGTATGTAATGAAGGGCAGTATTTTTCTTTAGTGTTTTATTTTTCTTTGAAATTCTGCACCTTATTACATGCTCTTCTAATCATATTGAATCCAGTAGCATACTCATAATTATTTTACTTACACATACATACTATATTGTTTTATACTTCCTTATATTTATAAACTTGTCACCTTTTTGTCTTTTAACCTTCATCTTGCATATTAGATTTTTGTATTGCCATATGCATTCCAAGGCTGATGATCTCTAATATTTTATATGGTTTTATACATAAATAATGTATTATGGTGTGTATGGTCAAGTTAGTATTATTTTCTTCCATAATACTCCTTGCCAATTTCCACTCAGATTTATTATAATAATCAAAAATACACAGGAACTGCTGTTTTGTTTTTATGTCTTCTTCTTGCAAGCCGAGGTGCCGACAATGTAGTGGTGTTTTGGCATGAATGACAGCTGCTGTGGCATGCTACAGCCTTGAGCACAACCTTGCTTGCAGTTGCTAATTCTTCTTGACAGAGTGCATGGCTGTATCGCTAATGCTGTCGATAGACGGTGCATGGCTGCAGTGATGTGTGGATTGCTTATGCCTTTGTGATGACTGGCTCTTTCCTCTTTTGAGACAAATGACTGTTTACTCCTTTAGAACAAATGCTTTTGTGCTCAGAATGGCTTGCCTTTTGTGCGACATGACCACCAGACTGGCTGCTCTGTGATTGGTGGGTGAGCAAATCATGTCACAGTGGTGGGGCAAATGACTACCTGTTTACTGATGGTTGGTTCACAGCATAGTCATGTAAAAGGGCCATTTCTGATTTGCAGTGCTGCTTTGCTTGCTAGAGTTATTGTGAGGTGCACCACTTGTGTCAGGGCACATGAGGGCTATTTCTGGCTACAGTGGGAATTTATCACAGTATTTTTAACATGAAAGTGAAGATGTCCTTCTTATGCAGTATATGATTTCCTGTATCAAGATTTATAAAAGGCATGATGATGGCTCACAGTTAGAGTTGAAACATGTAGCCATGAATAAATTGATAAAACTATTGTTGTGTGTGACTGTTTTTTAATACATAAACTTGTGGCATGAAGCGATTTTTACAGTGTGAAATATATTGTATTTTGTACATATTAGAAAACAACATTGTGAATGAGATTGATAAATTAAATAGCAACAGTAATGAATTTTCATGGCTAAAAGTAGTTATAACAGACTATGAACTTGTGAAAAAACATGAATTTTGTTGTAAATCCTACTTGTAATTACTGCTTATGAATTATTCAGGCAAATAAATCATCATCTCCAGATGAAGGGGTAGTGGAAGATGAAGATGTAGACACAGAAATAAAAAATGGCCACACTGAAAATAACAGATCATTAAAAAAGAAAACACAGAAATGCAGTAAGTATGAGCATATAATGTTGTTTGTTTTAAATGGATATCAAACTTCTTGTGCCAAAATAGTTATAAGAATAGAGATTTTTTAAAGTGTATCCACCAACTCTTTTCATAAACAATATAACAATTCATGAAGTGACTGAATCAGAGATAGTAACAAGTGTTTCTTCATTCTGTGTTTCTTTCTCTGTCTCTCATGAATCAATTCATTTACCCAACTGTTTCATCACAGGCTCAAAATCTGAAGCTCATTATAGATTTTTAAACACCTACATAATAATATCATTCAAAACAATATAACAGTGCATCATTATTTTTTTTTTTGTTAGTGTGGCCTTGACACAGGCTACTTGAGAAGCATTGTGACAGGAGAAAAAGACTGCTAAGATATCACTTTAGTGTAATAAATGTAGTCTGTTTTCTCCTTCCCTGGCCTGATATAACTTCAGTCTTTCACTTCTGCTTAATCATTTGTGTTGAAGGGGGTTTAAAGTATAACCACATTGTTTGAATTCTCACAACTGAAACAGACTAAAATCTTTTGAGTGTGTGTGTGTGTGTGTGTGTGTGTGTCCACAACACAGCACAAGAATGGAAAAAAGTGTAAAATGTTTGTATAAGTACAACAACAAAATATGTGACTTCTACACTTACGCTAAAAATTGCCAGAATAAAGTACTCAAAAATTGGTATTTACATATTTCTTGCTAAACTACATATCAGGACAGAGAGAGATTTAAATTTGTAGTTTGCCAAAGGAATGACTTGTAATGATTATCTGACACTAAAAGATGATGAAGGTAAAAATATTTCAAGCATTTACAATTAAATGACATTTTGAGAAGACAACTAGTTGGGTTCAATCAGTGGATGTCTTTCCTAAAAGTTCAGATCAGGGACTTCTTTCCAAAGTTAGAATTCGTGTACTGTATCATATTTTGCTATAATGTTTTTTGTTTAATTCTATCCCATTTTTTAAACCTATGTTTTACAATTCCAGAATCATTAAGGAAGGGTCAGTCACAGTCAGCTGCAGTCATAGTAACTACGAACCCATCGGTTGACAGTGGTAACCAATCTGACCCATATGTTGAAGAACCATGTAAGTTGTTACATACCTTCACATATTTAATATTTTTAGATTTAACATCACAAACTTAAATCTCAGAGTGAGAGTTGAGGTTCTCAGTATGAAGATGACTGTCTTCTGAGATGAGCTGACATGTAGTCTGTAAGAAATTTATCAGCATTTCACAAGAACTTAGTGTCCGCATTTTCATTTGAAGACGGATGGCATCACTTTCCAGAAGATAGTAATCTTCAAAGTTAAAGTTCTGCCAAGTCCCACAGCGTACAAACCTTGAAATACATTTTAGATTAAGGGACTTGTCTAGCAAGAGTGTTAGAAGAAATTCTTTAATATTACCGACTTTGCGGTATTTGAAAGTAAAACAGAATATACATGCAATAAAGGCATACAGAGAAGAGGAAGAATAGCTCCATTCATCCTTTTAATATTGGTCCTGGTTGTGGAAGAGTGATCATCACCATATCCTGGCCATTGTACCCTTGGGGAAAGTGTCCCTGGTACCTGTTGATTAGGAGGTTGTGTGGGCCATATGGCCAGTCTTAACATTTTAAAGAGGAGATAAATCTCATGCCCTTGCTGGGTTTACAACCCCTGATTGCCCAGCCGATAGCCTTTGCAAAACAATTTTTTAGTAGATTCATCTACCTAGGCTTAAGATGGAATCAACGCGAGCGAACTGTATTGCATATTCTGTGATAGAACTTCGTTAGACTGAGAACCCATGTTACTGATGAGCATAATACTTCATCATACTCATATGTGAGGTCATAATGAATACCTGAATTTTGTAACTGAGGAGAAGTAGATGTATATGAACACACACACAAAAAAAGTAATTTTAAAATTGAACTTCTTTTTCCAACTTTTGAAAGACACTACTTCTATTTACTGGTGACAGTGGCTTTGAAGTGTTGGTACTGTGGTATAGGTGATCGTATGCTGACACCACATGATGAGGAGAAGGAAGGACTGGACACCCTTGCTGTCACAGAAGACACTGCTGATGGCAATAGTCCAGGCTCTCGATCAACTTGCATCTCCCCAGCAAGCTCACAGGGAGGGGTATACTCGGTATGTTCACAGTCAGCTCAAAGATATTTTGTGATTGAATATGAGAAGGCTCAAAAGAAGCCCGAGAATAATTGCAGATCACTGCATTCTTTTGTGTGTGTGTGTGTGTGTGTGTGTGTGTGTGTGTGTTAGTGTGTATATACTAATTTTATATTGTTTTTTTTTTTTTTATTATTATATATCTCAGCGATCTGCCCGGTTTGCATTAAGTCAGTAATAATGTATGAAGTCTGTTAGTCTAATCAGCGAAATGACTGATGGCTAGAGTTTAAATCTCACCAGAGGTTTTCTCTTTACCATCACATTGTGCGAATGGGTTTGAAATTTATCCAGCTCACCATTTATTGGTTACTGCCTTCTTGGAAGTAAAACTGACTACCCAATGCCTGGTTGCCGAGGTCCAAAATGTATGGACACTTCATTATTTCTGTATGAATTCAGGGGGCTTACATAGGAATGCTTGCAACTGCAAGTGATGTAGATAGCTGGTGCACCCAGTTGGCATAACCATTCATTCTGGTTAACATCAAAACCAGTGTGTATTACATTCATTTGATTACGAATGTCAGACAAGTATATATCGTGCACAAAATGTCCATGACTGTGATGCTGCAGGGAAGAAGTACAACTATTCATGGAGGTAAAGTTCCCTGTGTGTCTGCTGTGAAGGCATATGGGGGAAGGGAAGTATAACTCCATCTATTCTTAACTTGGCACTAGATGGAGGTGAGTGGTCAGACTCACACCTTGGCAGCTGTTCATAAGTGATGAAGGTCCCAACTGCCCTTGGAGTACAGGGTTGTGTGGTCTCCAGAGCTAGTCTAGATGAATTTGATAAGAGAAAAGTCTTGTGCAAATGGCACAGCTCCTAGGTCATCAAGAACACAGCCCAGTCACTATATGTACTGCACTATCCCAGCTACCACTTACTTAATCACTATATGTAGCAAATATTAAACAATGATGTCTGGGGCTTTGCTCAAGCCAGTGCTGACTGAATAAAATGAGAGTGATCTGAATATTATTGAACTATGACTATCTTTCATTAACAGTCAGAATAAAGCAAATTCTGTGCTGTCCTAGACCATTACCACAGTAAGTCATTTAAGTGCTCTTTAGACTTTGTGTGCTGTCCACCTTTACTTTTCCTGGTGAAAGCTCATTAAAAGTCTTGAAATATAAGGAAACACTTCAGTGTAAGGTAAAAATTTACAGCATTGTTTTCATCACTGTGGATATATTTCAATATATACTTTATTGCAGATGGAGCTGCTTGAGACATTTGGCTTAAACCTTCACCGTATAGATAAGGATGTCCAACGCTGTGACCGCAATTATTGGTACTTCACGACTGAAAATCTTGACAAACTGCGAAATGTTATGTGCACGTAAGTTTTCACTTAACTTAATACTAGGGCATTATTAAATAAAATTATATACCCAAACTGAGTACTGTTCCATCACTTTATCAAAAATGATGCTACACAGAAGTGCTGATGTAGTATATTCTCTAGCCTCTTCTCCAGAACAAAATTTTAATTTCATTGAAGAACATGCAGTTATGTTTGTAGTATTACTATGCTTCATGTATTACATCCATTCTGTAGCTGAGTTATATTAAGTTAACTTCACTATTGCAAGTCCGAGAGAAGGGGAAGTGACCCTTAGCAGTGGATAAATACCTGCTTGTTACAGCACTAGAATGCTATTGCTGTGTTCATAGGGGTCCACCCCTGGCCTGTGTTCTGTGGTTGATGAAATCCAGTCCACATTAACACATCCTATTATTTAGGGTCAATTTTAACATTATACCCCATGTATGCTTAGAATCCACAAATGGTCTTTTACTTCAGATTGTCAGTCTAGACTTCTGTGTGCATTTCTCTTCTCTACCATGGCTACTACATGCTCCATACTTTCCATCATCCTTTACTTAAACAAGGTGATTTGTATTACATCTGTCACCTTGAACAAGTTGTTGTGTGCTGGGTAATAATCATTTCAAGTTAATCATGTATTACATATATACTTTATTTTGCTCTGTCATTGCTGTACTGAAATGTAATGATAATGAGGAGGAAATATGTTTCCAGACATGTATTTTATTGTTACGTAGAAACAGGTTGTGGCTGAGAAGAATAAACAACATATGGGGGATATGACAAGAATAGAGAAACACTAGTGTTGAGACTGGGAGCATGGAAACTGACAGGGTTCAGAGGGGCAGCTATGGTGGTTCTAAAACAATGAGGAATTGGGAAACAAATGTGGAAACAAATGTGGGGAAAAAAAAAAAAAAAAAAAAATATTGACATTTTTCAAGAAA
>Ga0123357_10010254_pt1 | contig 11900 bp, 3 predicted proteins | sample TergutEmb28metaG_FD_89873 | JGI IMG/M metagenome (GOLD analysis project Ga0123357, IMG submission 89873) | Embiratermes neotenicus P4 segment gut microbial communities from Petit-Saut dam, French Guiana - Emb289 P4 | ecosystem: Host-associated > Arthropoda: Insects > Digestive system > Gut ...
GCTGATTGACAACCCAGAGGTGGCCAGAGGGGAATACAACAGTAGGCAGAGAACGGAAATCCCTGTATGTCGCCATTGCTTCCATCGACAGTCTCATTGTGCTGTACTTTGAAAGTCATCATCATAACAGCATTTGTAATGAAAGGGGCTGTGTACTCAAATTGACCTTTTTGCTTGTTGTTGTATTGCATTGCATTGCCTTTCACGATTTAACTAAATTACTTGTTGACCTGTGTCTCATATATAGTAAATTTACTGGATTCTCTGGTTCTCCAGCTGTGTATAAAGATTGTACAGGTGGGTTTCGTTTTATGCAGTTTTTTTTTTTTATGTGATTTTGTTTTCACACGACTCTAAAATGTTCACCACTTTTCTCATTTATGCAGTAATTTTCTGTTTAACGTGATATGGAATTCATGATACGTGATAGTTTTCAGTATAATACAGTTGGTATTGATGATCCATGGCCGCACTTGTCTTGTGTTTGTGAATAGCAGAAAGTGACATCACTGTCACGCAATCAGTCACATGTATGAACTGATTATGTTGGTGATGTAATCACACAGCTGATGTAGTTTCCCCTTCAACAGCACTGGCTGTTGTTACCAAAATTAGTGAGAAAAGTAAATGTACATTACCTAGTGCAATCCAAGTGAAAAATAGGCAAAATATGATCAATATTGAAGAGAAATTAGATGTGCCTAGCTGACTTGAAAAAGGTGAATGAATTGTTGACATGTTTGTAGTAGCATATATACAATTTGTGGAAATGCTGATAAAATTAGAGAATGTGCTATATGAGGAAGTAAAGTGTTTGTTGTGAAGACTACCACAGTTCTTTCAGAATAAATGGTACTAAAAAATATGCATGTGATTTCCTTTTATTTGAATTACATTAGAAATAAATATGTTGTATAGAAATGTATGTATACTCTATTGAAATTTATAAATGCTGTAGATGTAGCTTGTATATATTCTACAGGTCAATGCATTCGCTAGTGATATAATAATGCACTCTGTAGGATAAGGCTGTTAATCCCCGAACGCTCAAGAAAAACACTGTTGTAAATGGGATCAGCTTCTCAAATAGGACTCTGCTGAATGGAGTTAGTAGCAAAAAAATTGTAGTTACATGAAGTTTGTGTGGAGAAGAGTTGCAGTGTTTGTATTCACGTGTGTTACGTTAATTTTCAGTCTGCTGGTGAACTCATAGCCGAAGCTGTTTTGGCCATGGAGTACGGTGCTTCCTGTGAAGATATTGCAAGGACCTGCCATGCACATCCAGTAAGTAGTGTCTGTACTTGCGACCAGTGGACAAGCTTTTTCCCTTGCTTAGCTGTATTGTACTTCAGTCACATATAAGGCCTGACCAGCATTACCTGTACTGTAAGATGAAATTGTCTTGTGCATGCCATGAAGGCATATGGGGAATGGAGGTATGGCTCCATCCTACAGTTACTTTGTTCCTGTGGAAAGACACAGTGGTACCCATTGCATAGGATGCTGAGTGAGCGCCAGATATAGTCTGGGTGTTTTGGAGAAGAGAGGAATCATTTGACCCTGTTTGGAATCAAGCCCCAATTGACCATCCCATCGCATAGTGATGGTACCAACTGCTCTCCTGGCTTTGAGTGGTGATTGCAGTGAAAGATTAACTATAGTTCATAAGTATTTACTGTCTCAGTTACAGTAGGATATGGGGCATCCTTAGGTTGCATGTGGAGGAGACACCCCTCGTGTACAGTGGCTAGCTGCATTTACGTATATCGAAGAATTCACAGACAGATGACATAGACCAGTCTTCTGGCTCGGGGGGTTGGGTATGGGAATGAGACCTGTGGCCATTAAAAGCTAACATATCAGAAAGAACTTGAGACTTGTGTGACTTCTTTGGTATGGAAATCAGTCTGAGATTTGGAAATTAATGAAGCCTTAACTCTCTCAAGCAGTTCCTTCTTTTAAAAGAAGGAACTGCTTGAGAGAGTTAATCATAAATGGGAAAATTCACTTTACAGAAATATGGCACAAATGTGGGGCTACCATCCAGAATTTTTTCTCTTCCTCTTTGCTGCCTAAGAATATAAAGTTTAAAGTATACAAAACCAAAATTCTGCCTGTTTTTTATATTGGTGTGAGACTTGTTCTCTCATATTTAGGGGTATGTGACATGTATGGAGTGAGAAATGCAGGGGAAACCTGAGGGAAGAGATCACATGTAAGATGTAGATATAGGTGGGAGGATAATATTAAAATGTGTCTTAGAGGTCTAGGGTGGGAGAGCATGGACTGGATTCATCTGGCTCAGGATAGGGACAAGTGGTGGTCTCTTGTGAACATAGTGATGAACCTTTGGGTTACATAAAATATGGGAAATTACATGCCTAGCCAAAGAACTGAACTTTTAAAGAAGGACTCTGCTTCATGGAGTTAGTGTTTAATGAACCCTCAAGTTGAACAAAAGCAGAATTTTCCTGATCAGTTGCGTATTAAATTTTCAAGGGGGCTGTAAAGGCAGTTTAAGCGGGTGATAATTGGTATTCATGCTGTTTCTTCAACAGTTTTGCTTTAAGTTTTGTTTAAAAAATGTGTACTGATATTATTTGCAATTTTTGTATTTTTTTATACTATATGAACAAAGGTGTTCTGTGCAATAATAGTTTTTTTACGCTCTCTTTACAGACTTGTTCAGAAGCATTCAGAGAAGCAAATGTTGCAGCAGCCTTTGGAAAGCCAATTAATTTTTAGACAGACATGACAGATGACAACATTGTTTCATTCACATAATTTTCCACTGGTTGATATTACTGCCCCTTTTGTTCAGAGAGATGTGCCTCTTTTTCTCTCATGAAGAGAACATTTGTGATGCTGTCATCTCTCAGAGTAGAGGATTTTGGTTGGGATGGATTTGTACAGTTGTCGGTCACAGTTTCGACTGGACGTAATCTCAAGTAATTCAGACGTCACACATTACAACAATCCTGAGTTTGTGGTATGTCACAGTAATGAATGTGAACTTTGTATACATTTTAAACTTTGGGATACGTTTTTGAGGTATAAAAATACATTGAGACACCGCAGAATCACATGGACATTTTACAAAAACTTCACGTGCTGCATTGGAAGTTAATTATGTACTTGTTAATGTCTAGAGCTGTAGAGATTCGTGTTCATAGCGGACAGCCAAGACATTTGCAGGAAGGACCAGACACAAGGGACTGTGACAGTTCCAGACAATGAAAAGGAGTATTGTGCAGCTATGTACTTGTTTTCCTGTCTCTGTAAATAGATTATAAATTTTTGAAAACTCTCATTTCTCATGTGCGTGTCTTTTCACTCTTTCCTTATGTTCGTATGTTCTAGGGAAAACCACTTTCATGCTAAGGGTTCATATTGATGAAATAAGAGGGAAGAATATGTTAAGAGGAACGTTGGACCTAAGTGGGAGAAAGTAACAGGTGCCTGGAGAAAATTATATTATTAAGGGCTTAAAGATTTGATTTGCCTACCAGGTGTGATTAAGATTATCAGATAGGATAGAATGGGGTGGGTGTAGTATGCTTGTGCAGCGTACATCAGAGAGGCATTAAATGAAATCAAAATTTTAGTTGCAAAATGTACAAGGGAGAGAGCATGGCTTAGATTGAAAGGCAACATTGAAACAGATGTAACAGAAATAGAGTGTGAGGATTTCAGAAATGTTCCCTGGACAATTAACCCTTTAAAGCCAGCCTGTGTGCACTATACAATCGTACCTACATATCGCTAACTTATGTACGATATAGTACATGAGTTATTTTAGAGCAATTTCAATTTTAAACTCCTCTCTCTTTGACTTAGTTTTAATTTAAACCCCAGTGTAATTGAAAGTTTATCAGTTCTGAATTGTGACACTCTAAATGTCTTTGTCTAATGTAATGATGGCAGTATTTTCCTGCAGTATTTGTATTTTGTAGATATGGCAATAATTACCATTATACTGATACTCCACAATATCTGGTATTTTTCTTCAAGAAGTGGTTCTCGTAGTATTTTTGTGTGGTTGTGTGTTTCAGTTAGTGTTTTTCATCAAGCAGCTGATGTTGTTATGATTATTTTATGCAGTTTTCTATTTTCACACCATGTTTTCTTGATTAAGTGAACATGGTAGCAGTTATACCTAGTTTCAGGCTCCTGCCACAAAATGGATGAGAACTGCACTCTTCTGGGTTACTACACAGTGAGTGGTGGTAATTTATTGGTGATATTTCGGGATAATATATCGGTCCCATCTTCAAGGGTCAAGAGAACATAGGACCAATTGGTTGTCTCGAAACATCAGTAAGAAATTGCCACTACTCACCATGCAGTAAATAAGAAGAGTTCCATTCTCATGGTAGTAGCTAGTGTGCACTCACATTTGTGTGCCACTGTATATTTCAAATTTTGGATGAACCTTTCCATCTGGTAGTGTACAGCAAGAAGTATTATTGTCTTTGTAAATTGTCAAATGTAAAATCCTTATTTCATAAGGCAGCTATTGTTTCTCACTTCCCACCACTCATGTGGGCAATCAGTTGAGTGGGCTACATTACCGTTTAAATGACCGGGTAGATATTTAAATTTTAGCTCATGGTTTATGAAAACCCTATTATATGAACAGGAAAAGATAAAATTTTGAAATAAATGGAAATGGAAAATAAAGCAAAGATCATGCAGCATGTCAGAAAAATGCAGTAAATTTTCGTGTTGCCTAAATATATAAAATCAGTTTCTTGGGGTGTTCTTTTATGTCTATTTGCATATGTGAAAGTTGGTCATCGAAAGGTTAATGCAGTAAATGAGCCTAGATGAAGTTGCAACCAATAAGAGTGGGTTAAAATAAGGATCCTGTACATGTAGTACAAAAAACCTTTTATCTGTGTGAGTATAGGCAATAATGTAAACTTGACCAGGATATATGGAGACACCTGCAACCTGATTTTTTATGTTATTGATCAACCATAAGAAAACATGGTACGCAGCTCACCATATCACACCATTTCATATGCAACTAGGAAGGAGACATCAGCCAATTCCAGTAAGTGTTCTTTCTGTATGCTTTACTCATATAAGGTGGTCTGACTCTGTATGTGTTTTTTATGAGCGCAGTATTCAGAAAGCAACTATGAAGGAGTTTATTGCACTTATTGCTTGGGACACATGTAGCCACATAAGAGTGACACCAGAAAGTAATACAGATTACTGTGCTATAATTGGCATAGCAGCTGAGATTCGTATGCTGTGTGAGTGATGTGTTATTATGCACACAGAGGATTTTATGTTATTGTGTTGGTACAGGTATTAATTTTGTAGAGTTGGGGGAATAAGGAGAAAAAAAATAGCCATTGAGTGTTGTAGGTTACTGTGGCTGGTAGGCATTTCCCTGTCTCCCACCCACCCACTGTTACCCACATGCTTATAAAAATGCACAGAGGGTATGTATAAGCTTACACATGGGATTTTAGCACCTTAATTCCAGGACCACAAATCAAACGTGTATATCACTTAGTTAGTCCAACACAACTATATTTTTACCTTCTGTTATAGAATATAACACTACATGTTTCAGCCCTCAGTGTGGGCCATCATCAGGTGTGACTTACAGATAAAGTTATATGAGGTGCATGGGGGGGGGGCAAAATCTCGTTTGTTTTTGATGGGGTCTTACTTATGCATGCTAGCATGTCATGCACTGAGTATGTTGCATGACCTTAATTAATTAGAATTTAATAGACTATTTTAGAGTGCACGGTGTCTGTAGTTTTTTTGCGCTATTTGCATCACTAATTTATTTTCACGTTTCAAGTGTGTAGACGTGGTGTGGCATTTTATCCCTGCGTATTGTGGTGGGATGTATTCTTCTGTTGCTCTCTTGGCGGCTTCTCTATTTCGTTATTGTAGTTGGGTGGGCTGGGACAGTGCCAGTCTCGGGCAGAACAGTTGTAACAGTGAAGATGCAAAATTCATGGTAATACTATACATGGGCTATGAATGGGGAGTATATCCTTACTTACAGCTACAAAAGTAAAGATCACCCTAGAAAAGACCAGAATGTGTGCAGAGTCATAGTTCTATTCTTTCTTTAACCTCAGTGCTAGATGGGGGCTGCTTCAGTTTCCTGTTTCAGTTAAGGTTGCTGTTGTTAAGTAAAGGCCTACAGGAAGTTTTCATTCTGTAGGTACTAATGAAACTAAGCTGTCTTTTATTTATTTATCAACCTGTTCATAAAGTGAAGAATATGAAAATGTTTTGTTAGTGTGAACATTCCAAGTGAGACTGTAATGCATATCTCCAAGGAAATTAGTAAAACGTGCTTTGCTTCAGAACAGCATAAAATTATTCATACCCAGACTAGTATATCGATTTTTTAGATTCAACAGACAGTATTATATTATTTTTTATGTGTTAATGAAGTTATTTCCAGTTATTTAGAATTTGCATCTGTTTTAAGAATGGTCTGTGTGTGTGAGTGTGTATGTTAAGCGCAATTCTTTTCAGTTTTGGAAGGTCATGAACAAGAAGTCTAAGACCAAGTGCTTATTGCTGATGGACTCTGTTCCTTGACAAGTAGGCTGCCAGAGGAAGAGTTACTGATTTTCCAACTATTGCTAATATACGTGAAGTCACATTTGTAAGGTAAGATGTGGTGAGAGTATAGTATGTGGAGACAACGTAACTGTAGACGTTCTGGAAGTATTTTGTCATAAATTAAAAGCTGTTCATGTAGGTAAGAGAAAGTTTAATATTTATTATTTCCGTAGCTGATGTGTAGGCTTTCTGAAAGCCGTATCATGAAGAACAGCATATCACTAATAATGCTGATAATTTGAATTCTTGGCCGTTGCAGGAGGCGAACTTTTCCTTGAATAAAAGATTATAAAACTGCGACATAACATCACGGCAAGGGAGTGCGAAGTCAGGAAATTCAGAAAATATCATCAAAACAAACTATCGATAGCGAGCACAGATCATACCTATAGATAGCGAGTGATTTACACGAAAAATCGATATGGTTGTGCTCAATTGTTTTTTCGATAACGGCGCCATCTGACGTTCTACGAGGAAACCAGTCAGTCAGTCTCGTTTGACGCGAGGGTGCAAATGTTGGTGCTTTGTACTAGTAAAATGTTAAGTGGTATTGATTTTCTTGTGAAATATAATGGATGATTGACAAGAAGAATATACTGTAGGTGTTGGCCAGCATGTGGACACCGACAAAAACGAAGAAATATGGCGTTGGTAAGTAAAACCTTGAAGAAATTATCGGTTAGGTAGTAGTCGTTTTCATACTAGGTTATTATAGTGGCCTACTAGTGGATATAATGACTTTTCCTGCGCTTGATAAGTGTGCGTGTTTGTAATTTTTATACACACGTGAAACGAAGTTTAATATTTCATTGACATGCATATCCCAGTAAGAACATTAAAAGTTAGTATCTACATGTATGTACGAACGAGCTTATGCGCTGATCCCTTCGTCATGTGTGACACCATGATCAGTCTAAGCAGTATAGAGTGTGATATAATGGGAGTGTGAAGAACAAAACGAAGGAATAGATGAACTGAATAGAAACATATGTTATGTTTTAAAGGCAATGACTTTTCCGGCCGATTACCCAACTATGAGTGCAACAAATGAGGATACACCCTACTACGTTTAATTTTTCGTGTTCGGTATGTCAAGTTACTCGTCCTTGCTATGTGTAGTGTCAGTAGAATAGCTGACATTTTAATTGCAGTAACATGGACAAGAACGTTTCTCTGGTAATAAAAGTGACACCAGCGCGTCTTAGGGTCCATTGCGTATTCCAGTATCTGGAAATGCACGAATGTGCTGTGTTATGCAGCGATTCTGCACACTAAACAAGTACAGAAAATTACTCTTGTAACTCCAGCAGTGCACCACTTAGCTGGGGGTTTTTTTTTTCTTCATACCTTGCATGTGAGTTGCAAGTACAAGGTCCAAAACAATATGTATTAGTGGATGGGGATCATTTGTATGGTTGCTTTTACTGCATAAAGTATCAGACAGTTTCAGATTAAAGTTTGTAGTAGGACTGAATGATATTTTCCCTCTTATCGCATAGCAGAGGACATTTCATCTATCTTGCTGTCAGTCATGAAAATAATGCAAGTAGCTGCATAAAATTTATTTTTTCTTCTGAACATAGTTGCTAATACTGCAAGTATATTTTGTTTATAAACTATATTGTTTTGGAGATGGTGTTCAACATTATGTATCACTGTTCATGCTTATTGTGATTACTTTTTGAGCACATAGCATTTTTATGTAATAATTAGTGTCTTATTTTGCTTGGTGGAGAGGAGAATGTTATGATATAGAAGATAGTCAAGTTACTGTCAAAAGCACGGTATTCACAAAAAGATAGTAATGTCTTTAATATACCTGGCATTATGATTTTCATACATATTTTTTTGTGTCTGAACAAATGCAATCCTCTGACCTTGAAGAAGACATATTTTTCTGGAGTCTGATCAGCATTTGTTTTAAAAGCCGGAAGCTTAAAATTTATTTTTATCATTGGCATCATAGTACATACTTGAACATACCCCAAGTGCATAGTTTATTCTGGCAACAGTGTGAGTCATTAATCTAGCTTTATTCATATTTAATGTACTTACATTCATCACACCATTGTGTACAACATTTTTGGCAATGGCATGAATCACATGTTCTACATATTAAATATAACAGATTGTAATCATATGTTTATTTTGAAAAAGATATGGGTCATTGATGGACAGCCTTTTACCAAACCAAACATGCCCTTTCACTAGCAAACTTTTCGCAGTGCCTGTTGATGTGCTGTGAGTTTTGAAACAGCTGATCAGCAGCACTGTTTGTGATTGCACAGCCATAATTGTAGCGGTTATCTGTGAATTATCTTGTTAAGCTTGCCCAACAAGATGTCTGTTTGTAAGCAGTGTCCAGTGAACATTTCAGCCTAATTTATTTATATGCGGAATGCGAAGAATTATGCCAGAAATTGAAGTGTACACATCACAAAAAGGAAAGAACAAAAACAATTATTTATTTTAGTAGCAGGATTGATTTTTATATGAAAATGAGAGAAATTAAAGAGAAAATCAGTAAAAAGGAACATGTTCTTGGGGTATTTGATCTTCATATCATATTTTGAGCTGTTGTGTGGACAAGATTGTAATCATGCCACAGTGAGATTTCTGTTCAGCTTGTAAGTTTGAGGAAGATTTCAGAAAATTTGTGTGACCTGACAGTTGGTCATAGTTTTGTACTGTACAAACATAATTTGTTGGTGATCACCCAGATTGTGTTCACAGCTCTTGAGTAAATAACAGTGACGACTGGGCCTAGCAACCAGTGTGGATTTGTAACCAGCCGCTGGACTCTTAATATTGCAAAAAAGAATGTCTTGTCGACAGAGAGTATGGGATAATAATACATTGCAGTCTCTTATGTATCGAGGGAGCCATTTTTTAAAACCAAATTCCTGAGCGCTTGATAGCATTTATTTTGTGGTGGTAAAAGACAAAGTTTTAACCCATTGTGGAATGGAAAAAGCAGGGTAATTTTTTAGTATTATTACAAGAAGATAACACATAAAACATTATGACAGAGGTACTATAAATGGTGATGCTGATAGTTGTAATCAGTGATGATACTCCAACTCAGGCACTCAGTCCACTTACTGATTTTTTTTTTAATTTTTTACTGTCCTTTCCCCATCCTTTGCAGTGTCAGTCAACACACTACATCACCAATCTACACATTTTCCTGCCCCTGTCGTGTTCCTTCCTGTCAGTGTCTTGACGGCCGTCCTACTCCTGTTTCCTCATATGTGGATGAATCAAAATGTTGGTATGCATTGTCAGAAATGGCGGAGTTTTATAATAAAAAAAATCCGGGACATTTGGTTTCCTGAACCGAATTTTGTGGGGTAAGGGGTCGTAAACCCTCATAAAACTGGGACGAATGAGATTCGAAACTGAATAGCATTCACTGTAAAAAAAACTGCAGGTAGTTGTAGAGAGCTTGAAGACTTGGATGTCACGTTGTCCCACAATACTTTCAAGGATGTTGCTTGGCCTAGGGCGGGAGGTGAAGGGGAAGCAGAGAAGAAGATGGAAGCGCACACATCTCTAAGTAGAGAGACAGACAGACATTGAGAAATACTGAAACAGTGGCACGGCGTCGGATCCTAGAAGGCTTGTGTCTTCAACGGCACTGCTGGGAGAACTTGAATTCTGGCGAAGAATGAGATTCTTTAAGAAGTGAGTTTTGAGGTTTTGGGAGCAGTGTAGCTGAGGATTCAGATCTTCGGGGATGCAGCACAGTGTTATATCGCGGAAGAATTTAATCGTCATTCCAAATACCGTTAAGTTAATATGCAGACAGTGTGCAGCAAAATGTAATCACTGACCAGTGGAGGATCTAAAAATTTGTTTAATTTGGGGGGGGGGGGGGGGGGGGAGCATGTGTTTAATGACAAAAAATGAATTTGGTAGGGGAGGGGCAGTCAGTATGAAATAGTGATTTATTGTAAAAAAATGTGCAAACAAGAATAACAACCAAATAAAATCTGTTACTAATATCAGGTATTGTCAGCTTCACCGCTCCGTCTACATATTCATCAGATTATGTCTAATAGGGCAGTAAATTAAACTCTTTTCGGCGTTTTCAACTCTTAGTCGCACTCTCAACAGTGAAGTTAATAACAGAGTACGCCTGTTCATATTCACAAAGTACCTTCAGAACTAAATGCTCTTATAATTACGCACATGTCAATGATTCGAGGGGGCAGGAGGCGTGCGACATGCACCCCCTCTATGGATCCATTCCTGTCAGTGATCCATTAAACCTGGTGACGTTAAGTATGCCAGCAACCACAAGCACCACCGTTTTGTTTCGCCTGTTAATGTTGGTGCCAGCGACTTACGCCCCTTTTTCACAATGAGCAGACCAGTTGTGTACAGTTGTAACTGCAGACGCTGTCAAAGTGTATATCCTTTGAAATGCCGTGCATGAAATGAGGTAATTAGTACAATGTACTTTATTTTTAACAGCGTAAGGTTCTGAGGATTGAGTGTTCTGGGATGTGGCACTGCGTTGTTCAGTGGCGTACCCAGGAATTTTATTCGGGGGGGGGGGGGTTCAACAAATTCAGTTGAGGACAGAGAGAACGGGGATCTTGGGGCGGTAGCCCCCTAGTCAGGGGTTCTGGAGGCAGCTGTAATTTGGTACAAGAAATTTCATTTCATATAGTAAAATGTTCTTAATTTTTGGTACTTAAAGACTATTTATGATGACAACCAATTTATTTGTCATTGCTAATGTAAAACAGTTGCGAACCGACGGTAGTTTTAGAATTTTACTGCCTTTTTTCCGAACATCTTGGTGTGTTGGCGTCCTAAATTCAGCAAATTTTAACAGTTTTCACAATCGGGTTGAGTTTGGCACGATTTTGGAGGGCCTATGGGCGTTGACGAAGAAAGAAGAACAAGCTCAGCTGATTTTTGAAAGGAAAATGTTTAGAAGAATATTTGGTCCTAAACGTAAAAACGGGGAATGGAAAAGTCGGACGAATCGAGAACTAGAGGAGATGAGCAAAGGAGAAAATATAGTAAAATGGATAAAAGGGCAAAGGATAAGCTGGTTAGGTCACCGGGAGAGAATGGAGAAGGATAGGATGCCCAAAAAGATCTTCACTCAAGAACTGGAAGGGACAAGAAGAAGGGGAAGACCCAGGAAAGGATGGAAAGAGGAAGTAGAAAGAGATCTTCAAGTGCTGGGAGCGAGAAGATGGAGAGAGTTGGTGGCAGATAGGAAAAAATGGAAGGACATTGTTCCATAGGCCAAAGCCCACTGTGGGCTGTAGTGCCAA
>Ga0123357_10010255_pt1 | contig 11900 bp, 10 predicted proteins | sample TergutEmb28metaG_FD_89873 | JGI IMG/M metagenome (GOLD analysis project Ga0123357, IMG submission 89873) | Embiratermes neotenicus P4 segment gut microbial communities from Petit-Saut dam, French Guiana - Emb289 P4 | ecosystem: Host-associated > Arthropoda: Insects > Digestive system > Gut ...
GCAGATGTGGATAACGACCCCCGCGCTCAACGGAGTTCGCTGCCCCCCAAGGGGGTTTGTGCCTCCCTTGAGGCGGCTCGGCAGGAGGCACGCGGCGCGGTGACTTGTTCAGAGTGTCCTTAAGGCGCTTTGGGTTCATGCGCCCACATGCCTGGGTTTGCAGGGGCGGGATTCCCTACGCCATCCGCCCCTACAAATATTTTCTAAATTAATTTAAATAATTATTAATTTAATATCACTACTGTAGCCAAACATTATTCAAGTAAATTTAGAATCATATGTTCAGCATGAACGCCTGTTCGCTGTTCTGCCGGTCTGCATATTCCAGAAGATCCTGGATCGTTACTCCGGAAAGGCTGTCTTCAATCGCCTGGTCCAATGGATCGAAGACCATCGTCTTCATCGCGGCTTCCGAGGAGGGCGATTGCCTGGAAACCGTGTGATCCGCCTTTTCCATCAGCGTATTTTCAATGGCGGAAAGCACGTCGAGCGCGCTGATCGCGCGCGCTTCCCGCGCCAGTTGATAGCCGCCCTTCGCGCCTTTCGTCGATTGGATCATGCCGCTTTTTTTCAATGACACGGCAATCTGTTCGAGAAAGATTTTCGAAATCCCCAATCTTCCGGAAATACTGAGGATCGAAACGATCCCGCCCTTCTGCGTCTGCCGCGCGATCTCGATCAGCGCGGCAAGGGCATACCGTCCTTTTGCCGATATACGCATCAGATTTCACCTTCAGCAGGGTTTGATCCTTTCCGCCAGAGGCCGGCCCGGTTCATTCCATCACCCTTTCCAGATCCTCGATGATGTCCCCGGCAGCCTCGATCCCGACCGAGAGCCTGAGCAGCCTTTCGTCGATCCCGCGCGCCAGGCGCTCGGATTCCGGCACATCGGCATGCGTCTGCGTGATGGGATAGGTGATGAGGGTCTCGACGCCCCCAAGGCTTTCGGCAAAAAGGATCAATTTCACATTCTCCAGAATGGCGCTTGCCGTCTGCGCGCTATCGACCGAAAAGCTGATCATCGCGCCAAATCCCCGCGCTTGCCGCCGCGAAAGGGCATACGCGGGATGATCGGGCAGGCCGACATAGTGCACTGCCGTCACTTTCGGATGCTTGACGAGCCACCGCGCCACCCTGATCGCGTTCTCCTGGGCCTTTTCCATCCTGATGGCAAGCGTCTTTATCCCTCGCGCGACGAGAAAGGCATCGAAGGGCGAGAGCACGCCGCCGATGGTTTTCTGGAGGAAGCGGAGCCTTTCGGCCAGTTCCTGCGAATTCACGACGATGAAGCCTGCCAGCGTGTCGTTATGCCCCGAGAGGTATTTCGTGCCGCTGTGAATGCAGATATCCGCGCCCAGCGCAATCGGGTTGCAGAAATACGGAGTGAGAAAGGTGTTGTCGACGATCAGGAGAATGTCTCCCGTCCCCGCAAGCGCCCGGATTCCGGCGATATCGGTGACCTTCATCATCGGGTTCGTCGGACTTTCCATGAAGATGGCCCTTGTCCTGCCGGTCATCGCCGCGCGCACCGCCTCCAGGTCGGAAGTATCCACATAACGGATATCGACGCCATTTTTCCTGGAAACATGTTCAAACAGGCGGATCGAGCCGCCGTACAAATCGTCGGTCGCGATGATTTCGTCGCCCGGGGAAAACAATTCCATCAATGTTCCGATCGCCGCCATTCCGCTCGAAAAGGCCTGCGCATCGACGCCCCCCTCAAGGGCCGCCACCAGCTTCTCGACATGCTCCCGCGTAGGGTTTGTCGCCCGGGTGTAGTCGTACCCGGTGCTCTCCCCGATCGCCGGATGGGAAAAGGTGGCCGACTGGTAAATCGGAACCGCGACGGCGCCAGTGGAATGGGTGGCGTCGCGCACGGCATGGACACAGGCTGTTTCCGGTTTCATTCTTGGTATTCCCTCACTCTGAAAATAGATGTTGACATTGCGAATCCTAAATCATATTATACATATATGTTTTATACAACCCACGAGGAGATCCAAAAATGCCAAGCATCGCCAACCGCCTGACCGACCTCATCGGAAAGACCCCACTGCTTCACCTGAACGGGTATGCAGAGAAATTGAACCTGAATGCAGACATCATCGGCAAGCTCGAATATTTCAATCCGGCCGGCAGCGTCAAGGATCGCGCCGCGCTGGCCATGATCGACGAAGCGGAAAAAAGCGGAAAACTCAAACCCGGTTCCGTCATTATCGAGCCCACCAGCGGCAACACGGGCATAGGACTTGCGTCGGTCGCCGCATCCCGTGGATACCGCATCATACTCACGATGCCGGAAACCATGAGCATCGAGCGCCGCAAACTTGTCGCCGCCTATGGCGCAGAACTCGTGTTGACCGAAGGCGCAAAGGGAATGAAAGGCGCGATTGCCAAGGCCGAAGAATTGGCAAGCGGCATACCGGGTTCCTTCATCCCCGGCCAGTTCGTCAACCCCGCCAACGCGCGCATCCACCGGGAAACCACCGGCCCCGAAATCTGGGAAGACACCGGCGGAAAAGTCGATATTTTCGTTTCCGGCATCGGCACGGGCGGGACGATCACCGGCGCCGGAGAATATCTGAAATCGAAAAATCCAAGCCTGAAAGTCGTTGCGGTCGAACCGACCGATTCGCCCTTCCTGTCCGAAGGCCGCGCCGGAGCGCACAAGATCCAGGGGATCGGCGCCGGCTTCGCGCCGGAGATTTTGAATACGAAGATTTTCGATGAAATCGTCACCGTAAAAAACGAGGACGCTTTCGAGACCGGACGCAAGCTCGCCCGCACCGAAGGATTGCTGGTGGGAATCTCTTCCGGCGCAGCCGTCTGGGCCGCGACCCGACTCGCCCTGCGCCCGGAAAACAAGGGAAAGAGCATTGTAGTGATCCTTCCGGATACGGGCGAAAGGTATTTGTCTACCCCGCTGTTCGAGTAACAAGCCGCTGGAAGTTTTCCGCCCTCCGCAAAACAAAACCCCCGGCACTGGCCGGGGGTTTTGTCTGGATGCCGAAAAAACTTAATCCGTCACCTTGACCGTGCCCTTCATCAGCGCAGCATGGCCGGGGAAGGAGCAGAAGAACATATAGTCGGTGCCCGCCGTCAGCTTGCTCGTCGAAACGGCTACCGAAGTGGTCTCGCCGCCGCCGATCATCTTCGTATGGGCAATCACCTTGGTGTTGCTCGGATTGATGTAATCGTTGGCAACGCCTGCCTTGATCGACTCGGAGACGACGCCCTGCATGTCTGCCTTCGTGGTCAGGACCCAGTTATGGCCCATCGACGCCTTCGGCATCTTGCCGACATGCTTCAGATTCACCGTGAACTCCTTGCACTTCTTGCTGATCGTCACCGAATCCTTGTTGTACTTCATCGTATCGTTCGCTTCGATATCCATGGAGCACTGTTCCGCCAGCACCGGAGCAGAAAAAGCCAGCGCCAATGCGGCGATTGCAAATTTGTGTGTCATAAGTAGTTCTCCTTTCAGAAAAGTAAAAAAAACCGGATAAGCCCGGGGGTGAATCATCGGCCGGCATCGACCGCAAAAACACATTTCGCCAGAGGCAAGTGCGGCGTTCAATTTGTGCACTTGCCGCAATATTACTCCAGACCGGCATGGTTTTGCCCGAAAAGGATGGGTGAAATTGCACGCAGCCTTCAGGGAAGATAACGCACATCATTTTCCGTGCGTTGACGAAAACAAGTGATCCCTGGCACAGAAATGGATCGGCACTTCTGAAAAACCTTTATTTTTTTCCAATTCAAGTGAAATTTGATTTAACATATTCAATGAGTTTTCAAGACAAATTATTCCTTGAATTTGGAATGTTCTTCAGGTTCTTTCCCCTGCTTTTTCAGGGCATCCCAAGCGATCCGGGTTAAACTTTGGGCTTTCCCCGAACACCTTTCTTTGAGCTTTCCCGCAACGCCATGGATCTTCGTTCGCTCGTCTTGCCCGGCATCCAGGACGCCGACGCCCTGCGCAATTTTCGCGCTGCGTTGAACGATACGATGCCGCGCGTCGAGGAAGACATCACCCGTCTGCGTTACGCGCCGGGCAACCGGGACAATCTTTCCAGCCTTGCCCGCGCGATTCGCGGCATCGGCAGCGACGCATCGCTGCACGACCTGAAATTCGCCTTTTCCATCGCGCATCCGATTGAAATGCTGCTCTCCCGCCTGCGCGCGGGCGAGATCGTTTTTTCCGAACTGCTTGCCGAGGGAATCCTGCTGGCGACCGACCGGCTGGAAATGGCGACGGAAGCGATGATCGAGCGCCAGCCGGTCGAACACCTGCGCTTGCCGCAACTGAGCAAGGGGCTCGAACGGCTTGCAAAGGCGCCGCCAGAGGCGCTCGAATCCTCGGTCAGCGCACTGATCGAGACCATTACCGGCTTCAAGCCGCCGCCGAAGCTGGCGCCGCCCGACGAAGCGCAATCCACGCCGCCTCCACGCACCGAGGCGCATGTCGCCGAGGATTTGCGCTTTTTCTACACATTGGCGCAACAACTGGAAATGCACTCGCCGCTCTTCAAGGGGCGCACGCTGCGCATCCTGCGCCTCTCGCTCGAAACGAACAAGCTGATGCAGCAGCGGATCGACCCGGCACAACTCCAGACTGCCGTTTATATGCACGACATCGGGATGATGTTCCTGCCCGAATCGGTCTGGCTCAAGGTCGGGTGGCTGACACGGGAAGAAAAGGAAATCCTCTGCGCCCACCCCGGATATGCTTCCGGAATTCTCTCGCGGATGCAGGGCTGGGAAACCGCCGCGCGCATCGTCGCCCAGCACCACGAAACCGCCGACGGCAGCGGCTATCCGAATGGGGAAAAGGGCGATGCCATCTGCGACGGCGCAAAATTGCTGGCAATCGTCGACGCTTTCGAGGCGGTCATGCTCAAACATGTGCATCGCGGCAGGAACCGCTCGGTGCTCCGCGCCATCGCGGAAATCAACGCCTGCGACAAACAGTTCGCGCCGGAATGGATCGCGCCCTTCAATCGCGTGATCCGGAAAACAGTGGAAACCGGTTGAAGAAATATCCCAAACAAAAAAGCCGCCAGAAATGGCGGCTTTTTTGCTATGCTGCGTCCGGGCGGTCGGAAGATCGCCTTGGGAGGGCGTTCTTCCGGCGATTCTTTGCCCGGAAAGGAGGTGATTCTATTGCCTTCAGTCCCGTTTAAAAGCCGTTGGCGGCGAATCACCAAGGTGTTGATGCTTTGCATCCTTGCCTTGGTTTTGCTGCTCTACAGCGTTAAGGCGCTGTAGTTGGTTTCCCTACCCTGCACAACGGCGCAGGGTAGGCCCCCGAAAAGAATAACACAATCCACTCCCCCGTCAAACCCGCGCCAGCTCCGCGCGCAGCGCCGCAATCACGCTGTCGTAACGGTTCGGGTCTTCCGCGCGGGAAGCGCCATAGACGGCGGAACCGGCGACGAATACTTCCGCCCCGGCGCTGGCGATTCCGGCAATATTTTCAACCTTCACGCCGCCGTCGATCTCCAGCAGGATCTTGCGCCCGCCGCTCGCCTGCCAGGCGTCGAGCTTTTGCCTCGCCGCGCGGATTTTTTCCAGCACCGGAAGGATGAAGCCCTGCCCGCCGAAACCGGGGTTGACGCTCATCAGGAGCACGATGTCGAGCCGGTCCATCACCCAGTCCATGGGGTCGAGCGGCGTCGCCGGATTGAAGACGAGTCCGGCCTTGCAGCCGTGCTCGCGGATCAGCGCCAGCGTGCGGTCGACGTGGGAGGAGGCTTCCGGGTGAAAGGTGATGATGTCGGCCCCTGCCCTTGCGAATTCGGACACCAGCGCATCGACCGGCTGCACCATCAGGTGCACGTCGATCGGCGCCCTGGTCAGCGGCCGCAACGCCGCGCAGACGAGCGGGCCGATGCTCAGGTTCGGCACGTAATGGTTGTCCATCACGTCGAAGTGAATCCAGTCCGCGCCAGCGGCAATGACATTCGTCACTTCTTCGCCGAGGCGGGCGAAGTCGGCGGAAAGAATGCTTGGAGCAATAAGGCGCATGGCGGCAGATCCAGAAAATGAAGGGATACCATTCTATAGTGATTCCCGGAAGAGTCCGGGCTTTGTGTGCTTGCGCGCGGGGAACCGGAATTCCCCGCAACGGCAGGCGGAAAACCGCCTGCCGGGAATTTGGATTGCACCCCGGAACCGCGCTCTGCGTCCTGCCCTATCCGCACACTCCCACTGCCCCGCAAGCCGTACAAAAATCGCAGCCGTCCTTGCGGATCACGGTGCTGTTGCCGCACTCTCCGCAGATTCGGCCTTGTGTCGGGCGCACGCCGCCGCTGGCGCCGGGTTCCGGCGTTTCGAGGAGGCCCATCTGGCGCAGCGGAAAGCCGTTTTCGTCGAGGATGCCGAGCATCGCGTAGCGGTGGATGATCAAGCGCGCGAGGTAGGCTACCGTCGAGGGGTAATTGGTCTGGCGCCGGGTGCCGGGAACGAAGGCCATGAAATCGCCGAGCGGCTCCGGATAATCGAGCAGCTTGCGCAGTTTCATTCCGATCCAGGCCGGATCGACGATGCGCATGTCCAGGGAAAGGAGCTTGGTGAGTCCGTCAAGCGCGCGCGGGTAGTTTCCGGAAAGCCAGACCGAGTAAGGACGGGTAACGCCGTCGGGCATCATGATTTCCTTCAGGCCGAGGACGAAATCGTCGCCGGTGGAAGGGTTGAAGACATCAACGGTCCAGGAAAGGGTGCCGTCGGCGCCCGTTTTCGGTTCCTTCAGGCTGAAGAGGGCGTCGAGCACCGGCGCAGGCAATTCGTGCTTGAAGCCGCCCAGTTGTTCGACGCGGTAATGGACGAGTTGCGCCAGCGCCGAAACGATCGACGGAAAGCGTTTCCGCTCGCCGTGCGGCGGGCAGGCCATTTCGATCCCTTCGGCATCGTGCGTGCGCGAGAGGGTTTCCAGCTTCATTTCCAGCCAGGCGCGGTCGTTGGCGCGCATGTCCATCGAAAGCGTCTTGGCCACGGCGCCGAGGCCGCGCGGCTGCTCGGGGCCGTTGACCCAGATTTCAAAGGGCCAGTTGCGGCCTTCCTGCTCCATGTGGCCGACGAAGAGCGCGAACTTGCCGCGTCCGCTGTCGAGCATGTAGGTCCAGGCCATATTGCCTTCGGGCAGTTCGGGGCGGTCGGGCCAGCGCAGGCTGGCGAGCACGGGCGCGGGCAGGTGCTTGATCGTCAGGCGGCGGTTCGCGTCGCCGGTGACGAAATCCTGCGGCTGTTTTTTCTCTTCCGGCTGTTTCTGCGGCTCGACCGAAAGCACGGCGGCTCTCACGCTGTTCGGGCGGTAGGTCGCCAGTCCCTTGAGGCCGGATTTCCACGCGCTCGTATAAAGCCCCTGGAATTCGCTGTATGGATAATCGACGGGAACGTTGACCGTCTTCGAGATCGAAGTGTCGATGTACGGCGCCACTGCGGCGACCATATCGGCGTGGGCCTGTGCGGTGATTTCGAGCGCGGTGACGAAATAATCCGGCAGCTTCCCGATATCGCCGCCGCGATGCCGGTACAGGCGCCAGGCGTGATCCTCGACCGAATATTCCTTCATCGAGCCGTCGAGCATGCGTTTCTTGCGGCTGTAGGTCCAGGAGAAGGGCGGCTCGATGCCGTTCGAGGCGTTGTCGGCGAAGGCGAGCGAGATCGTTCCGGTGGGCGCGATCGAGAGCAGGTGCGAATTTCTCAGCCCGTGCTTGCGAATCGCGGTCTTGATTTCCGTCGGCAGGCGCGAGGCGAAATTGCCGCCGGAAAGATAAAGCTCAGCGTTGAAGAGCGGGAACGCGCCGCGCTCCTTCGCCAGTTCGACCGAAGCCAGATAGGCCGCGTCGCGCATCTGCGCCGAAATGCGCGAAGCCATCGCGCGCGCCTCGGGGCGGTCGTAGCGCAGCCGCAGCATCGCCAGCGCGTCGCCCAGGCCGGTGAAGCCCAGGCCGATGCGGCGCTTGTTCGCGGCTTCCTCGCGCTGGCGGTCGAGCGGCCACGCGGTCACATCGAGCACGTTATCGAGCATCCGCGCGGAAACCTTCACCACCTCGGAAAATGCCTCGAAATCGAAATCCGCCTGTTCGGAAAAGGGATGCTGCACGAACAGCGTCAGGTCAATCGAGCCCAGGCAGCAGCAGCCGTAAGGCGGCAGCGGTTGCTCGGCACAAGGATTCGTCGCCTCGATTTCCTCGCAGTAATACAGGTTGTTATCGCGGTTGATCCGATCCAGGAACAGGATCCCCGGCTCGGCGTGGTCGTAGGTCGATTGCATGATCTGCTCCCACAACTCGCGCGCGCGCAGACGCCGGTAGACCCACAGCCCGTCGTCGCGCAAAAAGGCGCCGGCGGACTTCATCTCGGGATTGGGTTCGGCGATATGCGTCAGTTCCACCGCGCTGTCGTTTTCCACCGCCTGCATGAAAGCATCGGTCACCCCCACCGAAATATTGAAATTCGCCAGATCGGCCTTGTCCTTCGCGTGGATGAAATCCTCGATATCCGGATGGTCGCAGCGCAGCACGCCCATTTGCGCGCCACGGCGCGCGCCAGCGGATTCGACCGTTTCGCACGAACGGTCGAAAACGCGCATATACGAAACCGGACCGGAAGCGCGCGACTGCGTGCCCTTGACCAGCGCACCCTGCGGACGGATCGACGAAAAATCGTAGCCCACCCCGCCGCCCCGGCGCATCGTTTCCGCCGCTTGCGCCAGCGCCGTGTAGATGCCGGGCTTGCCCTCGACGAATTCGACGATCGAATCGCCGACCGGTTGCACGAAGCAATTGATCAGCGTCGCCGCCAGATCGGTCCCGGCGGCGGAACAGATCCGCCCGGCGGGGATAAAGCCGTTTTCCTGCGCCCAAAGGAACCTCGCCTCCCAATGCGGGCGGTTCTTTTCTTCCTCGACGACGGCGAGCGCGCGCGCAACGCGCAGTCGCACGTCATGGACGTTGAATTCCTTTCCCTTTGCGTATTTTTCGATCAGTACTTCGACTGAAATTTCCTGCTCCGGCAAGGGCGCGATTTCAGGAGCGCCGGGTATGGCGGACAGGGAGAGTTGTTCTACAGTCTGGTTCATTGCGGCATCCCCGATGGTGGAACATCATGTTGTAAACGTTATCCCCAAGCCTCCGGAACATTGGCTCCGGAACCCGCTTCACGCGACACGGCATCCCCATGCCGGAGTGCTGAACGCGCCCCCGGCGCGAAAATCCAGGGAGCACCGGAAAGGGTGAAGCGAGGAAGCAAAAAGTACTATATCTAGTGGTCGATGGCAACATCTTGACTAAATACAGGAGTTCTGCCTCACCGTAAATATTCTTATAGCCTATTTGCTTGTTGTTTTTTTACAGTGATTCGCGGCAACCATAGCGGACTTGTCTTTTTGGAGACACCCGGAGGCCCACGGAAAATCAAGGATTTTTTAGGGAAATTTTCTAAATTACTGTAATAATTATTAACGTAAAAACACTACAGTAGCAAAACATTATTTAATCAAATTTAGAAAATAAGCAGAAAGAAATGCCCATCATCTCGGGCCCACTCCGGCGCAAGGCGCCGCAAATCAAAGCCCCCGTCCAGCCTCCTTCTCTGAGGGAGGTGGCGCGTAGCGCCGGTGGGAGTAAAAGGGGGTGGCGGCGAAGCCGTCGGGGGTTTGGCTTTTGAAACTTTCCGGGGCCGCGCCGGAGCGTTCTTCAGGTGTCGCTTGTCTTCTGGATGCCCGGGCGCGTGGCTTCCATCCAGCGCTTGATCCGGTTGGCGTCGCCTGCGCGGGAGAGGCTGCCGATCGCGTCCAGGAGGACGATGATGACCGGCTTGCCGGCGATGTATGCCTGCATGACGAGGCATCTTCCGGCTTCGTGAATGAAGCCGGTCTTGGAAAGGCCGATTTCCCAGGAGTCGTTCTTGAGCAGCGGATTGGTGTTGCGGAAACCGATTTCGCGCTGGTCTTCAAAGACGAGGGTGCCTTCGTGCGTCGTGGTGAATTCGCGGATCAGCGGGTAGTGGTAGGCGGCATCGACCAGACGCGCCAGGTCGCGCGCAGTCGAGGTGTTGTTGCTGGAAAGGCCGGTCGGGTCGGCAAAGCGGGTGTCGTTCATGCCGAGCGTTTCGGCCTTGCGGTTCATCGCATTGACGAAGGAGGAGACGCCGCCGGGATAATGGCGGGCCAGCGCATGCGCGGCCCGGTTTTCGGAGGACATGAGGGTGAGCAGGAGCGCGTCCTCGCGCGTGATCTGCGTGCCGGACGCAAGCCTGGAATGGGATCCGCGCAGGCTGTCGAAATCCTCTTCGCTGATGACGATGTTTTCCTTGAGATTGGGAACGGCATCGAGAACGACCATTGCGGTCATCAGCTTGGTGATCGAAGCGATCGGCTGGCGCGTGCCGGCGTTTTTCTCGAACAGGATTTCGGAAGCGCTTCCGGCCTCCGCCGCGCCGGCCTTTTGGGCGACGACGAACGCAGAACCCGATTGCAGCACGAGTTCGCGGGAGGTTTCCCAACGGTTGTCGAGCTTGATCAGGGTGCTGCGTTCCTGGTTGATCCTGGAGGCGCTCCTTCCGGTTTTTTTCGCGCGCACGGAGTGTTTGCTGCTGGCCGGAGGCGATGCCTTTTTCGCCGGGGCCTTTCCGGCGGAAATCTGGACGGGATCCTTCTCGACGGCTGCGGCGCCGCCGGAGAAAGCCAACCCGAAAGCGCAGGCAGCGAAGAAGGCAATGAAAAAATGCTTTCCGCTTTCCGGGATGAGCGAGGAGAAATATTTTGCTTGCATGGGTTCAATGTTCAGGCGAAGGAATTCTGCAATACGGGGAGAGGGGGCAAGTAAAATTTATAGCAAGCCCTGAGAAAATAAGCAATGAAAAATAAGGGGATAGTGTTTGAATTTCACGTATCACTTGAGAATGTTTCCGTATCCCCGCCCTGGTCTTCTTCCTGCCGGGATAATACTACGCATGTCCAGAAGCTGCTGATTCCAATTTTTCTAAATTTGATTAAATAATGTTTGGCTACTGTAATAAATTTTAACGAGAAATTATTCCAGTAATTTAGAAAATTCAGTGCCAAAAAATACCAAGCGCGCCCGCATGGGGGCGAAGCAACTTCCAGGAAGGATTTTTAAGGATACTCTGAATAAGTCGAGCGGTAAGCGTGCGCTGCGGATTGGGATGGGATGCAAGACGCAAACCACAGCGAACCCTGAAGGTATCGCGAGGATTTGCAACGCCGCAGACCGCCCAACTCCGCAGATGCGGATAACGACCCCCGCGCTCAACGGAGTTCGCTGCCCCCCAAGGGGGTTTGTGCCTCCCTTGAGGCGGCTCGGCAGGAGGCACGCGGCGCGGTGACTTGTTCAGAGTGTCCTTAAATCGCCGCTTCGTTCGTTTCGCCGGTGCGGATGCGAACGATCTGTTCGATGGAGGAAACGAAAATCTTCCCGTCGCCGATCTTGCCGGTGCGGGCCGCCTTGACGATCGCCTCGATCGCGGGGTCTACGCTCTCGTCGGCAACCACGATGTCGATCTTGATCTTGGGCAGGAAGTCGACCACATATTCAGCGCCACGGTATAGCTCGGTATGCCCTTTCTGGCGGCCAAAGCCCTTGACCTCGGCGACGGTCAGGCCGGTGATGCCGATTTCCGAAAGCGCCTCGCGGACTTCGTCGAGCTTGAACGGTTTGATGATCGCTTCGATTTTTTTCATGGTGAATCTCCGAAAGTGAGGCCGGAAAATGTTTCATCCTAACAAAAGAACGGCGCGCTGTTCCAGGATGCTCTGAATAAGTCGAGCGGTAAGTGTGCGCTGCGGATCGGGATGGGATGCAAGGCGCAAACCGCAGCCATAGCCGTCGCTATGGCGAGGATTTGCAACGCCGCAGACCGCCCGACTCCGCAGA
>Ga0123357_10010256_pt1 | contig 11899 bp, 7 predicted proteins | sample TergutEmb28metaG_FD_89873 | JGI IMG/M metagenome (GOLD analysis project Ga0123357, IMG submission 89873) | Embiratermes neotenicus P4 segment gut microbial communities from Petit-Saut dam, French Guiana - Emb289 P4 | ecosystem: Host-associated > Arthropoda: Insects > Digestive system > Gut ...
CCAAACATATTAAACCAATACACCACAACAAAAACGTCAGTTTTCGACAGAATCCAAAATTAATCGCCCAAGGTCTTAAATTTTTTTCTCCCCCCCCCCCCCCCCCCCACAGGAATTTTATATATTACGAGAAGGTATCAGTAGAAATTGATAGAAGGGTGAATTTAACGCTTTAACCTTTAACGTTGCAGCAGGCCTCGCTATAATAAATAACGGAAATACATTTTCACCTGGATAGCTATTCATTGTTTCATTTAGATAGTGTGTATGAGAAAGTATATTATGCCCTTCAAATTATAGTCACTATTCACAAACTCAGCTTCTAGATTTCCTTATTGACATTTTAATTTTATCTTATCCGTAATCCTCAGACTCCTAATATTTGTGGAACCTTTTGACTAAATTAGAGTGTTTGTGTGTCCTGTAGAGTAAAACTGCACCTTTTGGATGCAGAAATGAAATAAAACTTTAATATTAAAGTATAAACTTTTATTTACACAATAAAAGATAAATACACATTTATGGAAAACAATTCCATTACGGGTGACTTGCACTGAAAAAAATCCCAAGCATGTATTGTGCCCAATGATGGGAAGGAAATAATGCAATTGAAAATTGTGAAAATTATATTTACAAATTTTATTGTAAAGGAAGTGTGCTAACAGTACCCTGTGGTTCTGCAGAAGGCAGTTTGCACACCACTTGTGTCATTCCTTTTCTGCCTTTAAAACCATCAGCTTATAGTTGTCCCTGTCATCTTCATTTTCATTATCATTGGTTATATTTTAAAGTTACCTCAGCTGTCACATTACATCACACCTACATGTACTTCCGAGTCGTAACTTCCTGTACTGTTGAATACTGCGTGTTTCTATCCATCCAACCTATGACTTCATGTGTTATTGAAGCTTGTTGTATTGTTGTTATTCTCATCACCATGTTCCTTCTGCTCTGGTGTAAAAGCAGAATGAAACCTCTAATGTGCTTCACATGGCCTTCACCATCGCAGTGTTAGTATGTGTTTGTAAATATTTGCAATTTGTTTAAGTGTGCCTTTCATTAAGAGTGCATATGTAGAATATTTTATATATAGACCTAATATAATGTTCTGCATATATTTATAGCATTTATCATTGAGTTACATGTCACACTGAGAATTGTGTGTCTGTAGCTACATATCCTGTATTATTTATAACTGTTTTTAAGCTTTTTTAATGTTTTTTGCACCTTGCATTGTAATATAATCATATAATATAAACCAACAAAATGCATCTTTGTTAAACTAATATTTTAATTTTTATAATTTCTTCTACATGTTTCGAACCTGAGGGTTTACCTTCAGGAAGACAGTTGTACATATAGGTATGGTATAATTTGTTTACATGCTGAAATTACGTTAAAAGGCTATAGCAATTTCAACATGTAAACACACTATACCATACGTGTAAGTACAGCTGTTTTCCTGGAGATGAACCCTTGGGTTCAAAACACATAGAACACATCATAAAAATTAAAATATTAATTTAACAAAGGTGCATTTTTTGGTTTATATTATACATTTTTATAACACATCACTCACTTTTTAGGCACGTTTACAAAATTGCAAAAAGTGACTATTATCTTTATTATGTCTGTCTGTCTGTCCATCTGCATGGAACAACTCAGTTCCCACTGGATGGATTTTCTTTAAATTTGATGTTTGATGATTTTTCAATAATCTGTGGAGAAAATTCAGTTCTGTTGAAGTGTGACAAGAATAATGGGTACTTTACATGAAGACCCATGTACATTTATGATAGTATCTCACCAAATTCTTCCTAAAATAATAAGTGTTTTAGGCAAAAGTGGTAGAGAAAATCAAAATACACATTTTATATTCAATGATTTTTTCCCAGAAATTGTTCTAGTTATATGTGATAATGTGAGAAAATATATAGAGCCAGACACACACTCAGAATACATAAAACTTATTGCTTTTCCACGGGAACAGTGGTTATGCAAATGCGCCTCCATGCTACATTACACATACATTGTCTATCTTGTTAATGTTTAGAGCTGTGACCATTTTTTTATGCTTCCAACTTTAAGTGTTGAGAGAAATGTGTTTTCAGATCCCAGTGGCTGTTCCTTCAAGGATTTAAGGTAGAGTTACAGCCAGTTCCTAAAGCCACAAAGCTAATATCTGAAAGACACATGGCAAAGCTACAGCATGGCAGCCATTAAATTAGACAAGTCAGCCATACAGACATTTAATTTCTCAGATATTAACAGTTGATTATCCCTTAGAAATTAGGAATAATTCTCTATATTTTAATAAATTATTCTCCAGAAGTTTAGAGGAAGTATGTTCCATCACAGTTTACATTCTGTGTCATGAAGAAGTTTTTATATTGTTTCCACCTGATTTCATGTTTCACCCTTGATAAAATATTTACAATTGTGAACACTTGTATTTTTGTTTTGGCCTCAAAACTGGAAGCTATAACTGTGTATTGATGAAATGTATATTACCAGAAGAAGTTGGTTACTGTACATACCCTGTCATGCTTTTGTAAAATGCAGTGACATATGCTACTTACTGTGATGAAAATTTCAATTATGCTCATATTCTTTGAGCAGAATGGAGAATTTTAGTTTGCATGATGTTTTGATGTATTTTAATTGTGTATGGTGATTTGGTTTGTAATGACCTGCAGTTGTCATGCATATCTCTCATTTAAAAGTTTTCTGGGGTCACTTAACTCTGCAAATACTGTACTTTTATCTTAAAATAGGCCACATTCCTAATACAAATCTGCATTTTACATCTGTTTTCATTAATCTTGCTACAAAACAAGCAAAATTACTTGGAACATAAGTAAATTTATGTTTGTTTTATGCTTGGAATTTTTAAAAACAGTGTAACTGTGTATGATATGTATTGTATTGGTATGTCTGTAAGTAACTGATGTGTGTCAGATGGATTGTAGAAGTATCAGTAAATAAGTATCAGAGCATTCTACATTATAGAGAGCTCGTCTGTTCGGAAGTGTGATGATGTTTGTGTTTGACCAGTACGTTTGGGCCTATTGTATCCTGTATGGTTTTTTAACAAGTATTTTAGGGGACTGTGAAAGTAAAAGTTAAAAATAGTCTGACTAGTGACAATGTTTGTATACATTTCCAAAATAACTTATGTTTGTGCAATGTTTTGGGATGTGGGAAATTTTTTTTCTGAGATTTTCATTATCCTTAGTGTAAATATTGTCATAGATAAAGATGAACGTTCCTGATCGAATATTAAGGAAGAATATCTAATGATTTACACTGTCTTTTGGTGAGACATAAAAGTGTATGGTGCAAGGGTGACATTCTTCAGTGAATAAACTGTGTATGTAGTAAGTAACTTGAGCAGTTCAGATCTGGGACTGGAGTATTGTAAGGCCATAAGGAACAAAAGGTAAGTTTAGCCCACAGAACATAACTTTAAATATGTTGTGAATATGTTACAATTTATGATTTGAGGCCTTGAGAGTTTTGAAACCTAAAATGATTTTGAAAACATAAAATTCATAAAGTGTAACATACTGCTAATAATTTTCTAGAGACTTTTCTGCCAGTTTCTTTATTACTGCTGTGTGTATCTTTAAAACAAAGATATGTAGCACTTCAACATGTAATTATTGTGTAATTTGTAAATGGGTCATGTAGCTTATAAGTACATACAGATATACATATTCATATATATATAAATAACTTGTCAATGTCTGACATTCAGACATTTTTTTAAACAAAATTAGCCCTCATTGGGTTGTTGTTTATAGAAGAGTGAAGGGTTATAACTAATGTTTAGTAATCCTTCTTAAAATATGGAAATAAACTTTTCAAAAACAAGTACTCTGTTCTTAATTTTCTGTATGAATTAAAGTAAGTTTGAGTCATGTATTAATATTGAAGCACATTGTGCTGAACATCTGAAGATGACAGAATATCTTGATTGTGCTTCCTGTCTTGCATATTATGTGTCCTCCTCCCTGCCCAATTACCTGTCATCAACAGAACAAACACGTGTATGGTACTGTGACTAAAGAAAGAAATGTCGGTGTGGATTAATGGAAAAATTCCCTGTTCTTGTTGGCTTAAAAATGTGATTTATTTTACCGAAATCGTATATAAAAAGTACATAACAGAAGTGGGTTATGTATTTTTACTTTTAAATAACGTTTTGTGCAAAATTAAAAAATTACATATTTTCTTGCTGTATGGATGTGAATAGGAAAGGAATGAGCATGTTAAATACCGAACTCTAGTGGAGTGAAATTATGCACTTGAATGCATGCTAATCTGGGTATTGCAGTACGTAGATTAGCGTGTTTGACTTGTGTTCCTTTGCTTTAGAAGACTTCCTGGGAATGGCATCCTGGTGCTGCAACATGCACCATGATAATGGTCATTAATTGTATTTCATAAAATGCATTTGTTGGTTGGTATATTGATTGTTAGTGAAAGTCTGCTGTATTTAGATTGTTGTAACTAGGCTGTGATCTGAAGTTGGACTATATGAACTTTGTATTTAAAAAATGTTGGCTTGTGTAAAAATATTGTTCCAAAGCAAGACATGTCTCATAGAGGGATAATTTTATAATTTACAAACATCGCTGAAGTTGTTTGATTATACTGAATTTGCGTTTCAGTTTCCCCCCCCCCCCCCCCATTTTCTTTTTTTTTTTTTTTTTTTTTTTGTTATCCTCTTACTCAGCTTCCCGGAGGATTATTGTTATGTACTTGACTTCCTCTTCTTTTACTACCCATTCTACTAACACGACGAATCCAGTTCCACCGATTTATTCTGACAAACAAAAGTGTATATAGATCTCCAAACAGCTGCATTAATTCTTTACTGCATCGCGTTCTCCAATTTTAATTTACATTAATTCCCCCAAACATTCTTCTCTATGCTTTTCACTCAAAATCAGCCAGCCGTTCTGCAATATCTTCATTCAGTGTCCAAGATTCTATCATTAGGCCTCAGACGATATCGATTGTTTGGTATTACTAAACTAGGGCAGAAAAGTCATCAAATGGACTTCTGAGTCTACTTCTGAGGCCAGTCAGGGATTCAGGGCCGTTCAATTAACCCTGCCTTTTGTTGTGTGCGGTAGACACACAGGGCAGCGCTCTGGGCTGCAAATAGACCGCCTCATACAACATTAATGTAACACGCAGCTGTGTACAAAGACGGACCCTGCTGTTCTGCAACATTGTGAGCCTTGATATTTGTTATCAAGCCTTCTGCACGTAGCAAAGTATAATGCCTGATGTGAAGCCAACATCCGCTCGTCTGTGACGTAGTGTCAGTGACTGAACGGCCTGTCGGATTTTCATGAAATTCTGTACAAAATTTTCACACACAGTTGTCAGGCAGAGGCCAGTTTAGTTGAAGAAAAGGACTTTTTCCCATTTGTCTACACCTCTGGTCCAACTTGGACATAGTTCCGTACGTTCCTATGTCGTTGCGCAATGAGCCAGTCAGCGCGGTGACAGTCGTACTGATAGTCCGCATTTAATGTCCGAGTGATGCGAAGGTCGCTAGGCCTGTACAAGTTCTGCACAAGTGCTGAGTATCGGTGAGTTTTGTGAAAATCGTCTTGGGGCGTGTCGTACTGTTCTGACGGGCGTCTAGCGTCAAATGGCAAGATGTTCTGACAGTAAAGGACGCCTGGTACCTGCCGTGCGTTGTGTCACTCAGTGCACCATTTTAAATTGTGCTCTTCTGCACAGAGAACAGGTCAATTCGTGCCGCGGGTCCAGACGCTCCTCGGCTGCCACGGTCTGTTGCTACGAAGCCAATGAGGATCAGAACAGTCAGAACATTACCGTGTGTGACAGCCACATCTCGTAGGGCCCAGGCTGCCAGCTCGACTACTGAAATACCAAAGTCCGATTGCTGTCACAGGCAAGGTACTATCCTTCATACAGTTACGACTGGGTCTGGGACACACCACAACGGGTACCGGGACTCTTTTTCGGAGGGTAAAGCAGCCAGTTCTTTCCATCTAAAGCCGACGTTACGAACGCGTGGAGTTTTACCTCCAACCCACCATATACATTAATGGTGTAGTGCTTTAATTAGGCTAGGAACAACTTTTCCTTTATCTCAGACTGCTTGTGGATCTGTGCAGTACAGCTGATCGCGCGTGGCCCCCGTCCGTATTCATATTGTTAGACCAGAGATAAAACCCGACTCAAGGTTAAATATTAGTTGTTTCAAGAAATGTTAATATTACAAGTTTTCCCTGGGCAACACCTTGCATGTCACATACTGGTGTTTCATACTAAGAGTCACTTTTGATAAAATTGATACATTTCGATTTTATCTTCACGTTAAGTGGACGTTATCGATCGAAATTCATTTCGATCGATAAAGGTTTTAATGCAGCCCATGAACACCAAATTTGATCTAGATTCGTCCAGCACTTTTGGAGATAAAACACACAAATGGGCAGGTGTATTTCACGTTCAGTCCAACCACTTCATAGCAAAAAGCATTAAAGTGTCGTGCACACAAATATTTTGCTCGTGGATATACATTCAGAGATACCGCAGGTCGTTTCAGCATCAAAAGAAGTGGCGTACATAATACATAAACAGACTCACTCATCTGCTTCGATTTCTGGGAAGAGCGATTCCGTCACTTTACCTCAAGCAGTACGCACGCACCACCAACATTTTCTGTGCGCTGCACAAACGCCAACAGTGAGTGAACCTCAAAATGTATTCATAAGAGGTAAAAGTTTTTGAGGGTGCTGTAACGCTGCCTGGCCGTTCCGAGGTGAGCCTAACAGCGACCACGTCGTGCTGACTGCATCTGTGTGCAGTGTTACGGAGCTCAGCCAGCAAGTTGCCTGGTCACTGCTAGAGGTTGACTGCTGATATGGGAAGCGGTCGTGGGCCAATGGAGGTGCCATCGCGGCATTTACCTGGAGAGACTGAGAAAGACCAAGAGAAACCGCTGTAAGAACAGCCTGGTGTCCCGGCCACGACTTAATGGGGCGTAGCTGCGGGGAAAGGGGGTGTGGTGCGGCTGCCCTGGGCGAAAATATAGGCGACGAAATACATATTTTCAAATAAAAATACACATTCTGCGCTCAACGGATTTCAAATTACTGGGACAAATAAACGAAAATTCGGCAAATAATGTCGACTTTTTTAAAGGAAATACAGCTTCTCTTGCAGGCAACTATTGGGATTACTCGTGTAGGCCCCAAACCACCTAGGCACGCCACTGCTCCCAAACCACCTAGCTACGCCACTACTCCCAAACCACCCAGCCACGCCACTGCTCCCAAACCACCCAGCTACGCCACTGCTCCCAAACCACCTAGTTACGCCACTGCTTCCAGACAACCTAGCTACGCCACTGCTCCCAAACCACCCAGTTACGCTACTGCTTCCAGACAACCTAGCTACGCCACTGCTCCCAAACCTCCTAGCTACGCCACTGCTTCCAGACAACCTAGCTACGCCACACCTCCCATACACAAGTCCAGCGCACTGCTGGACACCAGACGCACTATTTACTGTGTGACAGTTACCGGTCTTTGCGCCTACACAGGCGATGACGATTCCAGACGCGATGGTGAACACTCCGCTGATGAGCAGAGAGCCGCTGGCCATCGCCTTCCGCCCCACGCGGTCCTGTAGCAGCAGAATGATCAGCGAGGCGGGGAGCTTGGTCAGCGAGGTCATACTAAACATCACGAAGGGGCTGTAGCCCAGCCCGTCCACGTTGCGGGAGATGGCGTCGAAACACAGCGTCAGTACCATCCTGCGATCAACAGAGCGAGGCGTACAGCCACGTCATGGTGTGTGGACAGCGGTCGGGCCGGGTCCTCTGCACGAAAGCAAACTTGCAGCAGGAAAAATTACTGTGGCAGTTGTGAGTTGCTGCAACGACTGTACCGAGAATTCGGGTGTTCTGGCACACGACGCCACGTCGCTGCGTCATCGAAACCTGACACGTTCATCCTCCAGGTCACTCTTGAAGATGAAGGGGGTATGTTCCTAAGAAACGTCGGGAACTACTTACCCATCGATACGGCGTCATATGCCAGAAGACCGGAATCCACATAAATATACACAGATCCATGAACATGGCTGTGACTTGCTCTTCACTGTCTTGAAGACTTGATATAAGGTTATTAATAACAGTAATAATGATAGCGCACTGCTACTACTGCTGGTGCTAATATACTGCTACTGCTACTGCTACTACTACTACTAGTAGTAGTAAAAGGTAAATCAGTCCCGTTACAGACCCGGAGGAGCCCAGAGGGTTCCAGGAAGTTAAGGTTCCCAGATTTCGTGACAACGGCACAGGATGGTGGTAGGTTGTCAGCCTTACGCACCAGCCCCCAAGAAATACTCCTGGTACTCGTTTCTGTTAGAGGCTGAGTCGACCCCAGGGCTATGGTGCGATCGGAAGGATTTTATGTTAATGAAAAATCCACTGACACCAGCTGGGATCGAACCAGCGTCCTTCCGATTTGTAGCATAGCACCTTAACCACTATGCTGCAGCGGTCCCCCTGCTACTAGTAGTACTAATAATAATAATATTAATAATAATAATAATAAATCCTTTTAATTTTTCCTAGAATTCCGTTTATGTATGTTTATCCAATCGTCAGCCAACTGTGACACAGAAGAATGCTTTAAGTGCGTCATTCAAGGACGCTCTAAATTGCTGGGATTGAACAAGCCAGAGGTGACTAACCCACACAACAGTCGAGATATTTAAGGGTAAATTAAAAAAAAAAATTCGTAGATCGGAGCTTCTATTATCTCAGAAACTGTTTCAGACGGTCCAGTGTGACAGTCAGTCACGTGTGGCAAAAAATGAAATATCTGTTTACGGAGTTCAATGAAACGAGCAAGTGGAAATGGCTATTCGTGAATGGTTGCGAATCCAAGAGCCTGGTTTCTACCGCGACAGAATTTTTGCACTCATGCCAAGAGGGGGAAAAAATACAGTCAGTTCTGCTATTACGCGTGCTCTGCTGAAGCGAACAGGTGCGCGCTGCTTGCAAAACGCGAACTTTCGCCTACGTGTGTTGGCTATCGCGCGATTTCAGCGACCATTGTTAAGATACGAGGCTGAATAACGGGGCAAAATTTTTCTCTGCTCTGGCCCCATTTTTATTACGCGCCTTTCTAAAAACGGGAAGTGTCGCGTCATAGCAGAACTGACTGTACATCAATGTGCTCGGTGATTATACTGAAGAATGTTACTTCAGTGGAATAAACGAGCTACCGCTGAAGTTGCAACGACTTGTCCTGTTAATTGCTGTGAGCTAGGAAACTTGACTTATAGAAATGGAGTTTAGGAATTATGCTGTGAATAGATGGCAGGGGCTTGTGACAGGTTCTAATGTCGGAGGCTTATTACAAGAACGAAATATCGATAAAAGTGTTTATACGTTACGATTTAAAGATGAGGATGCAGGTTTTCCTTCTGAGACGCGGTGTCTTGAATAGTCCTAACAGGTTCCCTGTTCCCTGCGGGACGCTGAATTTGGCCGACGTCTGCAATCAGAACAGGGGAAGGCCGTGATGGAGACAGAGTGGTGAACTGAGACCCACTAATTTTTATTGCGTCGTTTCTCAATTCAAACCGCTCCCAGTCTACTGAAATAACCGCCAATTGTTGAGCACACAAACTGCTGAGAAAATAACTCTCGTGAACATGCACCACTTTAGGCGTTCAGACCACGTCCGTCGGGCCATCCGTGCTTCTGTCCGTCCGTCATCAGGGATTGAACTGTTTGTCAGAATTTAATACAGTTCAGTATATCAGTTCTTTACAAAGCAAACCGTCGAACAAGTGCGAGGTTCGTGAGGTTTGACGGCCACTCTTCACTTAAAGGTGCAAATGACTTTCCACTCGTACTTTCCTCATTTCTTGACCTGTTTGGGTGAAATTCGGTAAGACTACATGAGACCTCCACGTCATTGTGTTTAACCAACTGTGCGATTTGTGCCAATCGGTGCAGTGACGGCCATACTGTACCCACGGGCGTAAGTGGAATGTTGTCTGTCAGTCTGCGGTTTGTCTTGCGACTTCCATAATACGGCACCGCCGACATCCACAAAAATTTACTGAAAAGTTATGGCTTTAGAGAAAATCGGTGCAGTGAAAGCCACACTGTACTAAGGGGACATGAAACGAATTTCTAACCGAACCATCCGCATTTATTGTTCGAGTTGAGTGCAATTCGGTGTAATGGATCGACTCGTAACTTTGTTCAGCTTTTGTGACTTTCGCGGTGACTTTCGCACTGATCAGCTCAAGGAAGGCCGTGCATTGCTTGCGGGCATAGATTATTTACCATCTACTCGTAGAGCGTTGGCAAGAAGCCACGGGTTGACGTCATACTATTGAAGTCAACCGGATTATTAAGTATCTGCTAAAGGTGACGTCAGAGTTGGTCTGAATACGCAAATCAAGTTTTGCCTGAAATGCAGAATGTATTTGCATGCCCAGCAACAGAGATTTGGTTCTTGAGTGAGTTCTGTGGCAGTTTAATGGCATTGTAATGTGCAGAACATGTGAATAGCTGGTTGTGTTGACACCTTTCTCAATTACTGAAAACATCCTAAGGTCGGATAATTATGGGCCGGTGAGTGTGTCACTTGAATGGCAGGCTAGCCGATCAACTGGCAAAGTCACTGTACGTGGGCAAACATATTACCTCGAACGTCTGGACGACGCCTGGCGGTAGCGTCTTCCCATTGCAGGCGGCTACACGTCTGAAGCACCGGAGGGCGTCTTGCACTCGTCCTTTGCTGAGCAGCCAACTGGCGCTCTCAGGCACGCAGAAGTAGAAGCCAGGCACCACTATGTTGGGGAGTGTTATGATCAGCAGAAACAATCGCCAGTTGCCCGCCCAGATAGCCAGCCAGGGCACAACGATGCATGCCAAAGTGTGGAACACACCGATGCAAAGGTTCAGTCCCAGCGTCCGTTTGTCTGGCCGCATGTACTCCAGCACTGCCAAAATAACAATCTTACTTACTTACTCCTTGGAGCAAAGTCATTCTTGAGAAGCTGACCGGTTCTCAGCTAGTTAAGAAATTCCCCGCATTTGATCGAACCCGAAGGTTCATCACCGCACTCACAAGTGCCCGCCACCTGTCCCTATCCTGAGTCACATAACAACACTCACGAATGGAAAATAAATATACTTTCGATAGTTGGCGTCTTATGTCTTATAATTCCAACCAGTGCCTTGCTTATTTCTACTTTACCTTGATGAAGTATGGCCGCAGAGCATTAATGATTTAGTGGCACAGACTGATACTTAAAAGGGGGCGACATCGCGGCGCGTGCAGGTGAAGCAACGCACAGAGGCCTACGCAGATGTCAGAATCACATGATATGTGTGCATAGTAAATATAGAATACGTGTATTCATGAGATTTCAGATTCTCACAGCGGTGTTGCTGAGATTCAGGTGACGGCGTGTCGTTGGGCCGGTAGTTCCCGACATTTCTTCTGCGACTGGTGGCCCGTGAATATGAAGGCACCAGGAGCTTTTGAAATGTGCTGAACTATTCGGCCAACAAGACTTGAACTTTTGTATTCATTTTTCGACTGCCAAACTTTTTACTACCCCCATATAAGTGCATTAGCCTAGTCTAGTTTAACTGCCGGAAGTAACCTTCCTGACAAATTTGTAAATATTTTAAAATTATACAGGGTGTCCCAGGAGGAATGTACGAGACTTCGGGAGAGCGTTTCTTATGTTAAACTATACCGATATAACCCAAAACACCTATATCCAAAGTTGAACAGTTACGGAGATAATGGCCAGAGAAGTTTGAAACTTTGACAGCTGTTACTCACTTATTGATTACCAAATA
>Ga0123357_10010258_pt1 | contig 11898 bp, 5 predicted proteins | sample TergutEmb28metaG_FD_89873 | JGI IMG/M metagenome (GOLD analysis project Ga0123357, IMG submission 89873) | Embiratermes neotenicus P4 segment gut microbial communities from Petit-Saut dam, French Guiana - Emb289 P4 | ecosystem: Host-associated > Arthropoda: Insects > Digestive system > Gut ...
ATAAAAAAAATATATATATATATATATATATATATATATATGTAGCTTGTTGGCCGGGTAGCTCAGTCGGTATAACGACTGACTACGGGCTGGACGTTCCGGGATCGAATCCTGATGGTGACGAGATTTTCCACCCCCATCCCCCCCCCAGACCGGCCCTGGGGCCCACCCAGCCTCCTGTAAAGTGGGTACCGGGTCTTTCCCGGGGATAAAGTGCGGCCGGGGCGTGCTGCTGACCACTCACCCCCTTCTAGTGCCGCGGTCATGGAAAAGTAGAGCTATACCTCTACCCACCCTCTGGGCCACACCGGGCCTGTAACGGGAAAACTTTACCTTTACCTTCATATATGCTGCGTTTTGTGGCTTTGCTATACTTTGTTTAGTTGCAGGACGGCGCTTTACACTTCCTTGTTCGCAGTGCCTATGAAAGTAAGCGCGTCTTCTCCCCAACCGGCTCGAAAGGACAGAAGAGTAAAACACAGTCAGTAAATTCTAGACCTTACGTTTTGAATGAGTAGAAATATTTTGTATTTACTCTTTTACGCTGCTGCGTATGTGAGCTGCGTGCTGTACTTACTGCGGTTTCCATTTGCGACTCAGTAAAATTAAGTTGTTGTAACCGTTTTTCGTCCCACTCTTTCCTAAAGAGTTGGGAGCCCCTCGGAGGGACTTAGGGTCTACATTCTACGTGATACAGACATGGAGTACTCTTAGTGGGCCAAACGTCAGTGAACCTGTAATTTATTTATCCTTGATTTATCAGTTTCAAAGTTCATATAAATTTCAATTGTCCCCAATTTATTTAACGAAGGTCTCTCAATTTCATAAGTTAAGTCTGTAGAGAGGGTTGTGCAAACAAGACTTTGATCTCCGAACCTGCAGGCTGCATTTTGTGTAACAGTTTATTTCCTTGAGTGAATACGCTCTTCAGAACACCCTGTAGTCGTTCAGCTAGCAAAGAAATTTTCCTTCTTTCGTGGATTCCTGTGTTCCTTACTGAATTTACAACAGTGACTCCTGAACCAGGGGAATCCATTGTAGAGCGGGGCAGGCCACAGATGTGAATATGGCGCGCGTGGATTGTATGCTGGTAATCTAAGGCTACAAACGCTCACTCAGAATATGTAATACTTATTGTTTTTTCACTGCAACAATCCTTACACGCACGCGCCTCAGTGTTATGTTATATGTACATGGCCTGTTTTGTAATAAAGGCATTGGACGAATGAAGTTGGGTTATTTGGCTTAGCCATGTAGCAAATTGAGACAGAAGAATATAAAATTGTAAAAAAGAACATCTGCTGCTAAAGTGGGATCTCGGATTCTTTGCACTTCTCCTGGTCTCTGGGCATCAGCAACCACAGTGCTGTGTTGTTTGTTGTTGCCATGGGTGACAAACATGCACAAGCCTTGTCTTTCTGCTCCATTAACAATCAATTGAGAATGATTTGAAAGGTGTGTTGATATGCCCTGTACCGGGGTGCAGACAATTCCTAAGCCCGACCGGGAAGGAAACAAGCTGCGCCTGTCAAAAGTGTGATGGGCAGAGAAATGGATTGATTTGGCTAGGGTAGGGACACGTGGTAGACTGTTGTGAATGTGGTAATGAACCTCCAAGTTCCCTAAAAATAAAATGTAGCTTGTTTCCTTTGTGGTCGGGCTAAGGACTTATCAGCACCCCTGTACTAGAATTCAGGGTACAGTTACGGCTTTGTATGCCTCGGAGCTTGTTGATATCTGAGCGAGGGTCAAGCGTGACGGTGCCCTGTAGTGCCACCACACTAACGTACGTCACTAGATCGAATGCTGGGGAGGCGGCTGCGCCAGTCTTTAGCCCTTTGAGGTCCATATTATTTGTATGGATACACGTGGCATCCCACCAAATGTAATTTGACTTGTATTCCAAAAACATTGGCTGAAACGTCCAATTAGCGCGAGATGTAAATAATAGACTGAACCTGAGAGATTATGCCTTTTCAGCTTCATGTCTAACATATGATAGAACGGCTGGGATCAGACGTATTTCTATCGTTCTGTCTTCCTTACCGTCTTTCCTACATTCCTGTAGTTCTGTCCTCCCTTCTTTCTTCTTTTCTTACTCCTGCTTTCTTTTTCTATTTCATTTTACAGCGCATTTGATATTCTCCATTCTTCCTTTATAGGCTGTTTTCGTGTCATGCAAAGATCAAGTAGCTCCTGTGAAATCTGTGTCTTCTTTTCATTCCTATGACCAAATGGCTGTGATCGCTTCATGATTAATACTCTGAAGTGGTACCTTTATTGGGAAGGTACGCGTTTCGAGACATGGTTATTCAGGCTGAAATTTTCATTATCGTCCTCAGTCACTTTGGCTGAACGCTGCTACTATGACCACGACTGCCCCTGTAGTCCTGTCGAAACCACCATTCATTGTTCACCATTGTATAAAATTTGCAGTTGTTTCATTTTCATTAAATGATCTACGAGAGCGGCAGTTTTACCCTCAACATTAATAAACTTCTTGTTGAGCTGGTTATTTCAGCAGTGATATGTGTGGTGTTCATTGTTAAGGTACCCAACTTTAATCTCTGCCATTGACTAGTCGTCCTGATTCAGTTTGCATGATTCTTAGCCTCACGAAGAAAGTACAGAGTTGTCCTAAAGTTAGTTAACGGTTTGTTGATGTGTGCACTAAAATAGGTTGTATATATATTTACAAAAGAAATTCGAAATGACGTCCTCCATGCTCAGTGCACAAGTCGCAGTTCAGTGACCCGTTCTACGTACTGTCTAGCGTAAGCGTCTTTTGCCATTTGCGTCAGTACGAGAGATTGCTTTCAGTTAACTGATTTTTTTAGCCATTCTGTAGGTAGGGTCATTCTGAATACCTCCAGAGTCCTGTAGTACATTAACGTATTAATTGATTTTGTTCGTGCGGGACGAAACATTGTTCTGTAAGCTATGAGATGTGTTAACGTTTTTTTAACCATCCTATTCAGCTATTTACTTACCAGTGAACCTGTCCTGATCTCCAAAATTGCCTCACTATTTGACATGCATACTGTCTTGGGTTTTATTGCTGTCCAGGGCATGTTTCTCAGTGTTGGGTTATTATCTGATACCGAATGGTCTTCCTGTGGGTCTGTCCGTTATCCAATGAGGCACGTACAAAGAGTATCTAATATAACTACGATTTTCGAATTAAGTTTCAGTTGGGATAGACCATGAGACCTAAAGTCAGATACGTACAATGTTCATGTAATGTGTAATACTTCATATTTAGCTACAGTAATGAACACGTGTGTGCTGCTAGGCGTAACGGGTATGCAATTTTAATGGCGGGTAAGAGGGAAGGGAATTAAAACATCGCTTGATACGGTTTAACACTTCCGTTTTGCGGAAATGTCAGCTGGTGTGGGCTGCGCAAAGGCGAACTGACTGTTACGTGGTTGCTGCAGCCGGCTATCAGCTACTCACATGTAACTGAAGGTGTGTGAATGTGCTGTGTGTGTGTTTTCCTTTTGGTGTGTGCGTTTTTACAAAAAATGCTGAGTGGTTTCCAATACATTAATTCAGACATAGCAGAAAGAGAGAGAAAGCAGACATCTGATTCAGGATGGTGTATGCAGGGTTGAGGAGATTAAGGGATTCAAAAGAGGTGTGGTATAGAGGTAAAATGACGGAGGGTGGGGGGTGGGGGTGCACAGGGTGAGGAGTGGCTGAAAGCTGAATTGCTGTGAAGCTGGGAAAGAGGGAAGCGGCCAATGGTTCAGTAACTTATTTTTCAACATTATAAGCCAGGAAATTGAAACAAAAAGAGACCTTTCAAAAGGGTGGTTAAATTATGTCAAGATTAATACGCGGCAACGTTGCTAATATGAGTAGAAGAGGAAAGGTAGTTGTTATACATATGGAGTAAGGCGTGATTAAAAAGAAGAAATTAATTTTTAACTTGACGAAAGAGCGCCGTATCGCCAGGGCCCTGATGTAACTTACATACATCTCAGCACAGGTCTCAACTCAAAGATGATATTTCCACATTTACTTGATCGTATACTTAATTAAGCCGCGAATTTACTTTTCGTTTCTCACAGAGGTAACTGACGAAAAATTGACTTGTTTATTGAACAAAATTGTATCATCCTATTAGGTGTTTGCGTTAAGAGTAACAACGATAATCTAAAGAATAAGTAAGCCTACTTTAAAACCTTTCTAAATAGTAACACTGTTTAAAAATATGTATAAAGATTTATTTTGCAAAGCCTTGGCCTTCAGAAGTGACCGAAGAGTTAATACTGTTTAAGGAGGAAATCATTTCTTTATGGTGAGAATTATTAAACGCGTCAATAAACCGTGAATAAATTATAGAGTTTTGTTGTTTCCAACGTGATGTTATTTGTGGTGTCCTGAGCAATGCGATTTGAAGGTTAATACTCTTTATCGGATTGCATTTAAAGGGTCAAAATAAGTCTTCTGAAGAACACGATTTGAGTCAGCTGCTTTCTGATATTAGTTGATTAAAATATTCATGTAACTACGGTGGGTAATTGGTAAAGCGTATGGCTTGAAGATGGTTCGAATTTTAGTCTGGTCATCTATGTCATGAGAGTAATATGGTTGGCGGCATCCTTCCAGGCAAATTCTGCGGTACGTCTTGTCGGTCTCTCTATCCCCTGTCGTCCCTTTCAACGCAACATGACTTGTTTAGTGGACAGAGCGCCATTAAATACCGCAGTGACCGACTAACGATTTTGATGGATTTACTGCTTGTGGATAGAAAATTGACTGGGCAAATTATCTCACATTTCTGTCGTATAATTACAGTTAATTAAGTTGGAAAGCTACTTTGGTTTCGAGCAATTTATTAAGTGCAGAAGAAATGTCACTCTTTATTTTAAACTGGTTTAAAATTAGGTCTCTCAGTCCTTAGGGAAGGAAGAAAGATGAGGATGTCTGAGAGCGGGATCCTGAGGATAGTGTATGGATGTAAGAGAAAGAGAAGAAGTGATTGGTGGATCAACAAGATTAAATCGTTATTCGTTTTGCTGTGTGTTGTTATTGTTTTTCTGCAGCTCAACAGCCCTACTGGGGCCTAAGCCGTCTTATTGTTCAAGTTTTTAGGTCACACACACACACACACACACACCCGGTAGGACTCCTCTGGACGACTGATCATCTCGTCGCAGAGGCCGCTACCTGCACAACACACGGCAGACACTAGAGACGAGCATTCATGCCCTCACGGGGATTCGAAACAGCATTCCCAGCAATCCGACGTCTCCACACCAACGCCTTACATCGCACGGCCACAGGGATCTTGTTCTGTAGTTCTAGTTTTAATTCTTATACAGGGCGTTTCATAATGTACTGCGGGATTACAAGCATGTATAACAAGAAAACCAAAGAACCTACGTTAATGGAATTATTCACAGCCACAGGAAAACTGGACTTTTTTTTCTTCTTCTTTTTTTGTGACAACTAGAGATGTTCGATTTGTGCACCACGGTGACACGGCACACATCGATAGATATTCAAGTTCTTGCCACGCACGCGTCAACATGGGTGCATCGATATTCTTCACTGGTGCAATGATCCGTGCCTTTAGGTCAGGAAGGTCACGTGACAATGGTGGGACGAATACCCGGTCTTTGACATATCCCCAAAGAAAAAATCACCGGGCATAATGTCAGGGGTCCGCGAGGGCCATAGCTTCAGTGGTTGGTCATTTCCTGACGCATGCCCTATCCAATGTCGTGGTAACACTGTGTTCGGGTACTGACGAACCTCACAGTGGAAGTGGGCGGGACTTCCGTCTTGCTGGATTATGAACGTCGGTGTGTTTTGCAACTGTGGCATCAGCCACAGTTTCAACATGACAGATATGTCATGCCAGTAACGGTTTCTTCAGCAAAGAAGAATGGACCTACTCTTTTTGACTGGAGATTGCACAAAACACATTGACTTTAGGAGAGTCACGTTGATGCTGCACATAGGTATGTGGGTTTTCTGATCCCCATATTCTGACATTGCGACGATTTACTGCACCGCTGACGTGGAATGTCGCATCGTGACTGAACTGCACTTTTTCCAGGAAATGATCACCGAAACTCATTAAGTCTTGTAACTGTACACAGAAATCAAGCCGGCACCTGTGATTTTCATCGGACAATTGTTGTACCATGTCAATGCGATATGGTTTAAACACCAAAAGCTTACGCAGAACCCTCCACACTGTTGTTTGCGACATCCATAGCTCCTTAGCTGCAGTTCCCGTTGATTTCTTCGGACTATGCAGAAAACTGGCCCGAACCCGTTCAACGCCAATCTTCAGCGGTTAATGGGCGGCCACTTATTTCTGCTTGCACACACACCCAGTTTCAGTAAATTGTTTATACCACGCACGAATGGTCTTGTCTGTAGGCGGTTTCTTTGCGTCCTTTGCACGAAATGTACTTTGCACAGTAACCACAGACTTACTCGTGTGATAATCCAACACACAAAACGACTTCTCCCCCGGAGCGGCCATTTTCTCACTACATCCACTCGCATCACATAACGGCAGAAATGTGAACTACGATGAAAAACAACTTACTGGGGAAAGAATTTTTGAGTTATTCCTTCTATCTGTACAGGTTTCGTAAATACGTGTCTTACGGTTTTCCTATAATAAATTTTTGTAATCCCGGAGTACATTATGAAACGCCCTCTATATACACCCCTGCTGTCATGCATGTATTCCTACATGACATGAATTGGGACAGTTGTATTTTATTTTAGTATATTTCAGTGTTTAGTTTTTATGCATTCAGATGAAGCTACGTGATAGGACAGTTTGCATTTATATTCTATGATAATAATGCTGTTATTTGAAATATGAGGTCCCTTATTCTTCAGAATGTATATTGTTTTATTGGGATCCTGTATTAATATATGTTTAATACCAATCTGGAGGCTAGTTATTATGAAACTGATTGCAACTCTGCGTCATTCCGTCACTTGTATTATTCTGCATTCGTCGATAAAAAGTTACGTGAACTTTCTTCTCTCTCAATTACAGATGTGTTAATTACAAATTGTAATATTTTTATGTATGACATAATTAATCATTGGAAATGTGTAATTAATCGATTTTGTAATTAAAAGTTTTTATTTTTTTGAGACAAATTAGAACAAACAGCAATTGGGATATGTGTTCCTGAAATTGTCTCTGTTTTTATAGCGGAATATTGCTTTGATATCATTAAATAGTTATAATTCGGACTTTACCACATCTGTTTCAATTCTTTCAGGAGATGCTACTGCATTCCAACGGTGCAGACATTGAGTTTTCATGACGATTTGACGCGTGGAGATTATTGTGGTTGTGTCACATTATAACAATCCGAAAGGCTGTTTCGCATCTTTTCTTAGGTTGTCTTGAACAGTATGTCCATTACACTGCTAAACGCCATGATTTCGGACAAGAGTCCTGCGAATTTTCTCACTCCAGAAGAGTAATGCGATTGAACCAATACGTCCCGAACCAGCAGCTCTGTTAGTTTCTCACTTCCTCCGGAAGACACGATGCTCAAAATACCCATTGTTCCTCACTGTATCATCACCCTTATCTTGTCCACCATTTCTGTAAGCCTGATTAATTTTCAACACGTGAATGTGGAAAAACTCAAACTCATAATTTCATGTTATGTTTCTCTTTGTAAGATTTATCACTGACACCATTATCCAGAATTCAAAATGGTGCTCTATTGAACCCGACGACAATCAATACTGGAAGCTTGATTAGCATTTTACAGCTATTTTTTACCTTACAGCTTCATTTTCTGGCCGATGAATCAGGGCCCGAAACAAGAAAGGCTGAATTAACAAACAAAACCAAATGCATGCAGGATGAGACAAACCGACCGACAGCTTAATGTATATTTCATATGATGAACCATTTTTGTCTCATTGATGCGCTCCCTCACACCAGGCATCCTGGCTAAATAGTCACAGACAGACACACATCACACATACGTATAGCATTTATATCCGTATTTTCGTTCGCTGGATCCTCCTTGTGTCTGCTTGTTATTGGTTGAATATGGGTGGCATTGGGGGCGGGGATCCGATATTCCAATATTAAATCAATACTACTAACACATAACGCATCGTGTCTGTCTGTCTGTCCGTCTGTCTCTCTATGTGTCGGTGCTCGTTATAAATCATGCTGTTAGGTTTACACCCCTTTCCCTTCTGACCACCCCACCCCTGGATTTCCGTGTTCGTTCAAATTCCGTGTGCAGTTTCGTAGCATTCGGTTTGGTATCATTAGGTCATTAGGACCCCCTAGGTATACAGAATACACGGTTCCGATTCGAAGTATAACACGCACTTGATGAAAGTGAACCTGTTTTACGTTTTGTGTCACACCCAAGGACATTTTGTTCGCATGTAGGGGTTCGACATAGTGGCTCTTGCCTGTCGGTGAAGCAGACCGGCAGTCAGTATTATCAGTCGATGTTTCGTCGAAGTGATATTACAGTTACAAGGCGTCGTTGGCATCAGAATCAAATTGAACTGGAAAAATAATTTGTCCTGCTCTCCATTAGTCCATAAACGGCTAAGCAGTGACGGACTGTGTGCGATTGTCACATTTCAGTATGTACACGTCATTCACACTTGAGCTACGTTTAGGGCAATGTATGTTCTGTATGCTGAATAGGTCAGTGTGTCACTGAGACTTTTGTGAAAGGACTGCTTCTGTAGAATTATTATTATTGTTATTATTATTATTATTGAAAAGTTTGTTTATGCGTCCCTTAAGAGCAGCAAAGAATTTACCAAAAAATTCTAGAGGGAAGATTTCACAGGGAGAGACCTCTCAAGACACAATGGCTGAGACTGGAGGATAATATTAAAGTGGATACGATGTGGAGGTGTGTTGCCAGTGTGTGGACTGCACATTGCTGCAGACTTCAGTTTCCTGTTTTTCAGCAGTTTATTTCAGTGATTATTGTTGTTCTTACCTTTGTACACTTATTCTTTTCTTATTTGAAAGTTTCTCTATGAATGAACCGATTTAATTGGTGGATAACCCAGAAAACGTTAAGTTCCATTTCATTAGCGTACCTCTTCTGCTTGTCCACTGGCATTAATACTGCACTGCGAGAGTATCCATGCCGTGTTTGTGAGTAGAGGCTGAACGACTGGAGACTGCGGGTTCAATTACTAGCACGGCGGACATTTTATTTTTGCCGCAGTGTCGCAAGACGTCTATAGATGGGCACCGTAGGGTCTTCCTCTGAACCGATGGGATCGAAACGTGGAGTTAACCACCCATCTTCATCTAGTGCCGAAGGTGAGAAAGATTAGAACTATACTTGCACTAACAACACGTCATTCCTGTTGTGCAGCTTAATTAATTCAGCCAAGTTGTTTTAACTGTACCTTATGTTTGATTTCTTTCTGAAAACTATAGTACTCGCAAACACAAACAAATTTTTGTATACGGGTAGCATGTTTTAATAATATTTTATCGGCAACGAGTATACAAATATATATATGCAGCACGAGAGAGAGAGAGAGAGAGAGAGAGAGAGTGGATATGGCTGCGATGATGTCGAAACCAGATTTTCGGAATCCATTGCAATTTATTAATGACGTAGTCGCGTGGATATGCCCAGTATGCTTTGAATATGTGTTGTGTAAAAATTACCTCTAATTGTACGTACACAGAATACACAACAAACCCGTACATTGCCTACACGTGTATATTATTCCCTCCCATCCATTGCTATCACGTCGACAATACACGACTATTAAAACTCTAGATTTCTCCCACTCAAATACAACCCCCTCCCTCCCACCCACCCACCTTCAGTGTTTACACGCCTGGGAAGTCATTTCACAATATGGTCCTTTCAGGAAGTTAATTTTGGCACAGAAAATCGGGAATAGAGAATTAAGTAGCAAAATCTTTATGAAAAGTTATAGTTTTAATTTTATGTTTTTCCGCGATATAGGACTGGAAGAGAAAAAAAATCAAATTTTTAATGTCTTTTGTATTTACATCGCCATACGCTTTTGGAAATTGCGGTTACAATAACTTGAAACAACCCATTTCTTCAGAGCAGTTTTCTGTATATGATAAAAAAGCTGCTACATAACGTAAACACTCAACTGGCTATATACCCTTAAGGCAGAGCAGTGTGTCTTCTTTTTGGCCAATAATTGGAATTTACTGTTCTGTATGGGTTAAGCAGGCTTGTCAAATGACAAGATTTAATACTGCTTTGGCCTGTCCTAAGATACGTGTAGTCCCTTATTTTCTGCAAAGGCCACTAAAGCACTCAGTTAAGTCACGTCGTACGACTTTGCTTCACTGTCCAGTTTGTGCATCCCTGTCTTGCACCTGCCATGCACCTTAAGCTTCACTAAGTGCCGTCCATCAGCTGGACCACATCTCTAAATCATTGACGACCTAACGCGGCTGGTTTTTTCACTCTTCAGCGTGTGACGACATAAATTACTCCAGTGGGGTTTCCATACTTTACGGATAGGAGTATCCCTGTTAATGACTAGTGGATTGGTGTACTCTTCGTTTTGTGGTGGTGGGTGAATTTTGAAAATCAATTTATCACTCTACACCTCCCTCCCTCTCTGTCGCTACTCTTCACTACCCCACCAAAGCCCTCCAAACCTCATCCCCTCATTTGGAAATCAGCCCTAGTACACAGTGTATAGCTAACGAGTTTAGAGTGTACGGTTTTATAGCCCGTATATTGCTCAGATCATTACTATATACGGGAAATATAGGTGGTGCTACTCCCGCGCTGTATACACCGATAAACAGGACACATGCACGCGTGTACCCTCACATCCCGAATGGACGTTTTTCACTCTCCCAATGGATACAGACGAGATAAAAACTATGTAAGCCTGTCACAGCTTTGATGATTACAGTATAGGGGTTAGAGACTTTTTATGTGATTTCAATGAATCGTTGATCAAAAATTTTGTGATTAACACATTTGCTGCGAGGGTTATGGAGAAATGATTCCTGTGAATTATCATTTGTTCGGAATTGGTATTATGGCCAAATTCATTCCTTCTACCCTTCCTCCATTCCTTCCTTCCTTCCTTGGTTCCTTCCTTCCATGTTGACTTACTTTCTTACGTCATTTAAAATGGACAAAGAAATACACAGACGTTTCGGTTTATTGAGCGTTTCTGGAATTCCGAAATCTGGTCTCCCCACTGTGAATGATACGTGCTCAGCTGTGGGCTGATACTTTGCTTCCATTCAAATGGCTTCGCTATTGACAATTTGTGACAGCGCTGCTGTTTGTTGAACAGTCCCTGCGCGGAGTGCAGTTGTAATTATGCGAACTGATGGAAATGTTGAATCCCACAAAAGAATTGGGTCTGTCATATTAACGTTATTGTTGGATGAACGAAAATTTAAAAAAATGGACAAAGTTTTAAGCATTAAGTCCCTTGACTATATGTGTTGTCACAGTCTTCATTCATACGTGATGTATCAACCATTATATGGTGTTCTTAGTAGAGAACATCCCGTTGTGTTTGAGTATAATATTGAAATGAAATAAAACATATACTTCATCAAACACAACTATTTTATAATTTATTAATTTAAATAATGGTGACTAGTATCAGCTTACACAGGCCATCACCGGGCCAAAATATTTATAAAATACACCGGCATTTAAGTTTACATAAATATTTTGGCCTGCATAGGCCGGAACTAGGCGCCATTATTTAAATTAATAAAGTATAAAATAGTTGTGTTTGACGAAGTATATTTACTTACCTACTTAATTACTTACTTACTCCATCGTGCAGAGTCCTTCTTGAGAAGCTAACTGGTTTGCAGCTAGTCAAGAAATTCCCCGCATTTCACGGAACCCGAAGGTTCATTAC
>Ga0123357_10010260_pt1 | contig 11897 bp, 4 predicted proteins | sample TergutEmb28metaG_FD_89873 | JGI IMG/M metagenome (GOLD analysis project Ga0123357, IMG submission 89873) | Embiratermes neotenicus P4 segment gut microbial communities from Petit-Saut dam, French Guiana - Emb289 P4 | ecosystem: Host-associated > Arthropoda: Insects > Digestive system > Gut ...
GACGGGTGGCGGACGCTTGTGAGTGCGGTAATGAACCTTCGGGTTCCGTGAAATGCGGGGAATTTCTTGATTAGCTGCAAACCAGTTAGCTTCTCAAGAAGGACTCTGCACCATGGAGTAAGTTCTTTATACTGTTAGACACAAGTATTTGATTATTTAATCTGAGCCACAGTCCTGGCTAAAATCATGGGTTTGTATTTACAGTAATTAATCGTAGAACTTCTCAGCACTTTTAAATGAAAGCCAAGGTACGTTATCTTCGTAAGTTCCAGCATTGGAACTTACTTTGCGCCAGTTTAGTGCAGTTCAAGTCTCTAAAGCCAGTAACTCTAAGATTAGTTTTACTATTGTCCTAAAATTTATCCGCACGTTACTCAAGAGTATGTCTAATTAGCCATCCCAACCAAACTGTTTTATACCCATATTCTTTCAACCATGCGTGCTACATGTCCCTCACGCCTTGATTCATCCACACTCAGCTTTCAGTGTGCTATAATTTATCCATCGCCATTAACCTCTCAACGGAAGAGGAGGTCGTGCAACTGAGGAATGAAACGAACGATATTATCTGAATAGAATGTTAACTGCTGGCGTCCTCTGATCTGGTATTTGAGGTAAAAATATAATGAGAAAGGTCAATTAATCATTTTGGAATTGAGGCAACAGTAGGGCCCCTACTGCGACGATCTGGGCATGCGCCGTGGTCGAGCAATGGCCGAGTAATAGTCCAGGCGTGACCCGTCCTGGATAAAAGCGCCGTCAGTATCATTAACACGGGCAGTAATCGATTACGCTCATTAGACTACCAACTTTCATTGTATACATTAAATGTGATGGATATAGAAAAGGAAAATAGTCGTAAAGGACGGGAAGAATTAATTGCTTTTTCTGTGATGTAACTTCGGTGTATGTGGATGATTTGTTTTTGCTTGTCAGAGAAGTTTGGAAATCCAATTTAAGTCAACTTCCACCATGAAGCTAAATGTTCCATATGTATGCATTTACTAGACAAGTCGAAATATATAATGTTTATTTGTTTATCAGATAATGCACTGTCTGGTTTTGAAGTAAGTGGGAATGCCATTAATGACAGAACAGTGCTAAAATTCCTGTCTTTTTAGATGTTGGGAATATTAAAAAAACCTGTGCTGAATAAATTAAAAGTTATGTAAAATATCCAAATGACAGTTACTCAGTCCATGCACATATGAACACCGAAAATTAGGCCTTTTATTTTTTCCCAGATATTTTCCGGAAGACAATATACGAAATAAACAATATTAAAACAAATTTTGACGTTTTGCAGACCGTGCATCTCAGTATATTTATCTCAGTAATTAACCAACTTGATGCACAAAATATTTGTTTCACAATACGTTTATTTCATGCCTCTACGTGTTTCGAGCACATGTGCTCATCATCAAGAGGTAGTTTTGAACTCCTGATGATGAGCACATATGCTCGAAACATGTAGAGGCATGAATTAAACTTATTGTAAAACAAAAATTTTGTGCATTAAGTTGGTTAATTACTGAGATAAATATTAAAACAGTTTCCTGGCACTCTACTATCTGCTGTCGGAAACAAGACAGGTAACACCAACAAATTTCAACTTACCCAGTGAACTTGCAAATGTATACAGTGTAGCAGAAGCGAGCTGTAAGTTTCGATGCAGAGTTCTTTCAGTGCGATCTCATTTCTTAATCCCAACATGTTCTCATTTGCTGCATTACATGTAAACTTCTCAATGTGTGTATTTTACCTCGTTAAATATTTAAGTTCAAGTAATTATAAGGAAATCATTTCTTTTGTGCGACGAAAGAATGTTTTTGGTTTTTATACATAGACATCGTGGAGAAAAAATATATAAAATTAAAATATGCTGACCATATTAGCTTCGTGTGCAGATGTTAATTCACCGCTATGCACAATACATACTTTGCATTGTGTCACTCAGTAATTAATTAACTAGGGTATGCTACATGTTTAAGCAACATCACGTCGGATTTTATTCGACTGGCGCAACAATTAATGCAAAATAACTCAAGAATCAATCTTTCTTTTACGAATTTTTTTAACTTTTAAATTAGAGCAAATGTAGATCGAATTTAACTGAACTCAGGAGTTCAGCATGAAGCACAGGCAGGGTTTTTCAGTTACTTCAGTGTCTAGAAAGCGAGTTATAGGAAAGACAAACTTAAGTTCCTTAATTTTTAGGTGCGTCATCCCCCGTGTGTTGATTCAATAACAAAGAATTTTTGTGTGTTACACATACAGTCGAACACAACTATATTTCACCTAGCAGTACAGTAGGTATACAACTGCATGTTTCGGCCCTATATGTTGGCCATCCTCGGGTTGTGATTCAACTAGTGCTAGTTTTAAGTATACCTTAAGTATACTGACACCAGTATTACTAATGATACTAAAGGTAAAGCAGTCCCATTACAGGCCTGGACAGGCCCAGAGGGTTCCAGGAAGTTAAGGCTCCCAGATTTCGTGACAACGGCATAGGATGGTGGTGGGTTGTCAGCCTTGCGCACCGGCCGCCTTTACCCCCAGGAAATGCTCCTGGTACTCATTTCTGTTAGAGGTTGAGTCGACCCCAGGGCCATAGTTCGATCGGAAGAAGTTTGTGTCAATGAAAAATCCACTGACACCAGCTGGGATCGAACCAGCGAGCTTCCGATTTGTAGCACAGCACCTTAACCGCTGTGCTACCGCGATCTCACTAATGATACTATTTATAACATATCCTGGGCATAAGAATAGTAACTTACTTTGACATATGTACGTAAACAACTAATGATAATTCACTCATAACAGCCCTAAGTCATGGTACCCACTATTGAAACAACGAGATCTCGTTCCTCCCCCTCCACCAGACCCCCAATACCCTAAAAGAACACCCCACGCATCTTGTATAGCTGCTCTGTAAGTTGAATCACAACCTGAGAATGGCCAACATATAGGGCCGAAACATGTAGTTGTGTATCTAATGTACTACTAGGTGAAACATAGTTGTGTTTGACTGTATGTGTAACACACAATAATTCTTTGTTATTGAAGTTCTTTTCCCGACATTAGAAGATAATTTTGTCTTCTTGACAAAGTCAAGATTGGTTATGGGCATCAGTGGATATATAGTGAACATTCCTCAGGGGGAAAAGTGGCTGTAGGAAGGGCATATGTTAAGAGTGCTTCGAGGTGAACTTCTAGGACACGGCACGGTATCTGATTATAAACACACATGCAAATTTACTTCAGTAGTAAAATGTCATGTCATGTCACGTCATGTCAAATAGGGTTTACAATCAAACTCTATGCGGAAAATACCACGAAATTGGAGATAACAGTACAAAGCGTGTTCTATACAACAGCTACGTTTAAGCGTTTTCGCACAGCCGCAAGAAGCACCTGTTACCTTCCTTATATCCGCCCGTCCTTCCGTCTGTGTTTTCGCCCGTCTCTCCTAATTTTCAATCGGCTTCCACTGGACGGATTTTCATGGAATTAAATATTGGGAACTTCTACGAAAATCTGTTGAGAAACCCAAAATTTGGTTGTAATCGGACAAAAATATCGGACTCTACATGAAGACCCACTAATATTTATTGTTGTCGGCGACTTTAAATCGCCATAAGAGCGCCATCTTCAGGTGAAATTGTATCAGGCCCTAAGGATAGCCGAGGAGTTACTTTATATTGTGTTTTTTACTTTGTTCTTTCATCGTTTGGTGGCTCCTGATATGACCATCGCAAAAGCCCGCATTATATCTCAATCAAATTTCCTTTTTCATAATTCCTTATACTGTACAGTGTTAGGATCTTCACTTTTGAGATTTTCTGTGGGGAATTTTGGCTGAATTAAAGAAGAGTCGTTAGAGAATTTATTTCTCCTCTTACTGTCCATATGGCGCTTAAAATATCAATTAGAAATAGGTGCAATAACGTTGACTGAAAAGTCTTGTCCATTATCCATCAGTTCTTGCTTCTGATGGATCGCACTGCATTACTTTCACTGCATACGAACTATTCACGGCTGTCTGCACCGATAATAACGACCCGCCATTGTCGTGGCAGCGTATTTGTTATTGGTCACGTACGGCAACTCACGAAGTGTGTAAGGATTGTTTTACATTGTCTGGAAGGCACACGGACTCTGTATGTTCGTCCTGTAACTGGATGGTACACTCAGAGCTGTCCGCGTTGTGTTTGTGAGGCGGCTATGTGCAAACACAAATTCCACAGTTTGTAAGAAAGTGATATGTAAATGAAAGTAATGTCGGTGCAGTTCAAACCATTTTAGTTGAATAAATGATAAAGAAAACGAAAATCCTAAGTCGGTATAGTCAATTTCAGGTGCAGGTTTGTAACTGGGGATGTTTCGTATAAAAAATAATTTACAGCCACAAGGTCAGGTCAGGGAGTGGAAGGTCACACGACAAACGAGCCTTATTAGCATTCAGCTCCTATTGTCTACAGTTCATCTAACTGAAGTTTAAAATTCTTTTCACACGTAACAGGAAAAAAGCTTGTCTCCACTGTTGAAAGCAAACTGCCCTGACATATAAATATTAATGTTTTACCTCACAGTAAACGCGTTCCTCTCCATTGCAGAAAACTTACTGCGTTATCGTGTTTAGGAAAATAATTGTAATTTATTTTGAAAATCGTATAATATAAATGCATTGTCTCTGCAGAGCATTTAGGGTTGTAATGTTAAATGAGATGATACGTACACCTATAAGTCACGGGGCTTTAATGATTTAATATTTACGCATATCACGCGGGTTTCTTAATCGCGGCAAGTACAAACCTTGATCATGTGTTCATTATGACAAGAAAGAGAGTTCAGCGTTTTTGAATACATGAAAAGGTCCTGTGATAGAAAATTGTAAACTTATACAGAAGATTCATCTTATTGTGACTTGTGACAGTACGTAATTTTCTAGTTGAGGATCAGTGTGCTTGAGGAATGTGCTGCGTTCTCTTCAGGACAAATTTGTGAAGAAGGGTGCTGTTGGTGAACATAGATCACCTCTTTATTTTAAATCCTATTATGTTGTGTACTGTTATGTTTTAAAACCCTTAGTTTGTATACTGCTAAGTTTGTAACATAAATAGTGGGCCTCAAAGCAACAACCGTGTTTACAGAATAAAACACACATGCACGGGCTCATAGATCAAGGTGTGTCCCTCAATATACTGAATTATATTAAGAGGATGTAGTTCAAATAATGGTGCATGTTGCGTTTCGTGCACGCAGATGTGAGATTTACATAGCAGGCTGCGTAACATCTGTACTAGTCGGAGTGCAAGAACATGGTCGAGGAAAAAATAATTAGAACCTGAAGCAAATTATGGGTCGGCAAATAATGTCTAATAAGGATATGTACAAATCTAAATTTTCTGTCCGGTCACTCGATGCTACCGCAAATCTGATAAAGAATACTCAAACGTTCGATTGTTTTTCCAAAATCTTGAAAGGCTGCAGGTTAGCCGCGGCTTTCGCAGCAAATGAAAGTGTTGTGGTAGAGTTTTTGCATGTTACTGCCCTAGCCTAACCTTACTGACTACAACAGTGTTATCCCTTTCTTAAAATTCCAAATACTGGAAGGATGAAGCAACACTGAGATTGAAAACAGCACATACAGACATAGACCGGACATTGATGCTTGTCTGGGATTATGTTCTTGGTCTTACAGGCAAAAAATATGCTGTTTTTTTTATTCGCGACTCTCAACGTAACATGTAAAAAGCAGGACTGCTCAAAAAGTGCTTATGAAGAATGCATTGTTTTCTGTGTACCATAAACTTTAACGTTAAGAAATTTGTATTTTTGCCAAAAAAAATCAATTAATAGGCCTCGTATTATTCTTCTTCCCATAGAATGGAAATATTCACCAAACTGTTTGAAGCGATGTGTGTTTGTAAAGGAAAGGACGTTTATTTCCTATGTGGTAGAAACTGTTCTGTCATTATTGTACAAGTATTTCCATTTAAGTTCTGATTCTTCACTGTATTGGAATGTATTATTTTGACTTTTGTTTTGCTCTTTTGAATTTCAGACGCGGTCGCAAAATTGCGAAAAGCGATTATTAGCTTCGTCATATCTGTCCTTACGTCCGTCTGTCCGCATGGAACAACTCGGCTCCCACTGAACAGTTTTTTTTTTATGAATTTGGATATTTCATTATTTTTCGAAAAATCTGTCGAGACAAAGTTTCATTAATATCGGACAATGATAAAGGATACATGAAGAATAATATAGATTTTTATCATATTTCTCTCATTTCTTCTTAGAATAACAAATATTTCAGACATAAGTGTAGAGACAATCGAAACACATATTTTGTGTTCAATACTTTATTTTAGAAAATCCTACCCCTTATACTGTCACGTGGAAAATTACTGCAGAGTGGGACAGGCCGCTTAAGGAGATATGGCGCATGTGCATTGCATGCTGGATACCTAAGGCTACAAATACACGCACAGGTTGTATAATACTGGTTTACCACTGCAACAATGGTTACACGAACGATCTTCAATGTTAAGATATACACACATTTCCTGTCTTGTTCGAGTTATTCTTGCATGTTACAGTAAATGTAAAGTGATCCCGTTACAGGCCCGGTGTGGCCCAGAGGGTGGGTAGAGGTATAACTTTACTTTTCCACGACCGCGGCACTAGAAGGGTGTGAGTGGTCAGCAGAACGCCACGGCCGCACTTTATTCCCGGGAAAGACGCGGTACCCAATTTACAGGAGGATGTGCTTGGTATAATTGATATTATAAGCGAGCATTATGTAGCTATGTCAACACTAAACAAGTAAGAAATTAATTAAATTGGATTGTTGTTGCTGTAGCTTATGCCTTAGAGGTTAAACGATCTGCAGTTAGTGACATTTCATCTATGCCAGCGCTGTAGGTGCACTTTAATGAGCAGCGGAACTGTAAGTGTAATTATAATTGTAATGATTTAATCGTCACGGACACATGCAGCCTTCGACGCTGCTGCGTCTCTAAGAACCCCGTGGTCCATGGAAAGCGCCTTATTCGTGGCTGCAGCTTGAGAAGGAATTCTCATGTAGGAATTGCGACATGCATCAAATAACTTTGAATATAACCTTGGCATTTCAGTAAAGACTGACAGATTTGTTTATTAACAGTGGTTATATTAAACCCTAGACAATGATTACTCTATCGCTTACACGTCCATAACGTTCGTCCTGGCTGTGAAAACAATATCGATCCCCTAGAGGAGTACGCTGTTTTAATCTTTCCATCTAGGGAACAAGGGGACGTGCTTGGTTTGCAACAGCAATCGGTAAGCTGCCTGTATTTAAATGTCACCAAGAATATGATGTATGCGTCAAGGTGTAGAAAGCAATTTCAGACGCAGACTAATTTACGTAATGATTGAGTATTCAGTTGGACCTGCAATTCCTCGTCCTTTTCACATCAGAATATTCAGAACCGTCTGTTTTGTATAAGCTACCAGTGTGAACTGAAAGGCCCGTAATGAAAATTGATATCTATGAAAAAAATTAATAATGGCGTAGATAATACGAATATTCCAGAAAAAATATTTTCCTTTGTGTTTGCTTTAAAATCCACAATATATATATATATATATATATATATATTTTTTTTTTAATTATAGTACATTCATACGTTGCGAATGGAGCAGGCGGCCACAAATATGGAGGGCATAAATGTAAAATTGTCACTGTACAAACATTGGAGACATTTGGGGGAATGGTAGTGCCGCTGCACTCGTTCTTATTATCGATATTGATTGCGTGATTAGTTAGCTTCACTCCCGGCTAGCTTTAATCCCCTAGGAAGGGCCCCGATTTCCATCAAGTAGGAGCTGAGCGGATCCAAGAGCTCTGATAGTTTCTTCTGAGAACAGAATGCTCTCAACCGTGCTACTGATCGAACCATGAATCCATAGTTGTTAATCTCGTAGCCTATCCGCCATACCGACTACACCATACAAGGGGGTAGCGGCAAGCACACATAGGACATATTTTAAGCCCGCTTTTAAGCATTTTTCATCAAACGCCCCATACCAATTTATGCTACCCATATTTCTTGATTTACGCCATCTCAACTTCGTTTAACACATTTGGCTGTCTACATTCTATTACGATAATCCCTTACTTCAGGTAGGTTTACCTTTTGTGTTTTACGCTTTACTGTTTTAAGAACAATTTTTGTGAATTACTTAAGCCCGATGGTTTCTCTTTGAGCAGCGTTCATAGCGAGGGTCCGGTGTCAAGAATGTTCACACTCCTTCGATTGCAGGACTTGTGGTGGGCTTTTGACAGTATTGTCGCGAATATTGCTACAACCACCTTTAGCTGAAGTTTAGTGAGCTTCTTGCCTTGCCAAATCCGGTGCAAACAAAGGAATACTACATAACACAGCAGGAAAGTGGGGACACATATCTGCTTTTCAAGTTAGGAAGGCAGAAAGCTCGATGCTACCACACACTGGGGACACCGACACTTCGTTCTTGTCCTTTTACATGCCAGTCGAATGATATGGGAGACTATAAGGCCAATCAGGAACTGTGATAGTAAATTACAATAGTGCCTATACAGTTTGTTCTGTCTTGAGCAGATAAACCTCGTACGTTGAACAACGTAACAAGAGGTGTCAATAAATACATTGTGACTGTCTTGCAATTAGTATTGCAACCTTGTTGGTAGACCTACACGTACGTCTGCTGTAGTTACCACACATAATATTCCGTAAGTGGAGGTCATGTTCTCCGTCTAAGAGATTAGGCTAATTAAACAGCACACCAAAGAATTATCTTCGAGGTCTGATATACTAACGAAAAGCGTACTACCTGCTTTTCTTGCACTTCCGTAGACGACGCGGCGTCTTTCCCGCAGCGTCATCAGTTCCGGCGTTTCTCTTAACGGCGGTTCGTTAACAATCACTTAGTGCGCAAAATGCAACTACAGTCTAGTTAACTGCTGCATTATGTGCCTGCGGTACGTACATGTATGTCTGTGTGTAGGCATGCATACCCTAACAGTCTTGTCACTAATTAGTTGCAATTTATCCTTGTTTCATAATAGTAATTGGTGCATTTTACACTACTATTCAAAATCTGAACAAACAGAGGTTAGGATTAACAGTAGAAATTTCCGAGATGCGTTGTTTCGAAGAAAGGGTTACTTATAATCTGTGTTCCTTTTGTTTCATAATTCCTTCTGATTTACTTTTCAGAAATACAAATATTACATTTTAGAGAGAGAAAAATCTCATGCACGAAATTCCTATTGGGTTAAGAACAGTTTCGTTATAAATTACAGGCATATATACTCTTTGGACTGATTCTGTATGACGTAGTGTCAGCAAAGCTGACTTTCTTTTATTATTAAATGGTTACAAATAACGCTTTTCACTTTTCCCAGGAAAACTGCCTGCTCATTCTTGTCATTATTTCCATCTTAGCTGTATATGAAGGAAGGCTGACACATAATACCATAGTGGAAATATCCTAAATGGCGCTCCATTTTACAGCTTCTCCAAACTCAGCTGTCTGTTATATACATACATATTCATGGGTACTTATTTCAAGGGAAGTGCAAGCCAACTTAAAATAGATTTTTAAAATAATGTTCAGGTGATCTTTGTGTTAGCGCAAGACATAGTTTTATATTAATAACTTTAAATTACAACTAACTCAGAGCAACTGATTAAACAATCAATCAATCAATCATTCAATCAGTCAGTGTTGACAGTGAAGCAACTCTAATTCAAAAATCAAATCACTGAGTTACTGTAACTCAAATATGGAAGAAAAAAATTATGGGTTGCCCGTGCAAGTAAATTTTAATTGTGTTTGGACTGCATAGGTACTTCTTAGAATAAGTAGTGCAGTGACGTGTTGAATTCGCAGACTAAACGTAGTGGAAGGGCAAAGGTTTTATGGTCAATGAATGATAGTTACCTCCATGACAAGTACTGAGAATTCTATTGAGGAGCAGGCTGCGTTCCTAATTTATTCATTTACATATCTAATTGTAAGGTCTAGAACCAGAATGATGGAGACTGTATGGACCTTAGGAGCATGCAGTCGATTCATATTTCCTTCCATCTCTTACATGTGTACTGAATGAATTTACCGACTGAAAACTTGGCTGACTTTTTTGGAACATTGCGATTAAGAGTAAATTAATTAGGGACACACTTTTTACAAAGTCGTAAACTCGTGTTAATTACAAAACAAATAGCAAGTTTAACTAATGACACGGGTCGTTCTACCACCAATAAGATAATTGAGACTAGAAGAAACATGGCTGCAAAACACCTCAACCCAAGGATTCAGAAACTTCTGCCTATTTCTCGGCATTACGTCTCTCCTCCTTAGGGTAAAATGTCAGTTGAAATTATGGAAAAGGCTCCACTGTTAGTAGATGTACATTTCGACCTGATTCCGTGCAGTACATTCCTTCTTGAGAACATAACACTTGCTGAGAAGGTCATGAAATCTGTCGCCTTTTATGGAACTCCAAGGTTCAGTACGTCTTTTGACAGGGTCTGCCACTGTAGAACACAACTTAGTCCCAGGTAATTTGTTCACATTCTCGTACCTTATATACTTTATGATACATTTTACTCGTAGCTTCCTATCGAAGCCCAATTGTTCAATTGGCCGTCATTTACTCCAAATCCAAAATTTGTATGTATTTCTCATAACTCCCACGTCTCACTTTTTTCATCTCCCCGGATGTACGTTTATATATATCTGTGTCTTCCTTCTTGATATCCTCCACTATAGAAACAACAACATTTCTAGACACCCTGTGCCTCTCAATCACTTCAAAAGTTAAAACAGACAAGCGGATCGTCAGGAATTCACAGCTCGCTCTCTCTGACCCTGAAGTTCATTCTAGATTACAGCTCATCCTTCTCAGTTTACCACAGATTTTACTCTTCCTCTAAACTTTACTTCTGTTTCATTGTTTTGCATTTTTATTTATTCCGTTTGACTATCTTTCTCCCAATGGCAGCACGATTCCAATCACAGGCCGCACTAGGAATATGTTATTTGTGGAGCACTTTCGAAAATTATCTTTGTGTTCCATGCGAAGTACAAATCGATAAGAGAAAAAAAAAGATGACTTCCTTTTGTATGGCTAACCGCAGCTATGCATAGGGACTCAACAAGAATTCGAAGAAGTAAAAGGATTTATGCAAGATGAGAAGGAAACCAATATCGCATGCTATGCAAGAATTTGTCGATTTAACAATTCACTGGGCGAAAGATGGAGGAAAAATAAATTGTGTGTATGTATGTATGTATATATGTATGTATGTATGTATGTATTATGTATGTATGTACGTACGTATGTATGTGTTTGTATGTATGTATGTACGTTTGTATGTGTGTATGTATGTATGTATGTATGTATGTATGTATGTATGTATATATGTATTATGTATGTATGTACGTACGTATGTATGTATGTGTTTGTATGTATGTATGTTTGTATGTATGTGTGTATGTATTACGTTTGTATGTGTGTATGTATATATGTATGTATGTATGTATTATGTATGTATGTACGTACGTATGTATGTATGTGTTTGTATGTATGTATGTTTGTATGTATGTGTGTATGTATGTACGTTTGTATGTGTGTATGTATATATGTATGTATGTATGTATGTATGTATGTATGTATGTATGTATGTATGTATGTAAGTATGTATGTATGTGTATGTATGTATGTATGTATGTAAGTATGTATGTATGTGTGTATGTATGTATGTATGTAAGTATGTATGTATGTGTGTATGTATGTATGTATTGTGTATGTATGTATGTACGTATGTATGTATGTTTGTATGTATGTATGTATGTATGTA
>Ga0123357_10010262_pt1 | contig 11896 bp, 5 predicted proteins | sample TergutEmb28metaG_FD_89873 | JGI IMG/M metagenome (GOLD analysis project Ga0123357, IMG submission 89873) | Embiratermes neotenicus P4 segment gut microbial communities from Petit-Saut dam, French Guiana - Emb289 P4 | ecosystem: Host-associated > Arthropoda: Insects > Digestive system > Gut ...
CCCGATGGCAGGTTTACAGAACAAAACCGGGGGAAAAGGAAGGAGCGCGGCACCAACCATTTAAAACAACCGGGGGGGGGGGGGGGGAGAAGAAGAAGCTCAATGCATCCAGTGAGAACACCCATCCTCTCCCTGCCCTAAGAAGCCGACATCAAAGAACAACTGATAGTGTTGCTCTGGGTTCTTGACATCAACATCAACACATGGCGATGTTGTGGAAACCACCCAGATCTTCGTATTACCGTCACGAGAAAGAGTCCCGGATTGCCGACGGGTGTCATCGTGCTGCACAGCACCAGTAACCACGTGGCCTGCACTGAACATTCGGCTCGCATGACGTGCGTTCTTCTTTTAATGTGACAGACAAGATACACACACGTACAACACAGCAGATAAAGTTATAGTTTCAGTGGCCTCAGTTTTACTAGTCAAGTTTACGATTACAGAATGGAAGATATTAAAAACTTGAAATGGGTGTCACGTGGCAAACGCAATTTTGATTTGTCACTGTCGTTCAAAACCTGTGAGTATTGTCACATTCCTTGGCTCTGAATGTAACATGATTTGGAATATAATAATAGGAGAAAAAAAATGCCTTCATAAACTTTCTTCAACTTTAACATTAAAACTATCACCGTCCCCACACCAGTACTTAATAATCGAATGAACTTGAAACAGTGGCATCTTGCAAACACCACAAATCCACAACAAACCCTCACACGAGCCAACAGAAGCCGAAAGTGAGAGACGACACAGTGCATTTCCAACTGACAGCTGCCGGAACTGCAAAGTAACAAAATACCTACTTATACCACATATAAACATAAGTAAAGTAACTTGGCACAGGTGAAGTGTCGATTTTCACCAAGCGCCACATAGCCTTCAGTAGCATTCAACGACTTGGTATTTTTCACGACATACATTGTTAACATGCATGTACAAACACCTCATGTCCGGAATATCCATCAGGCATCACAACCGAAGCATGAAATAAGTTCTATCTTCAAACCGAAAACACAAACTGCCGGCAGTGAGCTCAGGCATCAGCAAGCAACTAAATCTCTTCATGAAGGACCTACTACGATACGTCACTACTTCAGAAATAAATTCCACTTCCTCTTCCTCCTCTTCCTTTCCTTCACTTCTTAAACAATAAACCCAGCTTTATCTCAATGTACTCATTCCACCTTTCCCAAGGCCTCCCTCAGTCCCGAGGTCCTTTTGGTCTACAGGCGTCCTTCACAGTCTCTTTTGGGCATAAGTTCATGTCATCCTATCCAGTAGGATGACATGTCCACCTAAATTATATTGCAATAAATGTATTCTCAGTTCTTTCTAATCCTTAATCCTTTAACGAGTGCTTGTTACATGCATGTACCATTTGTCTCAGCATCGAAACAATCTGCATTTTGCCCATATTTTACATCTGGGAGTTCACTATGATTCTTAAAATAAACACGCAACACGTACATGTAATTAGCTGAAGCTGACCATTAATTGCTTGTCACGGTGTTTGTCAATTTGTCATTTCTAAAGAAACGAAGCACATAACTGTACTTACACCGGATGACAACGACAAATGGCACCGAAATTTATAAACCACCCCTCGCCCAATATGGTATCGACAGTATGGGGTTCAAAATAATTATCTATACGGTGAAATTTTTTCTGAAAGCCGAAAAACGCTAGATATGAGATTTTTCCAACGTATCCGTTGAATTCTCCATAATTAGCATTAACCGGTTATACATTCAAATGCAGAAGACGCTTCTTTACTATAAGGCAGAATATAAATACTTTGACACTATTTAGACAAAATTCAACGCATGGGAAATTTTTCTGTTCCAGCACGAGTTTTCTGCATCTTCTATGGCCGCTACGTGTTATAAGACTTGCTGTACAGAACTCATCTCTTACTCTCTCTAACTGACATATCCACCGAAATCTTCCAATCCTTCAAGTTATTTTATACTAATACTTCAAATCATGTTTTCGTATTTTATCATATTTAATTCTGTCCATTCTTGTACATCCTCCACTTATTGTTTAATCTGATTTCGGCGGGCTGAATGTTTGTTGGGTCCACCTTCTTTGCCATCGGCACGTCATTCTCATACTGTAACAGCCACTGACTTTCATAACTGTCAGTTCCGTTTCCTTGCTACGTTTTCCTACGTATTTAAATTCCTTCTTATAACGCCACACACATTTTGGAAACAAGAATATTTCTCATTTAACCGTCAACTTGAAGTTATAACGCAAACTGTTTCTAACCTTATGCCGTTGCATATTACTGCGTATTTATTACATTATAGAAATTATAACCAACAAAATATGCCGTATTTAGGAAGAAACCCCTAACTGTCTATAATTAATATCCTACGTGTTTAGGACCTCTTGGGTCATTATTACGGAGCTTCAAGTAATTGCAAAGAGAAATCAATAAAGATACGAGACTGCACAAATCAACAAACCACTTGCCCTTACACAAATATAAACATATAAGAAGTAAAAAATATTAAGACTTTAAAATGGTCAGTCATTTTAGATAAAGCAGCCATTCCACAATGGAAATGCTAAATTGAAATGCTTGAAAAGCAGACTGAATTTAATTCTGGAAGTTACACTGATATTTTACCCAACAACTGGCAATTACAACTTTTTGTACTTTCAACTTGTCATATTTTTACGTCTGTATATGCATAAGTGGTTTAATGCTATATTCACTGTCTTGTCTGTATACACTTCACTTTGTAATCATTTGCAGCTCCTTGATAATGGCCCAAAAGCGCCAAAACACGTTATGAGATCACTTTCATAAATTTTGTGGTTTCTACCTAAATACAGCGTATTTTGTTGGCTTTAATTTGTGGGGTTGTAACGTGTTTTAAAATGCATCGCGAATGATCATTACTATTTTCCTGCTCTGTGGGTTACGGTCACCCATGCTGCATGTCGAACAACAGTGTCAGCAAAACTGCACACGTTATTTATAAGCCTCAACTCTATTTACAGCCCGCATACCTTTCGGTTTACAAGCAGCCCTTCCTACATTCACATTACAATACCCTTGGTTATGAATAACATACTCTTGAAAACAGCGTTCAGTCATGACACTAATATAGCTGTATTATGAAAAACAGGTTTATCCTAATTATGTCGTGTGTGGTGTCACGTGGCGTTTCAGGTCGGGGCGAAACAATACGTAAAGACAATGAATACACATTTCAAAACGTGTCGCTAAATATGATGCATTATGCGCTGCTTTCTGTGGAAACTTTCACTTGTCATATTTCAAGTTACCAAGGGGTTGAATATAAACTTTATCATCCTCTAATGCCATGCCGTATAGTTTGCTAGACATGCGCAAATGTTTCGGAGAAAAGAGGGTAGAAGAGACACTCCTACCCTGAAGACAATGGCAGCACGTTACCTGTACACGGAACGGCGACACGCCCCAGACGGCCACAATTAACAGCTATCACATACAAAACATCTAGCAAAGCAATCATGAACTCATCCATATCGACGTGAAATTAAATTCCTCCGCCAGACGTTAAGTTCTTACAGCGACGATGCTTTATGATACAAGTCTGCCGAATACACGCCAAGTTGCCTGGTAGCTCCTGACTTCTCAGACGAGCCTCCGGCCTCCGCCTTCAGGGCGGTCAATGATGGCAATTCTTATACTAAACTCGAGACACATTCACGTGTCGTCGGTATTAGAGAGATCCACGAAGACGATTCTTACACTACACTATGATGGAGTCATCGACCTCCTGCGACATGTCGGCAACATTCACCAATCACCACGGTGTCAAGCGCCTGAAGATATACATCGCGAATTCCTCTAAGCTGAAATAAAACTCAACGGCTTGTGAGTGTACAGAAAACGCAGAGGTTAATGTCCCAACTTGGCATCAGACATAAGACTGTGGTCAATGCAAGCCCCGGCCGCTTTACCCCTCAGCCTAATAATACCCAGTAAGTTAGGGCACAATTGTCCCTGTGCACGCGTTGACGTACAGCTTCATTAATTCCTAACCTCGGCAATAGATAGAGGTTAGTGAACAGCTTCTGGCCTCGGCCGCTTTACCCATCAAGAAAGGAGACTCCGGTACCCACTGCATGGAAGGCTGGATGGACCCCAGAGCCGGTCAGCACGCATTCGACACAATAACTGGTGCAGATCAAAAAGCTGCATGGTGAAGGCTACTCTAAACAGAAGCAGCCTGTGCTTACTTTCCGTTTTCTTTTGCTCATCTGTAGACCGCATTTGGCCTTGGATACACAAACAGAAGAAATCGTCAGTCACTCTCCCTGGATAAGGTCACTTCTTAGTATCACAATATAACTGTATAAAAGGAATGACACCCTACAAATAAAGTTTATTCATAATAGCAATTAAAAACAAAACACTGGCAATCAGCATTCGAACGTCATCTATAACCCGTACTCTGTATCAGCGCAATAATTTAATGGCCATGATTAGCTTATACAACAGCCGTTCTCTATTAGATGCGCAGCATAAAACCGGGAACTGCGAAAAAGTGTGTGTGTATTCTACCAGATACGTTAAACTAATGCTGCAAATCTAAGCGCAAACATTAAACTGCAAGGCCATTACATCAAAGAATGTTATAAATATAATTTGTACAGCTTAAGGTGTTATGTGGGCCAACCATTTCCTTTCTTTTGAACAAATGTTCTTAAGCAAAACGGTAAACGTAACGTGTATCCTTTCCTGCAATTTAGCGTTATGCTGTGTTATGTAAAATATTACTGAACTGTTGCATTTAAACATAACTATCGTGCATAACACTTAATACGGCCCTTCGTATGAACCTGGAATTAAATTCTGGAGAGACAAAAATCAAAATTAAAACTAAAACGAAAAAGCTCCGCGCACACACTCCCCAACCTTATACCAAATTTGACAGAAATTCGTTAAGCAATTTAGAGATAAAATATGAGTCGCGTGGATATGCAGAACTTATTGACCATTTGCCAATTTTCATACAGTCAGTGCAAGAAATAAGGCTGCGCGAAAGGCCCTAAAGTAAAGTATGTTTAAAATATGTTCCGGAACCACAAGCATCAGCTCTTCCAACACTCCAAGTAATTTACCACTGTGGGAACACTACTGCAAACAACATTATCAGAATACACGTACAGTGATAGCCACTGTACCAATTCCATTGGCGACGGACTACAGAAACTCCCATTTGCAGCAGGAGAGATCTATCATTTACTGGTATCTAAAATAAACAGACCGGCATATAGGCGCAACCAGAATTTTTGTGGGGGGGGGGAACCGACCCTGAGGCTATATATATAATTTATGTTTGATTTTAAAAATTATGTTACAAAACTCATGCCTTTATACCCTGGCTGACATGTAGTTAGGCTACCACAAAAATTAAAACTACAAAAAAAAAAAAGTACATATTCCTAAGTTTTTATTATACTTTTTCCAAAATTCCAATCAGCTGATTTCAGCGGCAACGTAAAATCTTGACATCGTGTCTACCAAAATTTCTGTGTTTTTAAAAGTTCGCTTTGGAGGGAGCCGCAGCCCGGCAGCCCCCCCTCCATCCATGGGTATGCCAATCAACTGGCTCCGACCGAAATGGGATGAAACCGGACCAATACTGCCAGCGGCTTGCAGCGTGGAGGGAAAAAAATGTATCTCCTGCAGTTACGGGAAAGTAAAGTGAAAGTAGCTGACGTAGAATTTGGGAGTCACTTGCATTTAACATAGAACGTTATTAACATTCGGCGTCAGAGTCCTAAGGTTCAGAACCGCTAATGCCAAACTCCGCCACTCGAAATGGTCCTGAGAGACTGCTGCCCTTATGCCGTCCTCATACTATCTACAGCAGGTACAAACAAAATAGAATACGTCACCATAATTGGCGCCAACATTTCTTTAAATTAAAAACTTCAACAGTGGGATTTCTACGCCAGTAAAGTGACTACGTACGAATGGAATGGCCATGTTTCAGTTCCCGGAGAAGAGTGGGCTATTTTTCTCTCTTTCTCTAACTCAGTTGTCCACCAGCCTACCGTACAGTGGATCTAACCCGGTGGGTAAAGCAACTGCAGCATGTGTCCAGTCACTTATTTGATGTGCAATAACAAAATGCATTTAAAGTTCCTTCATTTTCGTTATTTCAACTGAAACTTTAATGCTGGGACAGGAAAGTCATTGAAGTGAATGGTTATGAAATGGATGGACGGCAGGCCACTTCCAGCAGAAATCAAGTTTTCGTTTCAGCTTCCCCACTGCATCAGATCCACCTTGTTGCTTACGAATCCCGTATTCCGTCAGCACTGGTGGTCTACCCTGAGGTTAAAGCGTTCCACAACGTGTACCCCTTAATATCTCCGTCCAGAACCGAAGGTAACCCTTTCATACCTCAGTACGTGTCAGTAATTAATACTTAAAAAATGTTTCCCGCAGTACATTCTGCATCTGCATTACAGGTTAATGCAGGTTAATCGCCGTTCAACAGTATGTCCTCTTTTAACGCAAGGATTATGTTCCTGAAAACTACAACGTGTAGAGCAAAACATAATAAACAAAATGCCCGAGACACAATGGTCTCCAAACATCCCGGCAACAGCCCCCCCCCCAAAAAAAAAAAGTTCGGGATGCTTGCATCGAATCTGTTGTCACTAAAATTTGTCAGCGTTGAAACAAAAGTATGTTCGTGGAAACGTCAAATGATGGCTGCAAGCATTCTGGGAATCACACGAAACGCATAAATATACTCTGTGGGCAAGATGCAGAGATTTTAATGTTAAAGCAGGCAGTATCTACTGTGACAATACTGATCTTTAAAAGTGTAAAGGTACGTGAAGCTTTACACCCACTCTCCACTCATCCTATCATAGTACGGTGATTTGGCATCTCTCAAAGCCTGTCTCTGTGCACTCCATGATGGCATATGGAGGAGCGGCGGTATAATTCTTAATCTCTGCACTGTAGGGAGTTACGTGGTCAGCGTCATGATCTGGCAGTTTTACCGAAGAGGAAAGAGCCCTCAGTACCCACTGTGTGAGCTACAGAGTCGGTCTAGGCGCTTCCTCGTCTCCTCGGTTGTATCGCGCCCGTTGCCTAGTCACACCGACTGCGATGCTACAGCTGCAGCCAGTCAGGTACCTTCACCTTTCTTAAAGAGCTCCAAAATTCAGCGAACAGCATCCGATAGGAATATGAAACAGGTGGAAAGGTAAGGCCGTAAATGAGCCTCATGCGTCTTTTGTCGGCTCGCGCACCTATCCGAGGTGGGTCGATATAAACACTGCTGCAGCAGTTGTAATAAGTGCAAAGGGCAACGACACCATGCACTTGACAACACGATCCAAACCACACTGTTTATATTTTAAAGCAACAACCACAATTTGCATACTGTAACTACACTACCGCACCACGAAACCTGTCCTGCTGCGACATGTGCGCAGAACGTCTTCGGTTCGAAGCAGATCAAACGTAACATCAGTTCAGTCACCCCACTGCGTGCCAGAACACACCTTGCGAACTGGGCTTTTCGGAAATAATTGTATTCCATTCCACGTGTTCACCTGGACGCGGAGAATGACAGTTTGGTGACGTGTGGCTAGAAAGGCGGTTATACGTTATGCTTCTTCAAAATCGCCCAATCCAAAACTTCTTCGATGAGAGTGAGAAACATTTATCCTAAACTCACGCACTTTTCTTTGCGTTTTCAATATCGCAACTTTAATAAATGCTCTGGATGTCACACATGAGAGAAGGCTTTTAGCGCTGATAAGGAAGAGCCTAGAGAGTACTGTGTCCACTCTACCAAACCAATGCGGCTAATTGGACGAATTTCAGTCTATCTTCCACACAATTACATGCTGGAGTAATTCACCACTGTTGCATACCAGCTGACATACCACGCATTATTATTATTATTATTATTATTATAGTTATAACATTGCAACATTCAAACGGCAAACCTTCGCAACTTTTACAAGACACAGACCCACATTTGTCTTTTTATTATATTGTATGTTGTGTTCACACGATCGGTATATTGTGTTCACATGATCGGTATATTGTGTTCACATGATCGGTATATTGTGTTCACATGATCGGTATATTGTGTTCACATGATCGGTATACTGTGTTCACTTGATCGGTATATTGTGTTCACATGATCGGTATATTGTGTTCACATGATCGGTACACTGTTTTCACATGATCGGCATATTGTGTTCACATGATCAGTATACTGTGTTCACATACTGTGAAAAAGCAAGAACACGGAATGTTCAGAGGTTGTGAGATAACATCTTACACTTCGATAAATAACCTTGACACTGTAAGCAATGGCCAGGAACAGCACAAGAATAAATACGTGTATATAATTGCGTGAAAAAGTACATACATACACACAGTTCAATAATTACAAGATTTGTATACCCAGTGTTCAGTCATTTAAAGAGCATACGCGATGCGTAGCAACTGCACAGTTCAAGTGAGTGACGATGTGTGAACATAACTGTTCAGTAACGGCGAGACAACGAATTACTGTTCGATACAATTGTGACCATGAGTGCACGTATATGAGAAGAAAGCTAATTAACCGACACTCGGCAAGTTAAATAACATGTGTTATCTTTTTAATATTATTACACCTCAAAGCAGACAATCACTACGGGGCATGCATGCGCACCGTGATACACTGACTGGCGCAGTTACGGGTCCACATAAGTACGAGTAAGTAGCGGCACCACAAAGCGGTTTGCAGGTTCTAACACGCTGGATACATGCTCGTGTACTCTAGAGTCCGTTGTGCCATAATAAGCAGTTTAGGTGTAATCTCCAGGATTCGAGTTTCGACTAATTAACAAAAATATTTAGTGAAGACAACATACGATTTCAGTTACACGCGTAACGAATTACCGAAAAAAGACGGAAATTATCTAAAAAGCCATATTTAACGAACTGGCTTACAATGTTACGGCGAATAAAATAGTTTTCAGAACTACAAATAAGCAGAATGCACTTACCACAAGTTAAATAAAGACACGTGCTAGGTGTATTCTAACACGGAGAAACATCAGTATCCCGTAATAACATTATGAGCAGACCCTCTGAGGAAGGCCGCGGAGGTCAAAACACGTAAGACAACAACTGAAGTCAGTGACCGATAACTTTTATGTGCTTTGCGGGTGTCGTTAAACACCAAACAACAGTACAACCTACACAGAAAGAGTCATTAGTAAAGTACCAAATGTTCAAATTAGCTCACAACTCAGTATATGCCACAACACTGCTCTGTGCCCTTGCGGTCTTTGGGCACCAGAACACAGCAAAAGAGAAAAGTGGTGTCGCGTCAGTATACGGGCAGCAATGCCCGTAACACAAAACATCAGAAGGTTTACAAATCCCTAAAGTACCAACATATGCACAGTTACAGTATTATGTATTTCACTCCTAAGTAGATCCTACATGTTTTGGCTTAACTGCCATCGTCAGATAGCTAACACCTATATTACTAAAGCTTGCTGCAATAAAACAGACGTACGAAGCTTGCGTGTACCAAACGTACAAATTAAAGTAAAAAATTATTGTTTAAAATGTTACAAAACGTTGTAGATTATAAAGTACTATAAAATAATGGCAGTTCTCGTTGTTTACAATTGTCTCGTCGCCACTTGGTTTCTTGTTCTACAAACATCTACTGCGTTATGATCCGAATTGGATCCTGTCCTGTAACCTGAATGCTATGTCTTGTTTGTTGGAAGTGCACTGGCGTTGCATGCACGGAATGAACAATATGAAATATCAGAAAGGTATTTAAGGAGTTCTGGGTGCGATGTAAAAATGACAAATGCTTACAGTCTGATTGGATTAGATTTGGGAAAGAGACCATAGCCTAGTGAAACGAAGGTTAACCTTAAGATGAGACGTAGAAAATAGACGGAACTATACTAGAGCGGGGTCAAGTGGTACGCGTTTGTGCAGATATTGATGATCTTTGGGATGGTGTAAAAGTGGACAACTCATAACCAGCTGAATAGCCATCAAATCTTAAGTACCTGCACCACGCAGGTTGCAGGCTAGTTCAAAGCTAATTATTGCAGCTCTTTATTTCTACCTAGTTTCATCGAAGGCACCGGCAATACCATTTAGGACTGTCGGCTGCTGTCTGCATCCAAAGTGGAGTAACCTGCTGCATTTGAGCACTGCTAGTTATGCTTGAAATACTTACTTCGCAAAAATCAGCTATTTCATATGTATCTAGAGATATTTCACCAATCCGCTAGTTCACATACACAAACTTCCCAACATCCAACCCTTTCAAACGAGACCTACCATCAACAGACAAACAGCTAAGAAAGAGGACACAGTGAGTGCTTACCGGTACGCAGTTTTGGCGGAAAAATCTCCGGGAAAGTGGCCGCTTTGAGGACACGGAGGAGGATAATTGGTCTTAAAAGAATACAGTGTGAAGAGGGGAAAAGCTCGATAATTCGACTTCAGGTAGGTACCAAATGACGCGCTTTTAACCACTGCGAAAAGTTAACCAGCAACATCACGGATGTATACTAGAAACAAAGACAGGCTACGGATACTAAAATTTGTTCACTTGACCCTCGCAACAATTAGGAAATCATTACATGACACCGATCCTGTGCCCCCGGCTTTATTTAACTCTTATCAGACACGATGGTGCCCTTTCGTCCAGTATTGAATGTTATGTCCCTCTGGTTGTGGCTGTCGTGAGCTTGGAATTCAGGTGTTGCAAGAATGCAGATGCTGCTGTGTTTCGTGAAACGTGACGAGCTAGGCCGGCTGCTGGTGTAGTGTGGGACAGATGCCAGATCCGCGGTCTGCTTGCGTGAAAACGCGATGTAAGTACGGGTCCGTAGTCGGGTACGCCTATTGTAACCGAAGGTGAGGTGGACACAGAACGGACGTCAGCACAGTAAAACCTGTCTAAGAACAAATCCCGGTTTGAGTTAATCTGTTTTTTACAGGGTTAAAAAAAATCGCATATATGCGGCCACAAGTCTACAATTACAGTGCCAGCAGCCCGATACTAAAGCCGTGGCCATTACCTACACGTCGGTGCTGCTATAACCAGGCACAAGTTTCGTCCTGTTTTCTAAATTGCACTCGACTTCGATATAACATGAACAGGAAGAGAAGAAACTGAAGAATCCCAAGCTAGGAGCTACTGCACTGTCCTTCGTTACAAATTAGTACCACGCAGCACTGCACATGTTACTAAATTCACAATATGTGGTGGCCCCAGATGGCGTGATTTGCATTGCAGAGTTCGTAAAAACCGTCAAGTCAGAGCCACAAGGATGTATGGGCACATCACTTGTTCTTCTGCGCCTACAGAACGTTTGATTAAAGAGGAAAAGATCAGCTTTCTGGGATGCGACGTCGTGTAGTTTGGCAAATCGATATCAATGTTTCGGAGTAATGTTCCGCCTCCCTTAAAGATGGAAGGGGGACGTTTCTCCGAACTACACCGAAGTACACGGCATCACACCCGGTAGGCAGTAATCTTCACTGCCATTGTCATGAGAACCTCTCATTTCATACCAAAAGGATAAAAGTGCACAAATAAAAAGCCAAATTCCAGGGCATAACTATGATTATACAGTGCCAAACTCCTACAACAACACCCATTCTCTAAATTAGTGTTTCTCAACCGCCGGGCCACGGCATGAATTATACCGGGCCGCGAGAGAGACTTTCCTGGAATTGATAACTAACTTAAACGTAATTTTATATTTGTCAACATGCCACACCGTACACATAATTGTACTAATACTCTTTATGATTATGCCATAATTAATTATTAATACTTATGTTAGTTTAATGTATGAACTTAAAAAAATTGGA
>Ga0123357_10010263_pt1 | contig 11896 bp, 5 predicted proteins | sample TergutEmb28metaG_FD_89873 | JGI IMG/M metagenome (GOLD analysis project Ga0123357, IMG submission 89873) | Embiratermes neotenicus P4 segment gut microbial communities from Petit-Saut dam, French Guiana - Emb289 P4 | ecosystem: Host-associated > Arthropoda: Insects > Digestive system > Gut ...
TCGAGTCAATTAGTTTTCGAGGTTTTTATAGGGGTCCACTGCCTGGCGTTGATTACGGGTCCGCTTCCTGTTCCCTTTTGTTGGTGTCCTTCTCCTTGCCTGGGTGGATGCTCATGCACGACTTAAAAGAACTACAATAAATCTTACCCATTTTTCTCTAGTCAGTGCCCGACATAAAAAAATATACCTCCATATCTGACAGCCCTCAGTAGCATATCTAAGCTATGAACTGTGCATCGCCAATCACACCAGCTGTCGAACCACCAAACTGCAATCCATCACACCACCTAATAAAATAGGCTCTAGTAGGATGCATTTTCGGTTTATTAAACACGACATTGGCGACCCAAAATAGACGGCGTTTCTATCTGTTCTTTTGGGACTGCAGCCCATAGGTCAAGCACTACGTATTTAGGGAAGGCAAATCATATTTAAAATAGCCCATTGGAATTCACAATTATTTTCTTACGTGTTTACTACCTTTATTCAGCGAAAAAGTGACAGCGATAAGAAAATATTTTTATAGTCCTAACCTGTAAGGTTACGACGTAGGATTCGAAGCCCCGACCGACCTTCGTGAGGTCTCAGCAAAACTAGAATTTTGGCATAATCCAGGTTTTTATGCGAATTAAATGATGTTTAGATCGTTCCGAAGCCTGGAATAGAAAATAATTCTAAACTGAATTTTGAAGAGTCTCCTGGTTGTGCGACGCATAGGACGATCGCTGTGCTTCAGTACAATTCAAAGGAAAAAGCAAGCGACGTCGTAATGTCGTTTAGAGGATTCAAACTGTCGCCAGTGCGGCGCCTGGCGTGAATTCAAGATGGTGTGGGAAATTAAGATACATTACCTTTCGAAGTTTAGAGGAGAATATATTTATATGCAAAAGTCAAAACATCAAATATACATTAACGGCGATAGACCGTAAGATGACAACGTTAATTCGAAGATTTGTAGTACCTATTCAATTTATGTGGCTGTTGCATTCAGATTAGAGCTACACATTTTTAAATTTTTACATCCCGTTGTGTTCTCGTCAGATTATTTAATAAATAATTAATATACAATAAATAAATAATAAATGGTTGTGTCAATGATTATTACTTTATTTATTAACTAATGTCACGAGAAAACGAGAGGACGTACAACTTCATAGCTTGAATTTGATGTTCAGGTGAAGGTGCATCCTGATAATTCTTATAATAAATCCAACTAGCTGCACTAATTTCTCAAATTTATTTTTGGAATAAAACTCTAAATGCTGACAGCTTGCGAGCAGGATCTTGCTCACAAGCTGTCAGCAAACCTGTATGACATATACCATTGCTGTGTGTACGGTGAAAAACTCCTGATGATTGACAGAGGAACTTTCCGAAACTTGTCGAGTTTTATAAATCTTATGGTAGCACCGTGCATTTTCGTAGAATCACTTCAACTTATCAACCAACCAATTCACATATAATTTCACATAAAACAATTTTAAAACACTACGACATGTCTGTCATTACTCAGCATACGACGCACACCTAGCCACTGCTCCACAACACATTCCCACACAATATGATATGCTGCCACAACACCTCGTTCGCAAATACGAATTGAATTGTGAGTACTGTAATATAACTTTAGCAAGGAACAAAGCTCCCTGATGATGATCTGACAAGTTCGAAACACGTCGGAGTGTCTTATAGTGTTTTAAAATTGTTTTATGTGAAATTATATGTGCATTCTTTGGTTGATAAATAAAGCGATTTTAGAGTTTTATTCCAAAAATAAACTTAAGGAATTAGTGCATCTAGTTGGTTTTATTATAAGAACTTTATAACTGTTATCGCTAGTCAAGCCAACGACGACTATAAATTTTCATTTTTAGACCGTGCAATAGTCTGCTCTTTGTTATATTAACCAACTAATCGCACTGTTGACGTAGGCATAACCTAAACACCCATATGCATGCTGGCACATAAGATTAGCAACTTCAAAAATAAAGCACATTGTACTCCCTGAAGATGGTCCAATAGGACTGAAACATGTAGGAGTAAATGACGAAATTTTATAAAGTGATATGTTTTTAAAGTGTTAATGTGTAAATAAATATTTTAGGAGCATACAACAGTGCGAAAGAACGACTATAAATATAAGAAAGTTAAAAATAAAATACATAATTGCAGTTCTAACATTTTTTAACCAGTTATGTCTAAAAAAAAAGACCACATCCCAAAGTATGTAAACATTAGTTAGTTGTTGACAAAGGCTTTAATTTTACTGGTAGTTATTAACTCAAGCTAAACAACACACAGCAAACTCAGGACTTTCTGATTACCTAAAGTAAAGTTTCGTGTTTACCTAAATCAACGATAGCGACAATTAACGCCGGCTTTACCTACGACCTTTCTATTCCCTGATACCGAGGACCCAAACCACCCTGAATGTGTTAATGTGTGAGTCTTTTCCAATCCGTTTCCGACACGATCTCACCGCACAAGCGAGGCAAGACATGCACATAATTTCAGTGCACGTGCCAAACACCAGCCGCAGTTGCTTAGAAGTATCTGCATTCAGCTCCCAACTGCGTAATAATAATAATAATAATAATAATAATAATATTAATAATAAATTCTAACAAGATTTAACCTGCACCCGAATACATAAACACAACAGTAAAAATATGTAATTCTTGGCGCTGTTCAATTGTAAGAAAATTTTTAAACTACAAATAAGACCACCGAACCTAATCCCGTTGATTACTACATCCCAGGATAGGTGAATATTTCCCAGCCAATGCTGAGAAGAGAGAAATTCGATAATAATAATAATAATAATAATAATAATGTAATTTCTTCGTTGCAGAGAATCTAGATATAGTAGCACTAATTTGCACAGGGATCTTTGTTATTTTATCAGAGTTAATGGACCGAAGTTGTATGTAATGAAGCAAAACATACTTTTTCTTATGCTTTTCGTCAAGCACTGTAATTAACTGGCTTTATGTGTGGATATACACACTCCATTAAACACAGCCCTGGCCATTGTAGGAGGATGAAACGGCACGTAACTGGAATTACGTAAATATTATCTTTGAAAGACCTCAGTTATTTGTAATCTTCAGAGGACCAAAGGAAAACTTAATAACAATAATAATAGTAATAATGATAATAATAATGAAATTGCGTTGCCTGTTCTTTCTTCAGCAATTAGCTGTGACAATATCCATTAATTCTGAAGACTCCTATCTCGCCACAGTAGGATGTGAGGTGATAAAAGGATTGGATAGGTCGTTGTCTGAACGAAGCTCTCGAAAAGTATTTGTTAGTTAGTTACAGTTAGCGATATTTAAAAAGGTGGAAGATGGGGAGGAAGGGACTTGTTTGACAGAAACACAAGTTGTTTTGCACGTTAATTGCTTCTGTATAGCTGTCATCTGCAGCTTCTATTTTAAAAAATCACTTTGCTTGTAACTGATTGTCACAAACATTTTAGTAAATTTTATGGTAAAATGTTCAATATTCCTAATAAATAGGGGTTAGGGTAGTTTCCTGTTTTTGTTCTTCCAGCAAGGGAGGTCGTCACCAGATTTTTATTTGCCCGCTAGTATTTGTCTGTAAAAGTACATATTATTCATTATTTGAGGGACATCAGCACTATGTCCACCAAGACCCCCAGATTTCTAACTTCTCTTCTTTCTCTGAGGTTTTATGGTGCATCAGCGACGCAACCGCCAAGAATTTCTAACTTCTGGGCATCTTTATCTAGATCTTCCTTATGCACCATTGACTCGTCCACCAAGAAACCCAGGCTTTTAACGTCTCAATTTCTTTCTCTAGGGTTTCCTTAAGAATAACTTCTACACACCGCTAATGCTAGAGTCCCAGCCAACGTCACGGGAAATATTCTCGTGAGTGATTGTTGTAGTTGATGCAGCAAAGTTACTGCTCACATGGGAAAAACTGCGGTATCACCTAGACACGTACCAGGTGACTCGAAAAGCACATGCTAAATATACGTATACTTGAAACATTTCTCCAGATTAATTAATTTTGCACTTTTAAAACTGCTTTGGTGCATCGATTTAATAAATCCAGCAATCGTAATCATGCTGGGACACTCTTGGCAGTACTAATATGGATCATCTCGTAACACACCAAGAACTCGTAAAGGGGAGACAAGAAGACAGAGTCAAGCGGGTACTTGATCCAGATCAACGTCGTGAGGTTTCAGATTTTCACAGTTTTGTTGATGAAGATTCAAGTCTTCTGGGATACGAACTGTGACCACTCCTAAGCAGTAAACGGAGTTTCAGAAAGACAAGCTTCGTCCTTGTTTCGGTTCTACACATTGAAATGATAGGGCAGGGATAATGTAGTCGGTTTGGTTACTATCAATGGACTGGAAAGTTTGGGGTTCGAACCCCGGTGGAAGAGACTTTCTCTGAACCCATCCAGAATGACCTGGGGGCCCACCCAGCATCCTGGGTAATAAGTACCGATTCTTTCTCGGGGATAAAGCGGCCGGAGAGTGGCGTCTACCACCTACCCATAATATAGAGCCGCAGTTAAATAGAGGGTATAGTTAGACCTCCAGTCCCCTTCTGGACCTTCATAGCTTATTATGGGATAATCTTCTACTTTTTTACCTTTTACGGCTCCTTAGAAATGTGGCGAATTATTTACCAATCATCACTGGTATACATCCCCTAAATTTCGATATCGCTCTCAGAATTCACCTTCTGGTTCTGTTGTTATTTATCAGGGTCGCGCTAGAAGTAATTTGCTTGTGAATGATGAACCGGTGAAGATAGTTCAGAGGCAGTGGCATTGAATAAGTATGAGAGGAATGCAAATTTATCGCTGTCTGTCCAAAGAAAGGAAAATACTTAGACTTGATCCCTCAGAAATATGATTATTCATGCCATATCCTCAGTACTGAAGGCTTGATCTGTTCACACTCAGTGTATTCATTGTGGGTCTGACAAAAACCATCACTTATTTCCTTAAACGCCTTAAGCCATTGGGCTTGCAATTGGAGAATTTTTTGTGTTCGCCGAAAGGTAGAAACTTCGAAAGATTAATTTATCTCTGGAGATTATTCGCCATAGTCACAGAATTGCAAAACATGCGTCGGACTTTGTGTTAGCAAGTTTAGTAGTCTGCCATAATTAAACATCTCTCCGACAGCTGAAACCGCAGTTTCAGCAGCGCTGGTTGTGAACTCCGAAATTAGACACGAGCCTTGAGCTACTTCCTGCACTCACAAAAGTTTATTTAAGATCCTATGTAATTGATAGTCTCATGTCTTTCCCGATGTTCCAAATGACAAATTTTCAAAGAAATTTCCAGTAAAAAATTAAATTAGCCTACCTTCTTTCCCACTACTCACCCACTCTCGAGGCATTTGCGTGTCGTTACAGCCACTCAGATCTCGCTCTACCAACTGTGGCATGTAAAAATTAAGCAACTCGACATTTTGAAGTGCTCCGAATTTCTAATGTATTTTTTTAGTTTTATCTATTTTTTTCAGACGCCTTCCACACTCATACAGTAACGGTGGCGAAATAAAGCACGTGTTTAGAAATTTTGAAAGCCAAAGCGATTTTCATTATTTTAAATATGAATAATAACATAAGTTTTCAGAATTTTTTTCAACAAATTTCAGGTTTGGAATTTCCATATGCTTTTCATATTTACGTTCTAAATACAATAGTTACTTCAATCCTATCTCATAGAACTTTTGTGTTTGGGAGCCAGATGTCCACGTGTAACTTCGCGAGATGCTGTTAACAAATTTTTTGTAATTACATAGTAAAATTTATTGCAACAGTGGACACTTATATAAGTTGGTTATTTATCAAGAATATTGAAGGGCATTTCCTCGATTTAGCTTTTAATTATTTTTATTATTAAAAGACATATCGGCCCTTAATTACAATAACACCTAGTCTTAAGACTAATAAGCCATTTTGCTCTCACTTAAGTTGCTAAATGAATATTTACTTCACGTGTAGCACAGCGGTTCTACCTGTTTAGCTTTGTTTGCTTACGCATTGTTTTTTACTTTGTTGGCGGTGATTACTGCACTAACACTTTGCCCTGTTTTTATCACTCACTTATAGTGTTTATGGTGCACTTCACTGTGCTGTGCTCTTAATGATCACTACACAAGCTGTAAAGGTATTTTTAGCTTTTAATAATGGTCGAAAATTCAATATACTAAAATCAGGTTAAATTCGTCTCAGTCTCTAAATTTCTGATGGCAACAATCCGATTATACATTAAATGGTTTACCCATGTAAATATTCTTGACATCTTTAAAATCTCTTAATTACACTTAATTACTCATAATTACTCGTATACTCTTACTATTTAAGAGAGAAATAAATTTCCACTGATGTTCGTTTTCAGAATAAATTCTGTGCCGGTCTGTACCTTTTCTTCGTATTTTGGCTAGTGTCCGGAGAGTGCATTTCATTTCTCTAATCCAAACCCGGTTACCTCGAGTTTGGCTCCCATATGTTTCCCAAGTCCTTCTAGGGTAAGCACTCGTATGTCGCCGTTACTTTCTCTCAAGTCCGTTCAAACACATCATTCATGGGAACGTAAAGGCTGAACAACTTTTGGGTCTGTAAATCGATTTATTGTATTGCACGTCATACATAAGTATTATAAAATTAGTCAGAAGGATCAGTAAGAAACATGGGCGGAATATTTCATTCCTGGGCATCTCGGGAAAAGAAATAAAAAAAAAAAAAATAATAAAGAATTGCAATGGTTGGAGGAAGTTCAGGAGTCTTGTTTTTACTGGCCGACAAATTCCAGAAACTAGAGATACAGAAAGACTTTCTGGAATCCTATGTTTTCCCGATCCTTTCGTACGATACCCAAACATGGTCTCTCAAGAAGAAGGAAAAAAAGATGCTCCAGACATGTCAGCGGAAATGGAACGGAGAGTAGTGCATGTTGTGTGGAGTGACAATGTGACGAATGGTGAAAAAAGGCAGAGAACAAACACGAAGGACATCGTGGTAGTGGCTCACAGCCTCAAGTGGAAATGGGGAAGCAATGGATCAGAGAAAACGGGCACACGCTGCATCAATTCTGGGTGTAAGGTTAGGCAGAGGGAAAACTGGGAAACCGAAAACCCCATGGCAGACACGTTCCAGAGAGAAACAGGAGGACATTGGTCAGGAACAGCCAAAACCAGGAGCGAATTGAGTAGATACGCATAATGATCTTACAAACAATGTCGCACACCCTGCAAACATAACTGAAAGTGGCTACTCCGATACATTTACCGACGCAAGTGCCAACCTACCAGACCGAAGTGCAACTATGTAACGTGTTGCGGGTTATAAGACGACATCCCTAGGAATATCTCACCTAGCGAAAAGACACTCGATCCCTGCCTGGCTTCACCAGGAGGCCGTTAACCTTGTAAGATTAGACTTAATTTATTTATTATTATTTTATTTTATTTATTTATTTGCATCCATTTTCTCTATGTTTTTCTTGTTGATTTATTGCATATATATGTTATTTCTATTTTCTCTCATTCTATCAAACTTATAACAAACTGTCACGGCGGTCCAAGGTGCCTTGAAGGTACAGTGACGTTTAACTTGAGATAAAGCTGTTTCTAAACGTATGGTGAAATATTTTATTTTATCTGTTCATAGATATATGCTATAACGGAAAATCTCGTGGGTGAGTTCTACTTTAGAATTTTTATATTCTATAGTACCGATATTCTTGCCGCATTATCTTCGTTGTCTTCAAACAAACTGTCTGTCCCAATCATTCCTTTTTATTCCAAATAAATTCACTTAATATGTTACATACATATATTTATCACCAGCTACCTCCTACATGTTTCGGCGTTTGTTACACCGAAACTTGTAGACGTAAATGACGATAATTATACGTATTTAACATATTATGTGCACTTAGTTGGAATAAAAAGAATTGATAGACTGCAAGAATGCACGGTGTGGAAAATTTAAAAACTCTCTCTGCCAATTTTCGTTTGGAAAACACCTTCCCAATTGCATTTAAACTGAATTGTCCGAAGAAGGTTTTCGTGTAGCACTTTGCGTCGAGTAAGTTCTCTAGTTTCCCATGGAAGCTCCTCCTTTTATCAATTATCTTCAGTTAGGTTTTGCGCGTTTAGAACCCTGCATCTTATCAGCTGTTTCTTGGGATTCTGCGTTCAATATCACTAACAAATTGTATTCACTCATCTCTTGATATTACTCCCTTACACACAACATATCCTGTCTGTAATTCATAATTCTCATTGCCTTCAAAGAAAAATGTATAATTTTCTGTCGGTTTGAAGAATAAAAGACCAACTTGATGTCACTTGCTATTTTATTTTACTTCTTACGTGCTCAACATGTTTCGGACATTAATATATCCATCATCAGGAGCTTGCGACTATTCTTTTGAATTACAGAATAGTCACAAGCTCCTGATGATGGCTATATTAATGCCCGAAACATGTTGAGCACATAAGAAGTGAAATAAAATAGTGACATCAAGTTGGTCTTTTATTCTTCAACTATCACAATGATGCACGGTCCAATAAACATAAGATTCTGTCGGTTTATTGACACCTTTCTCCCATATGACTTCCCTCGTCCCACAAAATACAATCTCGTTAACTTTCTAGCTGCCTTATTCATTGAGAATTATTACAGACTTCGTGAATTCCCATGTCCCAAATCTCGTGTTTATTTTCCGTCACTTGTCTGGTTTAATTGAATCTGTCAAAGACTCTGACGTGTAAAATATTTTATATATGTCACAAGGAGAGTAATTTGAAATAAAATTGTGAAACTGAATTGGATACATATTATTTCATGTGGAATTTACAGTTTTTGGTTAAATGAAGCGGTCGATTTAGTTAGGTGACCTACAAATAAAACTGCGCTTAAGATAAACAGGTACAACTGAAATTAAACTTGACTGGCATCATTTATTGTAGACTACTTATTGTGGACCGAGTAGCTCAGTCGCTATAGCGACTGACTACGGGCTGGACGGTCCGGGATCGAATTCCAGTGGGGACGAGATTTTCCGCCCGTCCAGACCGGCCCTAGGGCCCACCCAGCCTCCTGTAAAATGGGTACTGGGCTTTTCCCGGAGGTAAAGTGCGGCCGGGGCGTGCTGCTGACCACTCACCCCTTCTAGTGCCGCGGTCATGGAAGAGTAGATTTATACCTCTACCCACCCTCTGGGCCACACCGGGCCTGTAACGGGAGAACTGTACTTTTCTTTTACTTAAACCAAATTAAGTTAAATCGACTTACTTATTTTCGAGACAGTACAAGCGAACAGACCAACAGCGAAGACCGTCCAGTTCCCATTTAATTTTGTGTCTATCGCGCAAAGAATTCGTAAAAAGAGAGTGTTAGATTTCTTCATGTAGATCAAACGTAACTTGCAGATAATATTATCACACTGGTTACCGATGTAGCATTTTAGTTCCTCTGTGTTTATTTTCAATTTGATGTCATTTCCTTCAAGATCAAAAGAATTAAGGTGTTGTGGTTCATCTCCGTCTGTTTAATGTAGTGTATCGGAAATTCAAAGTTTCCAGTCTGTTATAATCACTGTCTAGATTAGTTTAAGCCTACATAATCCATTCGCGGGAAGAGGTGTCTGATATTAGACAGCAAATTGACTTCGCGGGATCGTTGGTAACTTCCAGTTTAGAAACTTATGCTTTCTCGTTTCATATGTATGCAACAAAACTAATTATAATTTGGCCTGTCGCTTTATATGAGTTTGGAACTTCGTCTTCTATGCGTGAGAAATGTGAAGGCGTGAAAATTCGCATCTCAGATTTGATTCCCTTTCACCAACGAACGTCGCTATATTCTGTTCTTTGGACAATGGCAGCAATATTTCGACAAGAAGTATGGAGTATGAGAACAAACTGCGAAGGAAATACTTGAGGTAAAGGAAAAGAATGTAATGGTAAGATGGAGAAAATTGCATAACTAGAACCTTCATAACTTTTCGACTTCCACAAGTCGAAGAAGGGCCATCATATTGCGGATGGTGGGATATGTTTGGTGGCTACGTAGCGTCAGTGCTAGGATAAGGCTTCTCCGCTCAGAGCCTTCAATATGTGAGTTTCCGACTGTCCTACACGGTTAGCTGCAGTGATAACGGAATGTATATTAGCTTACAGATCACCTGAAACCGCAAATTTCTCATACTAAATGCTATAGTTATAAAATACATGCCTCTTAGTCCTTATCTCTTTCGGGGATTCCCAACCCTAAATTCTGTATTATGAAATGGAATTTCGTTTATGAAACTTGGATTTCTTTGCTGCGATATGTTTTCTTTTGTGTGTTCACTTTCCCATCTGAATAAAAAAAGTCTCAAAAAATGTTAAATCAGAATAATCGATGTTATCGGTAAAAGATTAAAGATATAGATCAGAAAAATTAGGGGGTAGCTGGCGGCAATGAGGGCACCCTCGTGTTCAGTTGCCATTATTGTATCAATGTACTCTACTCTGACCGTGGGTAGCACTTTAATGACTTCTAAATAAGTGGAATAGTTGTGAATTCAAGATAGTGTTCAAACTGAAATTTCTCTATGACCTTTTATATTGACATCATTCAAAGCAATATTTTCACTGAGTGTACACGGTCAGCGTACTGACAATACATGATACTGATACATGTTTCCGCATAACAATGCCATCTTCAGGGTTTATACTTCAAGCCGAAAACAATTTATAGTAAACTTGGTTCCATGTACAAACTTCATAAATATTATTTAGTTCATTCTGCCGTTAAGACTAGTAAGTACTTTTTTTTAAATATGTGAATATTTTGAAATGTTGTAGGTATTATTAATGTGATCAGTTGGACCGATCATGTGAGAAATGAGGAAGTATTACTGAGAGTCAAGGAGCAGAGAAATATCCTATATGAAATAAGGAAACTAAAGGCTAACTGGGTTTGGTCACATTTTGCGTAGAAACTGCCTTCTACAACTGGTTATTGAAGGAAAGATAAAAGGAGGTGTAGAAGTGACAGGAAGACGAGGAGGAAAACGTAGGAAGCTACTGGATGACCTTAAGGAAAGGAGAGGATATCACAGTTGAAGGAGGAAGCTCTAGATCGCACTATGTGGAGAGCTCGATTTGGAAGAGGCTTTGGATCTGTCGTAAGACAGACTACTAAATGATTGAATGAATTGTTAATGTCAAATTGCAACAGGTTTAAATATAACGTACTTATATATATATATGTATATATATATATATATATACATATAAAGGGTGATTCAGGACGAATCTGCACTACTTTGGGAAACGATAGTATGAGTGATTCTAAGCAAAAACGTTCGTACGAACATGGGTCCGATTTTGAACGGTTACAGAGTTATGGGCATTTTTTTAATTCCCGTACACGCCCTCGTGTGAACAGCTCTTGCGGAACCAGCTGGCGGCTGGTGGCATACCGTTTGCATTGCAAGCATTACTTTTGCCAGGTGACTCGCCCACCCAGCTACAGACAGTCCAGTTTCCGTATCTCAACACTTGGTGAATAAGGGAAGGTGGGGTGGGTATTCGCCTGGCTACAAGCTGATAGTAATGCTGCGGCAGGGTACACTGTGTGAGGTGTACACTAGTTGACTGGTTTAATTGCGAGTGGCGCGTTACGGAACGGTTCGTAAAAATGCCGCGTACATTCACACATGAAGAGTATGCGGACATGGTTTACGTGTAAGGGTACTGTAAGGCAGTGTAAATTCTGCTGTGGACGAGTACCGGAGAAGATATCCGTTGCGCAGAACACCAAACCGGGCTGTTTTTACCAACGTGTTTTGTGCATTACGTGAGTGTGGGACACTTCCTAGTGTACATGTGTCATCAGAA
>Ga0123357_10010265_pt1 | contig 11895 bp, 6 predicted proteins | sample TergutEmb28metaG_FD_89873 | JGI IMG/M metagenome (GOLD analysis project Ga0123357, IMG submission 89873) | Embiratermes neotenicus P4 segment gut microbial communities from Petit-Saut dam, French Guiana - Emb289 P4 | ecosystem: Host-associated > Arthropoda: Insects > Digestive system > Gut ...
AATTTATCTTCAATACAGACTGCGTTCCTGTTGTAAAAAATACACGACACGAACGCAGCAGCAGCAGGCGTAGTAGTAGTAGTAGTAGTAGTCGTAGTAGTGGTAGTAGTAGTGGTAGTAGTAGTAGTAGTAGTGGTGGTGGTGGTGGTGGTGGTGGTGGTGGTGGTGGTGGTGGTGGTGGTGGTGGTAGTAGTAGTAGTAGAGACAACCTCCCAGGTCATCACACACTCAAACATTTTTAAATTATGGGATTTTATGTTCTGACGTTGGTATCTTAAGCATGTATCACCGCGTAGTTTGGTAAATTTGTACCAACACTTCCGAAGAATCTTCTGCCTCCATTTCACAGTAGAAGATGCAAGGCTGTAGGTTCTTAGGAATTGTAGGCACACCAACTACCGCAATACACCGTGTCACTCACCGGAAGACTGTGATCTTTCGTGACAAAATATCTGCTGCAGACATTTAGGCTTATATTGTAGCTTTCTTGCTTATTTTACTGCCTGGCATTCAGTTACAAGAATCGGCCATAAATGGTTCACATAGCCTATAATTTCTAAACTGAAGAATCTAAAATGTCTGCGAGGATGTTAGGGGAATTCGTCGCTTAGTGATCATGCTCCACACCCTGTGCCAAAGTAAAATTCTGGGACCACAATTTTTAAGACAATCGCGTTTAAGTGGGAACAGTTGTGACAGGGTGACGTCACTAGACACTGACTTTTGTCAACAAAAAATAACAAGCACGTCCCACTACATGAAGAAAACCTCAGTGGCAGTGGCCGGGGCTATGTCGAAAAGTAGTTGAATAACAGTTCAGTTAAATGTGAACTGTTCTTATGCACGCTTCAGAAACAAACTAATGCAGTGTAAACCTATTTCCTTACCCACCCATGAAAAACTATTTTGTGTACGACTTGGAGTCTCAAGTTATGAGACCAACAGAGGCTGACAGTACACGACAGCGGGTTGCTGTGCAAAATAACTGGCCCTAAGTAAAGGAAGCGAAAGTAGGATGGAGAAAATTTCATAATGAGGAGCTTCATTATTTAAAATACTGACCAATTATTAATTAAGGTGATCAAATCTGGGAGTTGGAAGTGGACGGGTTATGTATCACGTAAGGGGAAGAAAAGCATAGAAGGGCATACCTGAAGAAAAGACGCCATCTGGAAGCTCTAGGAGTATATGTGATGCTAACAGAATAGAATGGCGTAGTCAGCGGTTATCTGGTCCGGTATAGGTACAAGTTGCGGCTTTGTGAACAGGTCTTGAGCTGTCGGTTTCCATAAACATGTGGCGAATATCTTGACTGGCTTCTCAAGGATTCTGCTGCATGCAGTTAGAACCTATTACCTATTTACTTTCCCGCAGACATGTTACTTGTTAAACGTATGGTCCCAGTGTTGTAACTGGCCTGTTTACTCGACATAACACCTTGAGAAGACATTTCTATACAAGGGAGCTGAGTAATAACCCCACCTGTAGGAAATGTGTTCCTGGGGAGGGAACGTCAGTTCACATTTTGTTACGAGTGTGAGACCTTGGCTTCACTCACGCACACACATCTGGGTTCCTTCTTTTTGGACCCTGAGGATATTAGGGAACTAAGAATAGGAGCCATCTGGGACTTTGCTAAAGGAGCAGGGTTCTTCTAATTTCGTACAGAACATGGAGCACAAAGGGCCTGTCCTAAGGTACATCGGGCTCGAACACAAATAACATTCAATTCAAGCGTATGGACAATCTTAAACTTTCGCCATATAAAATGGGACATCCCTTAATACAAATGTGACGTAAACCAGATCCGGTACCAGCATGGGATATTTATGCAACAGACCAAGTGTAGCCAGTGTTTTGACGACCTGCAAAGTGAAGTGTCTAAAATACACATTAACAAGAAAGACATGAATCACGCCACCCTGGAAATACCTACGTTTACGCTAGAAAGTATTATTAGGGTCCAGTATTACGCACTGAACCTACCACACCCAACTTGAATTATATGTTGCAAAACTGTCTGAACGTAGAACGGGCGCAAGCTTTAGAAAACACGATACCGTAAATTACCAACTTATTAACTCGCGTATTTATTTTCTTAAAACTAATTAAACCAACTAAGTAAATCCATGCAGCAAAGTCCTTTTTCGAAAACCTAATCCTTCCTCGTCTATTCAAAATATTCTCCATGTTACAAAGAACCCGGAAGTTCGTCACCGCTTTCAAAACAATATGCCCCTTATTCCTATTCTGAGCCAGATCAATCCAGTCCACGCCCTCCCAAAGTAGCTTTTAAAAATCCATTTTAATGCTCTTCTCCAGTTTACGTCTATCATTCAAGGAGTCCTTTCATTCACGTTTACCCAGTAAAACTCTGGCCTTACTTCCACACTAGCTCACGAATGACACATGGCCCTCCCGTCCCATTCTACGTGACGTGACTTGTTACCAAGGCACTCATTTTACGCAAAAAGCTATATGCAATTAGTTTTATGAAACTCGTCTCATTATTCTTTGCAATTGAGATCTCAGACCACAAGGACGTGTTGGTTCTGTTGTGGTGGCGTCGAAATACAAAATGTCTAAAATTAACAAGAATTCTATACCTGCACATTTCATTTATTTATCCAAGTGTACCCAGGTGGCATTTACGATACCCCTGTTGCTGTATGCTTTAAGTCAAAGACTCCACTCTGCAGTTTCCATTAGCCCCATACGGTAAACAGGATCGTTTGTAGGCATAATGATGCCACATGTTAACAACACTAACAAGCACCTGAGGGCACATGTGTGCTGCCTGACCCACAGCAAACTGAAATTTCTGTAAACAGTACTTAAAGAGTAGCGTAAAATCAAGTTTGCGCAATCTGATGAAATTCCACGTAGTTTCTTGAAAATCGGCTTAGGCAATTTCTCTTTCTGTTACCGCAAATCGATTCGCGAATGTCAAGCGACTGTATTTTTTTCTTAAGTTTTCCATCCCAAAATGTTATAACATACAAATAAGTACTGCACGTCAGTTAATAACACAACATTTATTTTATATTCAATAGTATATATGTCAGGGCGACATGTTTCGACCTAGTCGGTCATCCTCAGGCCATCCAAGAAAACAGATCCAAGAGCGGTTTAGTCTTCCTGCATTGTGGGATCCCAAATGCTGACAAGTTTGTGAGCATTTGAGATCCTATAATGCAGAAAAACTAAAGCACTCTTGGATCTGTTTTCTTGGAGGGCCTGAGGATGACCGACTAGGTCGAAACATGTCGCCCTGACATATCTACTATTGTATATAAAATAAATGTTGTGTTACTGACTGACGTATTGCACTTATTTGCAAGCGACTATAGTTCCACCTCGCATAAAATTAACTGTTTGAAACTAGTTTGTTCAGTGTGAGTGCCATCAGAAAAACAGCAATAAGATACAATCCAGGACGTCTAACAGTCCTCAAACTCTGAATAAGAAGGCACTACGGTCATTCGAAACGTCGGACTAGGCTAACTCCTCTGCACAGTGTAACATCCCAGAAGAACAGAACTATCAACGTGTACGCCGTGCAAATCGTAAAACTCGCATTGAAATACAGCATCTGACGACGCAGCCAATACACATTAGGTCAACGCCATTTGTGAATAATGCAAAGGACACGATTACTACTTTAAATTAATCTCAGATAAAAATAGAGCATTCCTGTGGAGTCATTCTGTCAAGAACGGCATGCCACAACAAACACACCATGTACGTTAACGTAGTGGTACAACTAGAGATTTTCGTTCAGAAATACTCTGTTCCAACAACGGTAGGGCTAAAGGTTTCATTTAATTATTCGAGGACTGCCTAATCTCCACAGCGAAAGCTGCAGAAGTGCCTTCGAACAGACCAACCCGTTGCCCTTTATACATTATCTTATTCAATATTCGTTTCCATTCGTCTGTCTCAGCCTAAATTAACGAAATTTTGCAACAGCGGTAGAACTTCGAATTGACATTCGACACCGGACAATGAACATCTCGGTTGTGTTGATAGTGTTTGTATTTTGGAGATCTCCGGCCTTAATAACTGCAGCTTTTATAGTTTTATTCGGTCACTCGAAACAAAATCCTCGATCGTGCTCAAAATTAAGTTACAGCTTGTTCCTTCAACAGTTTGTACAATATATTACTCATTACTGACCCTACCATGTGGGACCGCGGTAGCACAGTGGTTAAGGTGCTGTGCTACAAATCGGAAGGTCGCTGGTTCGATCCCAGCTGGTGACATAAAATCCTTCCGATCGCACTATAGCCCTGGGGTCGACTCAGCCTCTAACAGAAATGAGTACCAGGAGCATTTCTTGGGGGTAAAGGCGGCCAGTGATTAAGGCTGACAACCTTACCACCATCCTGTACCGTTGTCATGAAATCTGGGCACCTTAACTTTCTGAAACCCTCTGGGCCACTCCAGGCCTGTAACGGGACTGCTTTACCTTTTTACCATTCAGCTTTATGTAACCTGATTCTATAAAAACGTCGTTAAATAAACTGTACATAAAAGAACAAAATACACAAACATGATAAAAATGTGCGTGTAACGTAATGGTGAGCGGCGTTCTTATCTTCACTTACTGGTATCTTCTCAGTCATAACATTTCATCAACTTTGGTCACAATTTTTGTTATGCTTCAATGAGACCACACACACACACACACACACACACACACACATATATATATATATATATTGATTTTGTTTATGTTCAATTTATCGGTAATAAGTAAATTCAAATTTTCTGCAGAACGAAGTGTTGTGTAATGTCCGATTTCCAATCACTATTTCGTAAACAATTATTAGGTACATTAATATTTACGTACGTACTAAATTCTTATTCCCATATATATATATAAGCAACAGATAGTAAATATCATGTTTCCAAGTTTTTGTTTTCCTTAATATGCGTCATTAGCCAGACAAATTTGTTAATCACATTGGAACGTCCCGTCAGAAACGAAGTCTACGTCATTGATTATTACGTCACGCCACAACAAATTTAAATTAACTAAGCGGCACCCTAATATAAAGTTTCATAATCGAGTATACAGCAGTGAGTATGAAATGCTATGACCACGTGCTTCAACCTTAATTATCAGTCATACAAAATGAATCTCAATCAAGCAAGTTCATTTTGTCGAAAGCAATGTGTTAAATTATATGAATCTAATTACTTTGTCTTAATTAGCCGAAGCAAAAATCGAATAATTTTGCCCTATATTACGTTCGATCGCGCTGTGCTACAAATCGGAAGGCCGCTGGCTAGATCCCAGTTGGTGACATTGGAATTTTTCATTGACATAAATTCCTTCCGAACGCACTGTGGCCCCGGGGTCGACTCAGTCTCTAAAAGAAATGAGTACCAGGAGGATTTCCTGGGGGTAAAGGCGGCCGGTGTGTAAGGCTGACAACCTTACCACCATCCTGTGCCGTCTGCATGAAATCTGGGAACCTTAACTTCCTGGAACCCTCTGGGCCACTCCAGGACTGTAATGGGAGTGCTGTACATTTATTACGTTCGATCATCGAAGGTCTATCAACGCCGTGTTTGTCGCAATTCTGTCATAAAATGACACGATTGTAGCAAAACCTATCTGACATGAAATGCGTGTTTGACGTGCTCTGACACTATCATCTAAAACGTTTCTCATTCCAGGAAGAATTCAGCGAGATATTATTACAAACGTCCGTACATATTCACTCAGCCTGCTTGATATTTGTGTCCGATTTTCAAAGAACTTGATATTTGTGTCCGATTTTCAAAGAACTTGATATTTGTGTCCGATTTTCAAAGAACTTGATATTTTGGGGCAGATTTTGATAAAAAAGACATCAATATAAAATTTTACCAAAATCTTCCGTGTGGAAGCCGAAATGTTCGATGCCAGCAGACGGACGGATAGCCACAAATGACGACGCTAGTAGTCACTTTTCGCAGCGTTGTTAACGGGCGTAACAGAAAACACCGAAAGGACGGCACCTGGTTAAAGATTATTTCGATGGAATTTACGTGGTCTTGTTCAGTCGCTCCTTAAAATAAACTTCTCTTCCTATTGTTACACATCGTTCATAACGACCTTCTCACCTCATTCCATTTTCTATAACACCGGCAGCTGTAAAATAGCACATTTAAGTGACGTAACCAAGCACCGTCATTAAGAAACCCTAAAATCATTGATCCTGTAAGAGCGGGAAGGGAAATTAAAACACCTAATGATATTTTCTGCCTCCTGGCGAAAGACTGGCCGTCATTCCTGTTCTTACCATTCTTGAAACTATTGCATTATTCCCTCGCAGGTTGCGAACGAAGCACTTATGTATCAACCTTCCCCTATTTAAATAATATGAAATGCCAACTTGATGCAATAAGGTGACTTTATTGACGTATTCTTAGCTCGACATGTTTCGGGTACATACGCCCATCATCAGGAGCATTAGATGTTAAGTTGCAGCGTATGGTTTTCTGCACCGAGTTTTTGGATGGGTGGTGGTCTTGAGAGCCGCTGCCTAGGTCGTGTGTACGGTGTGGATGGTAGCGTGCGACATTTCACATTATTTCATGAGGAAGATGCACGGTCACACAACCTTCAAACTTCCCCTATTGTTTCTTCACCACCTTCAATGTAGTAAATAGATGAACTGGCTGGATCTAGGATTAGTGCATAATATATCATTAAGTCTTTTGGTCTTTGTTCAGTTTTCAAATTATGCTCTCTGACGGATTTATTTGTAGAGAGGCCGTAGATATTTTAAAATTCGGAACGTGGGCCAATGTTATGGGTCCAGATGCAAGAAAAACGATTGGGTCCTACGCCCCCCCCCCCCCCCCCCCACCAACACATTTTTGCCACAAACATCCACAAAAAAACAATTGGTCCCACCCCCCCCCCCCCCCCCCCCCCCAAACATTCTAGCACAAAACACAAGAAGAATAAACATTTGAAGTAAGATTAATTTCGCTCAATTTCAAATTCTAGTGCTAAAAAAAAGATATGATAATTTTGACTTCAGCCTGTGCCCGCACGACAATGCGCTGCATCTTTCACCTCAGTAGATTAAAAATCAAAGTTGGCCACGTTAGATAAAAAAAGCTTCATTTGAAACTACCTCCACAACCTTTGATTTCAGGCTTCCGCTGCCGTGTAGTTCTTCGCCCTTCTAATAAATTACTCAGCGTTGAACGGTAGTTACCGACGTTTCGGGAGAGCCTTTCGGTCCTGGGTAAAAGGGTCTATCTTGACCCTCGAGGACGGGCCCGATAAGCTGTTGCGTTAACATCGGCAATTAACTGCCAATCAACGTTGTGTAATATTCCAGAAGAGGGAAGATATCAAGAATATTAACTCCTAAAAGTGTGTATCAAACATACTTCCAATCAACAACTCAGTAAAACACAAAATCAGCAACTCACGCCAGCATGTGTAATTGGTACACTACAGTACTGCAGCAAATGGTTTGTATCCCTACGCAGCTCGCTGTACAATTAGACTACAGACATGTATCAATACACAAGAACACACCCCGTATCGAAACCATTTACAGTTCGCTGAACTCGTGGTAGGCCTACGGTTTTTACTTCCGAATCCAAAATCACTTAATAAAGATCTCATATGGCTTTCACTTCAGAATTACTTAACTGTGTTTCTTCAAGACTTTCGCTTGCTGGAAATATATCTGTGGAACAACTTTGAGCATTTCCGATAGACAGGGTAATTAAGACAACCTTGTGCCATAGTCCATCAAATTTAGTTCTCTTTGATTTTAAACTGGGAGAATGGAAGTACAGCTACACCCAGTTTATTTTTAAGGTCAGCAAAAGTACAGAGGTGGCGAAGAGGCGTGCAGACGTTAAAGGAACGGCAGGATATGCAATTAGGAGTAACACAGCAATCGATATTTTGGGCGTCTTTTTTTAGTGTCGGATTTTAAGCAATATTCCCATTAACCCTCGTAGAGTTCACTTAAACACATGTACATATCTAAAAGGAGAAAACACTCAAGTGTAAAACGCCATAAGATGAGCTATTTTCGTCGCTCAGGAGCGTATTTAAAGTTAAATTGCCTGCTACACGTAATTACGCAGGAACTAGAGAGGAAACTTCCATTCCTTAAATCGTCCAGTGCAAGTTGTACGAAATGGGCTAGTGTGATAATGCTAATTTAGATTTGTTTTTCCCGTCCTTTTTTCGATCTCAAGTTGATTCTTTATGTATCTCATGCTTTCATACTTGCTCGCTTCTGGTACAAACATTTTGACTGTTCATTTGAGAAGTTACAATGCTGTATTTTCTTCCTTGAGGATAAACACGTCTGTTAAACTATTTTGGTAACTAGAAGCCATAAGGCCAGTGCTGTGTCTTGTGTGAAACAGGCAACTGGCAAAGTGCTGCTAGAAAATTACAGATTTCCCTCGCAAAAATATCAAATAAAGATTCATTTGTATATCAGTCTAAAATTGTCTTCAAGTTGGTATTTTCCGTAATGTTCACCAGCATGCACAGATACTCCTATTGGACCGTTAAGGTTAAGAAAAAAGCCAAGCACTGGACATACTGAATGACGGCTTCTGTGATTTTCTTCAGTACCAAGTCACTTAAATTCGGAACTTCCTAGGGAGTAGAAAGAGTACAGCCTGTTCTTAAATTATTTTCAGTGCATCATCGAAGAAATACGTCAGATTGGAAACATACATACAGGGTGGGCCAAAAGTAGGTATACAGTATATAGTTAATTACTGTACGCCTACTGTATACCTACTTTTGGCCCACCCTGTACATGTGTAACTATCAGAACGTAGAGGTTCGTCTTCGTATTAATATGACCGAAAATGGGCGCGGGAACGTGCAGGCAGTACTTGCGTGAGATTCAATGAATAACCTTAAGAAGCAACTTCCATGCATCCGTTGCTTCATTCAATATGTCAGGCCGACAAACTCCAAAATAACTGTTACAACAAGACTGCTTCCCTGAACTTCATGAGAGCCATTCCTAATTTCTTATAATCGGGGGATAACACAAATTTACTCGACGAATCTAACGTCAAACACATATTGTATTCTTCGTAAAGGAACTTAGAAACGCATGAAGTATTTTTATATTGGTTAATACGGGACCTAATCTTGATTTGTGGTTTCGAATCAACTGGCTGAATGTGGTTTATCATTCCCACCATATTTGTTGTCTTCAGAGATCGACTAACGTACTAAAATAAATCTCAGCAAAATATGTAAAATTCCACTTTCTCTTAACTTCATTTTTTTCTTCCGTGGAATCAAGTACAGTGCTGAACAATTATTCACACATCCACTTATTGTAAGAAATTCTAACGCTACACTTTAATTTCACGTCGAGATTTTTCCACAGTTATACAAATTTGTCGTTTTGTTTATCATTTACAACCTAACAGTCAACACAGCCGTTGACTGCTGCTATAATATTTAAAGCTCTCCAGCAATCCGAGCAGGGGTTTGGTTATGAGCGGCTAAATTATACATCATGCATATAAAGTGAATCGGATGTCGATCATTTCCTGTAGCTCCACCAACAGAAACCGAATATACGGAATCCTTTAAGCTGAGATAATCCAATGATTGGGAACTTTTGACTCCTATTCATCACTTCAAAATGGACACTTAGTATCACTGATATCCATTGGACAAATGTTGTAATGTTAGTGTGTTGAATTGAACCAGCACCCGGATTTCTCTCTGGAACTGCGTAACACTTATATCCATTGGTTATAAAATTATAACTTATCACTTGCCACATCTTCATTGGAAATTAAACTTGTTCCACAAGACCTACTTACTCTTCGCCTAGTCGCCACTCCTTCGCTCTAACCACAAAACAAAACTCACTCAACTCACTTCGTTTTTCTTTGCCCGCAGAACCGATACGTCCGACCGTCGTCGATACAGCCGGAGCACTGACAGTTGTCGAAGGCGGTGAAAATAAGGCTCTCTACAGATCTTGAGCGACGGACCCCTCACGAGTACCTAAGCGTCTCTACTTCCCTCTCTACCACGCCAACGTCGCCCACTTGACGTCACACAAACCGCCACATCGCACACTGTCAGAATAACACCCTCAACGTTGTATTTGCCGCCCACCAGAACTCTACATAGGGCACCAAACTTATGTATAACTACTGCCATGCAATAAGTAATTAAAACATCCACAAAAACTGAAAACGTTTGCTTTCTGCACATTACCTCCTACATCCTCTTTCGTTTCATTGCACTGTCCCATTCGACGTTATATTATCGTAGTCATTGACTCGTTAAATTAGCCAAGAATAAATAAATAAGTAAATAAATAAATAAATATACACAAGGTTCCTTTATTTTATGGCTCAAGTCTGTTTACTTACTAGATTCGGGCTGGAAAGTCAGGCTCATTTCCCAGAAGAGGCATGGATTGTTTTCATCCCAACCAGCTACTACGCTTGTAGACTTACAAACAACTCTCCCCAGTGAACTAAAGCGAATGGATCATGAAAGTTCATCATTTACCTCTATCAAAGAAGATGCCATAGCACACAAACAGAAACAATATCAGGAAATTTTACCTTAGGGGCCAGTTTATGTTGTACTGTTTAATGAAATCTGAAAAGTGATATCCGAATAGCAGGTGACGTCATTCATAGTGACGGTAGCAGACGCGCTACTGATAATGCATAATACATGGTAAAATATTTCCTAACTTTTTAGGCAAGAACGACCTAGTAAACTATTCAATGGCTCCAAATAATATTGACACTGAAGACTTTAAAGGGCGCTATACACTGTCAATTAAACTGAGCTAGTTTACTGTGTGACGTCATACCTGACGGAACGACTGAGTAAACTGCGCAGTTTTGACAGGCAATAGCGCAGGCCTCAGAACTGTCCTTTCCAGTCGTCTCTCACACAGAGAACTGCACAGTTCATTCAAGTAATCCCACACACATTCAGTTCATCTTTTCCTGCAGTTTTTTAAACAGTTAAACTGCACAGTTTATCTTAGGGTGGCTGGGGTCTTTTACGAAGATATGTTGACACATTCTGAATTTTTTTAACTGTAGAAAAATAACTGACACATACAGGTGTGTCTGCGTATACCACGAGAATTTTCTCCAACAACGTATTTATCGGGAAAAAAAATGTTTCGAGCATGTGTGTAAGGAAGAACACAAATACTACATGTTTCACACCAAAACACTTCTTGTGCAAGTCTCGCGGGTTTGTAGATCATTATGCAATGGCTAATACGCCATACATTTCCTAACTTGTATATTCAACAATGAACGGTGTTTTTCCGAGCATACACAAACATTACCGAATGCTTACGATCTCTTTACCTGACACTCGCGAAAATAACGAAACTTTATTCTCGACAATAATGAAAGATTCTTTTCATCTGATTTTGGGAGCCCAAATACTATACTTATTTAAATATAATCATTATGTGAGTTTACAATATTTCCAGCTAATCTGAATAAATACTTAAAATGCTTGAGTTTGTGTTAATACATTCGTAAAGATGTCACGATTTCTCGTGCAAAACACACGTTTAAAATCTTCATTAATATTAATAATCGTCCAATGAGATGCAACACAAAGCAGACTATTTATTATTCTGCAAGTTCACTCTACATGTTTCGGGTGTCAACCGCACCCATCGTCAGGAGTACACAAAACTGTAACTACAGCCTCCGGTACTGGTCATATTTTTTGCGTGAAACTACCTCCCACCAACGTGGACAACTTTGCCACAAAACTGTAACTACAGCCTCCGGTACTGGTCATATTTTTTGCGTGCAACTACCTCCCACCAACGTGGCCAACTTGGCCACAAAACTGTAACTACAGCCTCCGGTACTGGTCAT
>Ga0123357_10010266_pt1 | contig 11895 bp, 14 predicted proteins | sample TergutEmb28metaG_FD_89873 | JGI IMG/M metagenome (GOLD analysis project Ga0123357, IMG submission 89873) | Embiratermes neotenicus P4 segment gut microbial communities from Petit-Saut dam, French Guiana - Emb289 P4 | ecosystem: Host-associated > Arthropoda: Insects > Digestive system > Gut ...
GCGACCCTGCTTTCAGAGCAGGGCTGGGCGAGTGAGTCCATAGAGCGCCAACTCGCCCACGCGGACAGGAACCAGGTCAGGGCCGCGTATCAGCGCAGTGAACTGCTGGCCGACCGGCGATCCATGATGCAGTCCTGGGCGGACTATCTGGACATGCGGTGCGCCTGGGCGATTTTGGGGAGATAGTGTGAAAAAAACAGCAACGGGGGATAGCGCACGACCATCCCCCGTATTGGGAAGGTTCCCCGGCACGGCCGGGGAAGCGCAGGATAGCAGGATTGCGGGGGAGCGCAAGGGGTTAAGCGTGTGCCAAATCGTGTGCCAAACGTGTGCCAAAAGGCGCATTTTTTGGACACAGATGCAACGCAAAAGCCTTGAAACTCAATGAATGCGCGCTTGGAGGTTCGTCTTTCCGGGCCGCTGCTCGATCGTATTGATTTGCATGTGGAGGTGCCTGCCGTGCCTTGGGAGGATTTGGCGTCGCCTGCTTCGGCGGTCACGTCCGCCGTCATGCGCGGACGGGTGCTTGCGGCCCGCGTCGTTCAGGATCAGCGCTACGCGGGCATCCCGCATTGCCGCAGCAACGCGGACCTTGCGGGCGGCCTGTTCGAGGAACATTGCGCCTTGGGCCGGAACGAACGGGCCTTTATGGAGCAAAGCGTGAAAAGTCTGGCCCTTTCCGCGCGCGCCTATACTCGCGTTCTGCGTCTGGCGCGTACTGTCGCGGATTTGGAAGGCGAAGATCACATCCGGATCGAACAGCTCGCCGAAGCCGTAAATTGCCGTGTACTGGATCGGGAACGGCTGTAAAGGGAAAATTGCCGGCTATGGAAGCAATGGAACCTTTTAACCGACATTCTTATGTCTTTGAGCCGCCGCGTGATCTGGAGGAAATAGGCAGAGATCCGGCCATTACCCAGCACTTGCGCACTATTTTCGAGAGCGGGGAACTTGCCCCGGAGTCAGTTATTAAGAATTACTTAATAACTGCAACCGACGGAAAAAATTACAAAACAAAAATGTACAGCCTGGAAGTCGCGCATAGGGCAGCAGATCGGGCAGCCCTTTTGCTTTACTTCGGTAATCATGGAGTTTCAGCATGGTTGCCCACCGAAGGAAAGTTTTCGTAAGGTAGAATTGACAAAAAACTTTCCGAACATTACATTATCTCCATGCCAACCGTGAACATCACACTCAAGGCCGGACATCAGTGGAGTGAAGAGCTTGACCAACATGCCGGGCTACCGCCTCGTGTCGGACAGTACCGCGCCTTTTTTGATGTGGCGGGGGACGCGATCACGGTTACGGAGGTCAAAAGACGCAATGAACACACCTATTAGACACCAGATCATTGAGGATAACGGGCGGCCCTTGTTTGTCCTTGTACCGTATGCGGAATATGTGGCTTCCTTAGACCGGGAAGCCGGAGAAAGCCCCATTATTCCCCTTGCGGTGTCCAAGGCCGCCAACATGGAAGATAAAAGCCTTGTCCGCGCATGGCGTGAATACAAAGGGCTTTCCCAGGCGGACATAGCGGAGCGCATGGGCATTAGTCGCCCGGCATACGCCCAGATGGAGACCAAGGGCGCGAATCTTCGCGCCACTACGGTGCATCGCTTGGCGGTTGCCTTGGATGTGCAGTGGGAACAACTTTGCGAGGATGACGAGTAGTTCCACTATGGCAGAATAGGCATGTCCCAAATTATTTGCTTGAGGGCGTATTCCCCCCCTTACAACGGGGTGGTTTTGCTCCTTGCGGCCTGCTAGCGTTACAGCCGGCAAACAACAAGCACAAGGAGAACGCCATGTTTTGCAATCAATGTGAACAAACGTTGCACGGAACGGGATGTACGAAAGCGGGTGTATGCGGCAAACAGCCGGAAGCAGCCGCGCTTCAGGATTTGATCGTGTATGCCCTGCGCGGACTTGCGCTTGTGGCGCTCGACGCGAGGGCAAAAGGCGTGATTGTCCCGGCAACGGACAGGCTGTGCATACAAGCCCTGTTCACCACCGTCACCAACGTCAATTTCGATCAGGAAGCCCTGCTTGCGATCTTGCGGCGGGTCGTTCAGGCCCGCAAGGAACTCGCCCGGCAAGCCGGTGTGGGGAACACGCTGTCTGCGGCGAATTTTGAACCCGCCTCCGGGGAAGCGGCGTTGCTGGACCAAGCGGAGCAAGTCTCCATTGCGCGTCTGGCGGAGGAGCCCAATTGCAACTCCCTGGCCCAGACGCTGCTTTTCGGCCTGAAGGGCCTTGCGGCCTATGCCGATCATGCCGCCGCACTGGGCAAGGAGAAAACGGAACTGTACACCGCCGTGTATAACGCCCTGGCTCTCGGTTTTGACGGCAAAACCCCCTCGCTGGACGAGTGGACGGCGGCGGCCCTCGAATGCGGCAAAACCAACCTCATGGCGATGGAATTATTGGATGCCGCCAACACCGAACACTACGGACATCCGGAGCCGACTGCCGTTTCCCTCGCGCCGCGTCCCGGCAAGGCTATTCTCATTACCGGACATGATTTGAAGGATCTGCACGATCTGCTCACGCAGACCGAAGGCACGGGCATCAACATCTATACCCACGGCGAAATGCTGCCGGCGCACGCCTATCCTCAGCTCAAACGTTTTTCCCATCTCGCCGGACATTTCGGCACGGCTTGGCAGAATCAGCAGAAGGAATTCCCGGATTTTCCGGGGGCCGTCCTTTTTACCACCAACTGCATCCAGCGGCCCGCGCCGAGCTATGCGTTGAACGTCTTCACCACCGGGCTTGTGGGCTGGCCGGGAGTCACCCATGTGCGCAACGGCGATTTTTCCAAAGTCATCGCCCATGCCAAAACCCTGGAAGGGTTTACGCCGGAACGGATCGCCGGCTTCCCGCAAAAAACGGTCATGGCCGGTTTTGCCAGGAATACGGTGCTGAGCGTAGCGGATAAGGTGATTGAAGGGGTCAAGGCCGGCGCGATCAAACACTTTTTCCTTGTGGGCGGCTGCGACGGCACGAAGCCGGGACGCAATTATTATACGGAATTCGTGGAGAAAACCCCGAAAGACACGGTGGTGCTCACCCTTGCCTGCGGGAAGTTCCGCTTTTTCGACAAGGATCTCGGCACGATCGGCGGCATCCCCCGCCTGCTTGACGTCGGCCAGTGCAACGATGCCTTCAGTGCCGTCAAGATCGCTCTGGCCTTGGCGGAAGCGTTTTCCTGCTCCGTAAACGACTTGCCGCTCTCGCTCATCCTTTCGTGGTACGAACAGAAAGCGGTCGCCATCCTGTTGACCTTGCTGGCGCTCGGCATCAAGGGCATACGCCTGGGGCCCAGCCTCCCCGCATTCATTACTCCGGCGGTGTTGCAGGTGCTCGTGGATAATTTCGATATCAAACCCATAAGCACGCCGGATGCCGATCTGAAGGCGATTTTGGGCTAAGTGGAACACGGGAAGGGGGGTTCCCCCCTTCCCCGCTTCCCCAAGCCACCAACACAAGCGAGCACTGTCCATGGTGAGAAAAATTATTAAGATAGATGAAGAAAAGTGCAACGGCTGCGGCGTCTGCGTGGATGCCTGTCACGAAGGAGCGCTCGGCATACGGCAGGGCAAGGCCGTGCTCCTGCGTGACGATTATTGCGATGGTTTGGGCGCCTGCCTGCCGACCTGTCCCACAGATGCGATCAGCTTTGAGGAACGGGAAGCCCTGCCTTATGACGAGGCGGCTGTACAGGCAAACATGCGCGTCGGCCAGACTCCGCTTCTGTGCGGATGTCCGGGCACCCATACCCGTCTGCTGAGCCGGGAAGAGTTTGCCTTGTCCGCCCCCACGGGCGAAACACAGGCGCAGCCGAGCGAACTCAGGCAATGGCCTGTGCAGATCAAGCTTGTGCCTGTGAATGCGTCGTTTTTTGCCGATGCGGACCTGCTGATTGCCGCTGACTGCGCGGCCTATGCCCACGGCAATTTCCATGCGGAATTCATGCGCGGGCGGGTGACGCTGATCGCGTGTCCCAAGCTGGATGCGATGGATTACAGCGAAAAACTGGCGGAAATATTCCGCGCGCATGCTATCCGCTCCGTTACGGTGGCGCGCATGAGCGTCCCCTGCTGCGGCGGGCTTGAAGATGCCGTGAACCGGGCGTTGCGCGCTTGCGGCAGGAAGATTCCCGGGACTTGCGTTGTCTTGTCCACGGAAGGGATGGTGCTGGAAACGGCAGAGCTGGGCCGTCCGGGATTCAGGCCGTAGGGCGGCAAGGACTACAAGCGGTCGAAGCGGGCAATGCCGTAGTGCCGCAGGAGAGAATCCAGGGGGATGGCGTCCAGATTTTTTTGGATTTCCGCGGAAACCTTGCGCCATACGGCCCGATTTTCGCAATCGCGCTGATTCGGGCAGTCATTGGCCTTGTCGCCGCAACACACTTCGAATTGCACGCCGTCTTCAAACAGGTCGATCAGGCGTCCCAAACTGATGTCCCCCAGAGGGACTTGCAGCCGGATGCCTCCGCCCGGCCCCACGATCCCCGTGCTGATGCCGTCGTAACGCAGCTTGGCGCAGATCTTCTCCACCGCGCGCGGACTGATGCCCGTTTTCTCCGACAAATCGCCGATGGCCAGCGGCGCTGCTGTTGCTGCGAGTTCAAAGAGAATACGCACGGCATAGCGTGTTTGGACGGAAAGTTTCATCAGTTTGCGGCACTACCTGTTTTTGCCCCACAGTTCCATATGAGGGCCTGCTTCCATAATAACCTCCAGGGGCACGTCCACCCGTTGCGCGCCGACGACAAAAGGGGCCACCTGATAGGGCTGGAAATGGATGCGCAGTCCGGCGGGGAACAGACTGAAGCTGGAATAGTTGTCCAGTTCCGGCGCGGTGCCGCTTTTGAGCATGGATTCGTCCAGATCCTCGCCCAGAGTAAGTCGCAAGGCTTTCGAGCAGTAGACAGCCAGCCGTTCCAGAGCGGTATCCGCGGCCACGATCAGATCCTCAAACAGCAGCCGTTGCCCGCTTTCCACATCGTAGGACAGGGTGATGATGTCGTTGTTCCCGTGGATGCCGCCCGTATAGGTCCATATTTCATAGGTTACGGTGAGGCTGCGGGGGGAGGCGTAGCTGACGGTATAGCCGGCCCTGAGTTCATTGCGCGCCTGGCGCTGGTTGGCATGGTCATCGCCCAGCCCCTTGGTGAAGGTTTCCACCACGCGATGCGCCCAGAGCGAGATATCCTGATCGATGAGCACCTTGCCGAAAACAGGATAGTGTACGTCTATGTCAATAATATCGCCCGCTTTGACGATGGCCGTGTCTTTGAAGCGCTGCTCGGCGGGCAGGCTGTCCTGAAATCCTGCTGGCGGCGTGAGCAATTCCGGATTGGCGCGCTCGGCGGCCTGCGTTTTCATGCCTCCAAGGCCCTGCGCGTCCAGCGGGAGGGAAGAAGCGGAAGGCTGCGCCGCCATTGCCGGGCAGAGCATAAGGAGGCTTATGGACAGTACAAGGACAGCGGCCTGGATCATGTTTTCCCCGTGCGGTCAAACTCCGTTACGCTATAGCATCAAGTTTTTCAGCCTGCAATCAGGAACGCGGGGCCAGGCGCTTTTTTACTTGCCTTGCGCGGGCTGTGGCTGTACACGCAGCCTTATTATTGCAAAGGAGATCCCGTCCGGTATGGAGAATTATGACGCCGTGGCCCTTTTCTCAGGCGGTTTGGACAGCATTTTGGCGATACGGCTTGTTGAGGCGCAGGGCCTGAAGGTAAAATGCCTGCATTTCGTGTCGCCGTTTTTCGGCAAGGCCCGGCAGGCGCCGTATTGGCAGGAATGCTTCGGCCTGGACATTGATGTGGTGGATGTCGGAGACGACATGGTACGCCTGTTGGCGCACGGGCCGGCACATGGGTTCGGCAAGACGCTCAATCCCTGTGTGGACTGCAAAATTCTCATGCTGCGCGCAGCGAAGGCGCTGACGGCACGCTACGGGGCGCGCTGCATCATCTCCGGCGAGGTGCTGGGCCAGCGGCCCATGTCGCAGCGACGCGACGCCTTGTATCTCATCTTGCGCGATGCCGGCGTGAAAGACCTTCTTGTGCGCCCGCTTTCAGCCAAATTGCTGCCGGAAAGCGCTGCGGAGGCGTCCGGCCTGATTGACCGCGAAAAACTGTGCGGCATCTGGGGTCGGGGCCGCAAAGATCAACTCGCGCTGGCGGAACGCTTCGCCTTGCCGGAAATCCCCCCGCCCGCAGGAGGCTGCAAACTGACGGAACGGGAAAACGCACGCCGTTACTGGCCTGTGCTTGTACATGCCCCGAACCCTGCTGCGGCGGAATTTCGCCTTGCGAACAGCGGGCGGCAGTTTTGGTCGAATGCGGGCGCAGGGCCGTACTGGCTCTGTGTGGGGCGCCAGCAAAGCGACAACGAGCGACTGACGCGCAACGCCTTTCCAGAGGACGCGCTGTTCAAACTCGCGGCGTTTCCAGGCCCTCTGGCCGTGGGCAGGCAGTTCGGCGCTCAGCCTTGGCCGGAGCCTGTGTTGCGGGATGCCGCAAGCTTCATGGCCTCTTTTTCGCCAAAGGCCGTACGCCAACAAGGGAGTGTACAGGTACGGATCAGCCTGGAGCGGCATGCGTTTGAACTGGACGTCCATCCCGCCAGAGAAACGCCCTGCCTTTGGGGGGAATGCTCCTGGGAGGAGGTGCGTGAAAATCTGCGGGCTGCGGCACAAGAACGTTCCCACAAGGGATCTCAAACAGGCCGTTTGAAAAACTCATGAACCGATCTATATTTTCCGCCTGAGTCTGTCGCGCAGCACTATGGCCGCCACATTCATGCCGAGCACCAGCATGATGAGAACAAGCGCCGTGCTGTATTGTAGCGGGCGGGTTTTTTCAATGTCTGTACCCGCTGTTGCCAACACATACATGTGATAGGGCAGAACCATAACGGAGCTGAAGATGGAATCCGGCGTTTTCGGGGTATAAAACACAGCGGCGGTAAACATGATGGCCGCTGTCTCCCCGGCGGCGCGCGCCACTCCCAGAATGGCTCCAGTTAGCATGCCCGGCAGGGCCGAAGGCAGCACCGAGCGCGCTATGGTCTGCCATTTTGTGGCTCCCAGGGCCAAGGAGGCTTCGCGGTAGGTATCCGGCACTTGGCGTAGGGCCTCTTCCGCCGTACCTATGATAACAGGCAGCGTCAGTACCGCCAACGTGAGCACACCAGAAAGGATACTAACGCCGAAACCGCACCAGGTAACAAAAAAGGCTAGGCCGAACAGACCGAATACGACCGAAGGTACACCCGCCAAGTTGTTGACGCCCAAACGTATCACGTCGGCCATGCGGCTGCTGCCCGCATATTCATACAAATACACGGCGGTAGCTACGCCCAAGGGAAAGGCCACGAGCATCGCGCCCAAGGAAAGGTAGAACGTCCCGATAATGCACGGCCAGATACCGCCTGCCGTCATCATGCGCCGAGGTGGTTCGGTGAGAAACTCCCAGGACAATGCGGGCAGTCCGTACAGAGCCAGAAACGCACATACGCTAACGAGGGCCACGATATTGATTGCGGCACTTAAACGCAGCATGCTGAACATACACGACTGCCGGCGCATGCGCTTGGTTGAAAGGTGCTGCCTCATAAGCTCGAACTCCCGGTCTGTTTGTATTTTTCCGAGACATAGTGGGCCAGCATATTGAAACATAGAGTGAACATAAACAGCACCAGGCCCGTAGCGAAAAGCGCATGATAGTGTTCGCCCCGGAAAGGCGCTTCCGCCATTTCCGCAGCAATGGAAGCGGGCATGGGACGTACAGGGTCGAACACCGATTCAGGAACCATCGCCGCACCGCCCGCCACCATCAACACGACCATGGTCTCGCCTATGGCGCGCGACATGCCGAGCATCACCGCCGTACCTATGCCGGAAAGTGCGGCAGGCAACACTACTTTGACCGTCGTTTCCCAGCGCGTGGCCCCCAATGCCAACGAGGCCTCGCGCAACGAGCGGGGCACGACAAAAATGGCGTCCTCCGCCACGGAGCAGATGGTCGGCACGCTCATGAACGCCAGCATCAGCGAGGCGTTGAGCAGATTCAGACCGGTACTGAGTTCGAAGCTTTGCTGCAGAAAAGGCGCAACCACCACCATGCCGAAAAAGCCGATGACCACGGAAGGAAGGGCGGCGAGCAACTCAATAAAAGGCTTCACAAGCCGCCGTACGCCGTCAGCGGCGATTTCCGTCAGGTACGCGGCGGTCAGCACGCCGAGCGGCACTGCGATGCATGTAGAGAGCAGCATGACAGACACGGAACCCATAATAAGAGGAAAAACGCCAAAATCCGGCGGTTCCGCCGTGGGATACCACAAGGCGCCGAAGAAAAAATCCAGCGGCTTGTAGCCTGCAAAAAGCGGCAACCCCTCGACAAAAAGAAACAACATGATGCTGAAAAGCGCCAGCAGGGAGCACAAGGCGATCCCGGCCAGCAGCCGGCGGATGCCGCGTTCGCGCAAGGATTCTTGAGTCAGCATGAGATGCTCCGTAAAATAATACCTTGCATCCTATTTCTTCGGTAGGGGGATAAAGCCCACTTCCAGCACGGCTTTCTGCCCCTTTTGCGGGTCGAGCAGGTAATCAACCAGCTTTTTGATGGTGTCCTTAGGCTCACCGTTGGTAAAAATGTATAGTTCGCGCGCTATGGGCCATTGGTCGGAAAGCGCGCTTTCAGGAGTGGCCTTCAGGTCGCCGATATTGAGACCTTTGACGCTTTTGTCGAGGTAACCGAATCCAATGTAGCCGACAGCATTGGGATTTTTGGAAACAGCTTGCACGACGGCACCGTTGGAAGCTTGAAGCAGCGCGAAGGGGGCCACTTTTTCCTTGTTCATGATTTTTTCGTCCCAAGTCTCATAGGTGCCTGAAGACGTGTCGCGGGAGATGACGGCAATCTTTTTGTCAGCGCCGCCGACTTCTTTCCAGTTCGTGATCTTGCCTGCATAGATGTCGCGCAACTGGTCGGCGCTCAGTTGGACGACGCTATTCGAGGGATGCACAATAGGCAGCAGTGCGTCCACGGCAATAGGGATGCGTACGGGATTGATGCCTTTGCTTTTGGCGAGTTGTATCTCATTGGCTTTCATATCGCGCGAGGACATGGCAATCTGGCACAGGCCGTCCGTCAACGCCTTGATGCCGTTGCCGGAACCGCCGCCGGAAATGACCAGCGATACATCGGGATTGATGGCCATGAAGTTTTCAGCAGTTTTTTGCATAACGGGTAAAACGGTAGTGGAACCGTTGATGATAAGCTCATCCTTGGCGGCCAAAGCCGGTACAGCCAAGACCAAACTGCACAGGACGGGAATTAGAAGACGCAGGGTGTTCATAGATACTCCGAGTTGTATATGGATGGTGGCGCTGCGGCGCATCGGCGTCCGCGTTGTGGATGTTTTGCCCTCCGTATATGACAGAATTGTGACGGCACGCTGAAAGTATTGTGACGGAAACAGGCTGTATCCCTCGTCACATGATTGTCACAGATTCTTCATGGCGCTGTCGCTGAACATGGCGTACACATCTGCGAGCAATGGCGCATACGAGGCTGAAATGGACAAACAGAAAATTTTGATCATAGAAGATGAGGCCGATATCCGTGACCTGCTAACGTATAACCTTCAGAAAGAAGGTTTTGCCACGCTGGAAGCCGGCGACGGCCGCGTGGGGCTGGAGATGGCGCGCGCCTATATCCCCGCTCTGGTGCTGCTTGATCTGATGTTGCCAGGCATGGACGGTCTTACGGTTTGCCGGGAGTTGGAAAGCGGCCCTGTTACTGCCCCTATTCCTATTATCATGCTCACTGCCAAGGGCGAGTAACTGGATCGCGTCGTCGGTTTGGAACTCGGCGCGGACGATTATATGGTCAAGCCCTTCAGTGTGCGGGAACTTATCCTGCGCATCCGCAACATTCTCAAACGTCAGGCTCAGGCCGGCAGCGGTTCTGTGCTCTCCCGGCACGGCGTCACCATAAATCAAAGCGCGCATAAAACGAGCGTCAACGGCGTGGAGGTGGCTTTGACCGCCACGGAATTCCGCCTTTTGGGAAATTTGATGCGCCACGCCGGACAGGTACTCACCCGCGAGCAGCTTTTGAACAGCGTCTGGGGGTACCAGTTTGCAGGCTATGCCCGTACTGTGGATACGCATGTGCGGCGTTTACGCTCCAAGCTCGGCAACACCGCCGATATGGTCGAAACCGTACGCGGCGTCGGTTATCGCTTGAAAGAATAGGCGGGTGTATGGCGGCTTTTTTCTCTTCGTTCCGCAGCAAGCTTTTCGGATGTTTTTTGGTTGTAGCGGCTTTGGCCCTGATTCTGCCGGTATATTACGTGCGTCCTGTCCTGCATGAAGCCTTGCTAAGGGAGGCTTTAGATCGTCTGCATCAGGAAGCCTTGCTTGTGAAAGGCTTGCTGGAAAGTGCAGGAGGCAGCAATTCCGCTGCCGCAGTATTGGCAGCCCTGAACCAAAGCAACATCCGTTTTACGCTGATGGATGTTCAGGGGGTGATTATTCTTGAATCCGACAGAGCTGATACTGGGACAATGGACAATCATGCGGACAGGCCGGAGGTGCTACAGGCCATGCGCACGGGCTTCGGCAGCGCGACGCGCTTCAGTGCCACATTACAGACAGAACTCATCTACGCGGCGCTACGCTTGCAAAACGGAAACATCCTGCGTCTAGCCATGCCTTTTGCCGGGGTCAAACAGCACATTGAAGCGCAAATGACCGGTTTTTCACTAGCCGCCGGGGTCGCGATAGCGCTTTCGTTGCTTCTCGCCTGGTTTTTCTCGTATCGCTTGGAAAAATCCTTATCCGACATGGTGCGGGTAGTGGAAGGCATATCCCTGGGACACTTCGCCCGACGCCTGCATACTGTGCCCGGCAGGGAGTTCAGGCTGCTTGCCGATGCAGTGAACCGCATGGCCCAGTCCATTGAAGATTTCATGCGCACGGAAGGCGACCAGAGAGGGCAGCTTGAAGCCATCTTGGAAACCATGGCGGAAGGTGTGTTGGTGATCGGGCCTAAAGGGCGCATCCGCAGGGCGAACCGGGCTCTTGCGGAGTATTTCCCCGTGGCGGCGAGCGTTGCGGGAAGCCAAGTGGTGGAGGTCATTCCCTCTTCCGTCTTGCAGGATGCCGTTCTCAGCTTGCTTGCCGATGTAAAGGGTTTTGGCAAGATAACGCCGCTTCAGATAGAACCCAGGCCGGGCAAAATTTTTTCCGTGTTACTGGCGCGCCCTCCCATAGAGGCTGCGCACGCCATAGGGGCGGTAGCCGTATTCCGCGAGATTACGGAATTTGTGCGTTTGGACACTGTCCGCCGAGATTTCGTTGCCAATGTTTCCCATGAGTTGCGCACCCCGCTGACCGCTATCCAGGGGTACGCCGAAACCTTGATGGATATGGAAAAAATGCCGGAACAAGGGCGGCGTTTCGCGGAGATTATCCGCAAGCACGGCATGTCGTTGAGCTCTATGGTGGACGAACTGCTTATACTCTCGCGCCTTGAGAGCAACGATACTACAGTGCTCCACGAATCTGTCGATCCCGTGCAGGCGTTGAACGCCGCAAAACAGGTGCTAACACGGGAAATGGCACAGGCGGAGGTAAGCATACAAGCAGACCTGATACCGGACATGCCGGTTTTAGCCGATAGCGCGCATTTGGAACAGGTGTTTCGCAATCTCCTTGAGAACGCCTGCCGCTATGCGCCGCCGGAAAGCACCATTGTAGTCCGTATGCATTTACTCAGTACGGAGGCGCTTTTCTCCGTGTCCGACCAAGGACCAGGTATCCCGCCAATCGATCTTGGCAGAGTCTTCGAGCGCTTTTACCGGGTGGAAAAACACC
>Ga0123357_10010268_pt1 | contig 11894 bp, 6 predicted proteins | sample TergutEmb28metaG_FD_89873 | JGI IMG/M metagenome (GOLD analysis project Ga0123357, IMG submission 89873) | Embiratermes neotenicus P4 segment gut microbial communities from Petit-Saut dam, French Guiana - Emb289 P4 | ecosystem: Host-associated > Arthropoda: Insects > Digestive system > Gut ...
GTGCCACAAACCCCTTATGGACAGTATTTCCAGTGCCACAAACCCTTATGGACAACAGTCACAGTGCCACAAACCCCTTATGGACAGTATTTCCAGTGCCACAAACCCTTATGGACAACAGTCATAGTGCCACAAGCCCCTTATGGACAGTATTTCCAGTGCCACAAACCCTTATGGACAACAGTCACAGTATCACAAACCCCTTATGGACAGTATTTCCAGTGCCACAAACCCCCTATGGACAACAGTCACAGTGCCACAAACCCTTATGGACAACAGTCACAGTGCCACAAACCCCTTATGGACAGTATTTCCAGTGCCATAAACCCTTATGGACAACAGTCATAGTGCCACAAACCCCTTATGGACAGTATTTCCAGTGCCACAAACCCCCTATGGACAACAGTCACAGTGTCACAAACCCCTTATGGACAGTATTTCCAGTGCCACAAACCCCTTATGGACAACAGGCACAGTGCCACAAACCCTTATGGACAACAGTCACAGTGCCACAAAACCCACACGCACTGGATTGAAATCAACGTCGAGCCTCATCGGTGAGAAGCCGTTTACTATCCGCCTGTGGCACGGCCACACCCAAGGTTAAATGTTAGGCCGTTACATCAGATAAGGTTGTATGATTAGTTCCGATTACATTGACGTGAACATAGTTACGTGTTTTTGAAGTGGATTTCACATTTGCAGTTCATATTAGTCGCAAACGCATGCGCAACCCGAGTACCAAATTTAATCGATATTCGCTCAGTAGTTTACGAGAGGCCATCAGCAAAGACGCGAAATGACACCATCTCCCCTTTACTTCTTCACTTCGCACAAACAACACGTCACAAAAAGCATCTACCGAGAGACACGACAGGCAGCAAACCAGCCAATAAAAGTAAACCGCGCTTAAGACGAGACAGCATTTCCCGCCCCATAATGTTGGCTTGTGCAGAATGTTGACAGCGAGAGGCCGTGAAACCAAAGCTCTAACTCTTGAGGGACATATTAAAGTAAGAGTGCCACGGATCAAACTGTTATTGCCGAAATACAAGTCCGGAGCACTGGATGTTGTGCTGTGACAAACACGATTGTCTCCTGGTTCTTCGGTTTCCCCTCTTCACTTTCAGGGGCCCGCCACAAGGACCGCAGTCAGACCCTGCTTTTGCTAGGCCGATAATGTAATCCATTATTATTATTGTGTGACACGGTTCAACACGAAGACTTTCAAAGGACGTCATTAAAATGCTTCAAAATCCACCCACGAATTCAGCAACACAGCTCAGTATTTGAATGGCGTGCTATTTTTATCCATTCAAAAATAAAGATTGCAGATGGCATTTTCTGAAATAAAATCAAAGTCTGGTACTGGTGGGCTTTAAGGGAGGTGGGGAGTGAGAGATGGAGTTCACATACAGTTGTGACGTCATTGTATCTGGAACTGACGACGGCATCCAAAGTGTATGTGGTCTGTGTGTTTGTTTATGTCTGTGTGCCCTTTCTGCTTGTAACTACATTTCAGCCCACTGGCTGTTAACAAATTGCACATCTGTCAAAGCGAAAGCGCCTCACAGCATCTACTGATGCGTGCATACAAGTCCTCTAAGTACGTTTTAGTTTCACAAGATTTTTATTATATGAGCAATTCTGAACGCGTTAGCTGAGAGCAATCTTCCGCTCAGCATCACATCACACTACCTTAATTCCCTATGTTTGTTTTTATAAATGTGGTTGTTCTTTTCAGCACAAAGCAGTCGGAGTAAAAATGAAAATTCAGACTTGGAACTCAACTCGAATCTTTCAATCCCCTGTTGTACGTTCTGCCACTTTCCCCGTTCATCACCTCCTAGAAATACAGCATGAAAAGGGTCATTCAAATGAAAAAAGGAAAAATTATAGAAAGTGATTTATAGCAAAAATGGATATATCACAATGACAATAATCATCAGTTCAGTCCCCACCACGTTCTACGCACCTCCTAAAACGCTCCATCAAGGCATAAAATCCTCGCGAGGAGAAGTCTTTCGATTGTGGTGCCAGTCAGTCATGCACCGACTCCTTTACCTCCGTATCCCATTTGAACTGACCTCCACGTAAAATATCTTTGAGAGGACAGAAGTGGTAAAAATCTCTGGATGCCAAATTTGGTTAATATGGCGGATGGTTTAACACCTCCAGTTTTAAGTCCTAAATCTCTTTCTTGGTATAATGGGCCGCATGAGTCTGGGCATCGTCACGCTGCAAGCGCACGCTAGAGGACAACAAACAAAAATGTTTTCTTGGAATTGCTGCTTTAAGCAGATTCCGAAGGATATCACCGTTCCTATCACTATTCATATATATATATAGTTATGGGATATTTCATATTACGAACTGTATAAAACTTTCCCTGTTTTTTTTAAGTATTTCCAAGCATGTCAAATTTGCTTGTGTTCAGAACACTTCTGTATTCGATGCACAGCGCACCAGAAATATTCTATGACGTGACATGGGCTGAAAGTAACATCTCAAGTTTTGGACGGATGCTTTGTGCAAAACAGCTGGAATTGTTTTTCACAACGAACAGTACACAGACGTCTGAAGAGTAAAATACCAGCTTGATGTCACTATTTTATTTCACTTCTTATGTACTCAACATGTTTCGGACAATAATATATCCATCATCAGGAGCTTGCGACTGTGCTGTTGAATTACCACATTGGTCGTTTTGTTCTCGGTTCGCTGTGTGTTGGAGATTTGGTGCCGCACCAAATCTCCAACACACAGCGAACCAAGAACAATACGACCAATGTGGTAATTCAACAGCACAGCCGAAAGCTCCTGATGATGGATATATTATTGTGCGAAACATGTTGAGCACATAAGAAGTGAAATAAAATAACAAGTGATATCAAGTTGGTCTTTTATTCTTCAGATATCACAATGATGCACGGTCCAATACACATAAGTACACAGACTTGGTTTAGTTATATGAATTAGGCCTATTATTTTCTATGACGTGTCCCATAAAGCACCCTCACCATGAGCTGTCTTAGTGTGACACAGATGGTACCAAAATAATGCTGTAGTGAAATCTCTGTTTTTCCGAAGTTTGGACTCAGTTTCTCCGTCACTAAAATGGAGTATTTTTATTACGTACACAACTGGTACAATAACGGTATAGGAATAAAATTTTTGTCAAGTATATTTTTTGAAATCTCTCGTCTAAACAAAATGCAGGCTGATGTATTAAATTCCTATAACATGACGATACTTTCTTTTAGCAATATTGCACTTATCTGGAAGTATAACTAACAAGAGAGGCAACGTACGTGGAACATAATATTGAGGCACTTCCGCGTAACCATTTTTGTTGTGGAAAGCAAAAAGTATCATGTATTGTGATTGTTTGTTCGTAACTTTAGTTACACAACATGCACCGTATTGCCAGCTGTGGTCTGTCCGGCTGTACAATATGTTTACACATTATCTCGTAAACGGCATGATTTTCGGAAATAAGTAATTAAATATCAAATGTGTTTTGATTTTTTAAACACATTTTCTTTAAAATATTTCTCATTCTAAGAAAAATTAAGCGAAATACTCTCACGAATGTCCCTAGTTCTTCCCGTAAAATGCCCGTTATTCCTGCCATATTCCTGCCATATTCCTATCATATTCCAGCCATATTCCTGTCATATTCCTGCCGTATTCCTGTCATATTTTAATCAAACGTACGCTTTCGTGACAGATTTTCGAAAAATATTCAAATACAAATTTTCATTAAAATCCGTCCAGCGGGAGCAGATTTGTTCCACACGGAAGAACGCAAGGACGGACAGACACACAGACAGACATGGCGTGGCTAACAATTGCCTTTCCCAATTTTAATAACACGCCTAAAATGGATTTTTATGGCGTCTTGCAGAGAGTATCATGGCTTCCAGGTGTTCCCTTTCAGGATTTCGAAATTAGTGTTCTGAAACATTCGAACTCCTGTAAGAACTTGCTTTTGACATATTTTTGATTGAAGTCATCCCGATATATTAAGAGTTTAAATCTTTTAATATTTAAATGCTTCTAACATGTTGGCAAATATTACCTGTTTAGATATTGTTCTTTTCCCAAACAAATAATTACCGTGAAAACTCTAGTGACATATCAAAAAGCATAAAAAATGTCTTCCGAATAATCACATTACCAGAAATCCCACTGTACTATTATCTACTAAGAGCTTCGCACAGAATTCATAATGCCTACTTTTCCGTTTGATAAAATAAAATCAAACATCGATATACCGATATTTTTTGCTCATATCTGTTTGTGACGGTATACCGAGGCTGGCGGCAAAACTAAACGTTTCTTTTTTCTTTTGAATGGAAGCATCACGATGTGCTTGTAACGTAATATAATGTTAAATAGTGTACGTCAGCACAGTCACTTTATTACTCAAGGTAATTATGAGGCTACATGTTTCGACTATAGATTAGTCATCTTCATGCTTATTTTGTCGATTGTGTCACAAGATGCTATGCACACTTTGGGATCCCATCGTGTTTACATCCATGGAATACATCAAATTAAATCGTTTGTCTCTAAGCGCGTGACGTGACACGTCACGCCCTTAGAGACAAAAGATTTAATTTGACACGTCACGCCCTTAGAGACAAACGATTTAATTTGATGTATTCCGTGGATGTAAACACGATGGGATCCCAAAGTGTGCATAGCATCTTGTGACACAATTGACAAAATAGGCCTGGGGATGACTAATATATATTCGAAACATGTTGCCTTATAATTACCTTGAGAAATAAAGTAATTGTGCTGACGTACACTATTTAATATTATAAAACTAAATGCTGTCACATTTTTAAAACCATAAATTTACATAAAATGAAAAAATATTAAATACACTTTGGAACATATTAGAACAAAATTTAACAATGTCGTAGTGTACAGTAAAATCAAAACAATTTTAATACTTTATGTGAAACACATGGCGTTTCATAATATTCTCCTTTATTGCAAATATTTATAACAAGAAAACCATAGGGCCAACCTTAATGGAATTGTTCACAGTCACAGGAAAACTGAAAAAGTTTGTTTTTTGACAACTAGAGATATTCCCGATGATTTTTTCGGACTATGCAGAAAACTGGCCCGAAACCATTCAACGTCATCTTCAGCGGTAAATGAGTGACCACTTGATTTCTGTTTGCACAGACACCCAATTTCAGTAAATTGTTTATACCACGCATGAACAGTCTTGTCTGTAGGCGGGTCCTTTGCGTAATTTGCACGAAATGCACTTTGCACAGTAACCACGGACTTACTTGTATGATATAATCCAACATACAAAACGACTTCTCCCCCAGAGCGGCCATTTTCTCACTACATAAACACGCATCGCCTAGCGGCACAAATGTGAACTACGAAGAAAAACAACCTACTGGGAAAAAAAAAAATTGATGTTTTCCTTCTGTCTGTACAGGTTTCGTAAATACGTGTCCTACTGCTTTCCTATAATAAATTTTTGTAATCCCGGAGTACATTATGAAACGCCCTGTATTTCTCAGTGTTTCACCCTCTCATTAACTTCAGGAACAGGTGACAATATCCCGAGCTACATGTTGCAATATGTTCTCACCCTATACGCTCTTTTCAAAATACAGAGAGCGTTTTTCAACACACTCTTGAACCTCTTTAACAGTATTCGTTCTGGCAAACTGCTAGGTCCTTATTTTCGTTGTCACTTTCGACTGCAGCTACATTATCAAGTGTTAGGTGCAAACTTTTCCTACCGTCATTTTTAAAAGAACTATCGTCACACATGACCTTCTCTGCCACCTTCGAGAACTTAACTATTCTCTCAATATGCTGATAAAAATCTCATCATTAAATTACCTGTCCAGTAAGTAAATGCAAATTGTGCAAGTAAACAACGTGGTAACATATTGGGCAGTGTTTAGTGCTTATCAACACATTTGTATCTCCATAGTCTGTGTCAAATGGCAGATAATGACGTTACACAGAGGGTTCCCCGGCGCTGACATGTAACTAACGTGGAGTTTCTGATCACATGTTTTAAGGCACGAGAGAGATAGTGGCGTTAAATAAGGGAGCGTTATATAAGGATTTGACTGCATACAATTTTAATTCCTTTGTGGATCATATCTAAACATTACGTCTCGTATTTCTGTATTTCGGTGCTTCAAATCTGTTAACGTCTAACTCCGTCCGTACGTCACGCCACTGGAGGCATCTACATGGTCTACCTTAACTTCCTACAGTTAGTAATAACGACACAGCGGACGGGCGAAATTGTGAGGCACAAACAATATAACTCTAGTTTCTTTACAGTCGAGAAGTAATTCATAGAAACAGAATTTGAAAATAATGCAAACGATGTTATTGTAATGTCTTACTCTATATGGAGCAAAATAACAAGATGGCGTCGAAATGAATTTTTTATTTAATTCATAGTTTGATGGAGATGTTTAACGTGGACCAGTGAAACTAATGAACACCATTCAGAAGATACCTTTGTAGGATGGTTTAGAGTCCTTCAGCCAGCTGAAATATTCAACACAATTTACGGAAGAGCAAAACCCATTACCATTCTCACAACAACGTGCAGCTGGTCATTGTCTTGAGTCAGATAAATCCAGTCCAAACCATCCCATCCTGCTTCTTCAAGACCAATTAAAATTGTCCAATTACCAATGAACAAGTTTCCAGACGGGCCATTCTGTTCAAACTTCCGCGCTCACCTGTGCCACAAGTTTTAGCCTCCTCATCCTCCGTGATTTGATCATCCTAATGGCATGTGGCAAGCACTGATAATCCCAAAGCCCCACATTACACAATTCTCTCCAACGTCCCTTTATTTCCTTCCCCTAGATCCAGACATTCTTGTAAGCATCCTGTTCTCTAACACCCTCGGTTTATGTTCTTCTCTCACTGCAAGTGACCAAGCTAGACACCCATTCAAGAAGCAAAATTAGTTCTTTTATGTATTTTACTCTTTAGGTTTTTTTATATCGAAGGGAAAGAAAAAAAAATATGAAAAAATGTTAGCAGATACACAGCTAAATTAATTTGGTCTTAATTTCCTTTTAAGGTCAATTTGATTTGTTACTATCGTTCTCAAGAATATGATTTTGCTGCATTTTCAGTTGTGTCTCTTATTATGTGACTTAAATTCTTGATAGAGTAGAGTTTATTTTTCCTCTGCTGTTTCGTCTGTGTTTTCCCAGATTCGTTCTTCTTCCAGATGCTAACAAAGCATGAATAATAAATAAACATAAGAATTAATATCCCACCATATATCATATATCGATAAATAAAAGGTCCAAATTACATAGAACTACCAAAATCATTACGTTTTATTTGTTGAAATATAATTTTACGAATTAAAAATAAATATTCACCCACTGCGAGTGACCCTTCATAAACAAACTACCACACTAACGTCAAACAACAACAACTTCACTGGCATGGTTTGTCTTGCAAAATGAAGCACAGTTTACATTGGATGAGGTCCAAAACGCAGCGACATGCATTATGACTGGAGGGAGAGTTTCCATATTCTGTGCTTGTCACCAACGTTGGACAGTAATGGCAAATGTCGGTCGCGATACAACCTACAGTTGGGCTGAATTCATGAAATTCAATCAACACAGATATAGCAGGCGCATAATTGTTTCAAAAAAACTTAGCTTATTGCTGATTTTAGTTTTGTCTTTGATTTTGTTGGGCTTCTAAAGTTGGACAAAAGAGAAATTATAAAAGGGTTTAGTGGAAAAACCCTGAGGTCACTTTTGAGAGAGTACAAAATTGTATAGTGTGTGACGAATGGAGTATGGGAATTGGCATCGTTCCATCTGGCCCAGGATATTGATCAGCGTCGTGCTCTTGAAATATCGTCATATTACTACGTGTTTCATAAAACCTGGTATATTTATTGAGCTTCTGAGCAATTACCAGCATCTCAAAACGAACCCTGATGTATGAAAGTTATAAGTTGCTTAGCAAAATACCTAATGGCACTACAGCTTCAATGAAAGGGAGAGAAATTACTGCTCAGATGAACAACTATTAATTCGTCGAAAGGACTCTGCTCTAAAGAGGCAGATAGGTAATTCCATAACATTTACTGTGAACTGCATTCACACAAAGCACTGAATCAGGTTTTTATTTTTTTATTTTTGTATTGTCGTTATAATTATTCTTGTTATTTGTGTGACGCTGATTATTTCTTTTGCATTAAAGTTTAGATATATGTTTCTTGTAAGCATAAAAATTATGAGGGTTGTTTGACCGTGCATCTTCCTCGTGAAATAATGTGAAATGCAAAATTTATAAAAAAACATAATTTTATTGATGTATTCTTAGCTCGACATGTTTCGGGTGCAAACGCCTATCATCAGGAGCATTAGATGTTGAGTTGCAGCATATGGTTTTCTGCACCGAGGTTTTGGATGGGTGGTGGTCTTGAGAGCCGCTGCGTAGGTCGTGTGTACGGTGCGGTTGGTGCCGCGCGGCACCATCCGCACCGTACACACGACCTACGCAGCGGCTCTCAAGACCACCACCCATCCAAAAACTCGGTGCAGAAACCCATATGCTGCAACTCAACATCTAATGCTCCTGATGATAGGCGTTTGCACCCGAAACATGTCGAGCTAAGAATACACGTACATCCATAAAATTTCCTTGGTGCATCAATTTGGCATTTAAAGTTATTTCGTACATAAATTGTCTTTTACTAAAAGAAAAAAGTGTTCAAAATATTATTATTTACGTAGATAATACAAGTGTGACTACGCAGCACGTTCCTTCCGCCTGCAGTCGGTGCCTGGGATCAATAAACAAGACGAAAACTTGAGAAGATACAGAGATGAAGGAAAAGTGACGTATGTTTCTCGTAATGTGCAGTATGACAGGGCAGAATTGGAAAGAATTTCTATAAAAAGGAAAGCTATACGTTCCACTGTATTTAGGGTTAAAGATTCGATGAATGAATGTCGTTGAAATATTAGCGAAAGGAAAAAATCCCCTTGTGTTCAGGCATAACGAATGTCTGCTTGTATTCGGAAGAATGTATTACATTTCTACTGTAATATTTTTATTGGAAATGGATCGCTTTAATTCAAAGATTTTGTTTTGTTTCCTGATATACGTACGACAAAAAGTTCTCGCTCAACAGAAGTAACAGATAACGAATTTACATGATGGGAGAATATTCTGACTCGCTCTTGTACCCTGGCAATGTAAATGGCGAAAAAGAGCACAAGATAAGGAGAGAGACTGCCAATATTCGAAACAACATTTCCAGGAAGCCGATAGCGCATTTACCGCTAGACGAGGAACTAATACAAACGGCCGCTGAACGAAGGACTACATTCTTACGGATCTGCTTGTGGCGCAGTACCAGAAGTGCCGATGAGCGACTCTGAGCACTTGCCTGCCTGCATCCTCTTAAACGGCGGCTATGTGAACAGAATTTATTCTTCTGAAACTACTATTTAACTATAACTCCACGAATCCGAATAACTGAAACTAGGCACTAAGCCACTAACTCCATTGATCAGATCTGGTCTGGGACATCACACAGAATAGATTGGTAATACTCTGCCGACGTTTCGGCACAACCTATGGGGCCCATCCTCAAAGGTCATTAAGCATGCTTCTTGAACTTATTGATCCCCGAAGATGGGCCCGATAGTTTGTCCCGAAACGTCGGTACGGTGTTACCACTCTACGCTGTATGATATCCCAAAAGAGCATATAAATAGTCTACCTTACGGCGGAAGCCTGAAATCATCCATGGATCAGATAAGCCAACAGTTGTTCAGGTACTTATGCCACTTATCAGATTTTACGGAACCCGGTCGATCATTACCAAGCTCACGAGAACAATAATGTGGTTTCTTTCCTGAGCCAGACGAAGGCCGTTACAGACCACACACATACTCCCTTTGAAGACCAATCTCTATATTGTTCATCCATTTAGGACAAGGTCTTCCCAATTCGCAGGTTTTATATACAAATCCATGTGCTCATTACTTCACTCTTCTTTCTCAATATCTGCTAAAATTTTTAAGTTGCGAAGAGTGTAAATATTTATTTATCGCTCGATAAACCAAGACATTATAAGCAGGCCAGTTGATATTTTGATCCTTTGTTAGTCACGGTTCCTCCCGTTATAACAACATCTATCCCTTTCGTCAAAACAATGATTATATCATGTGGCAGCAAAACTCCACTAGATCGAACGACAATAAACAAGACTCATATTCTTAAAGTCCTCAACTATAATTTAGGCCGACTCCTTCTGAAAATGATGTCGACCAAAAAATTCTTAATAAATTACCTCTTCCGGAATATGGTGTCATATTATAGGGTAGGAACTCGCCGACATGTCGGCGGAACGCGCTACAGCGGTCCTCAGGCTCCGAGGATGGGGTTAGTATGCTCCACCCAAAACGTCGATAAATTTATAGCAGACTATACTAGGTCACAACCCAGAATGTGGCAATCTGCATATTTACCGTCGTAAGACGTAAATATTTGGATCCCAGAGAGGCGATGGAAGTATGCTGGGGAGAACTGCTTATTGGGAGCTGTATACAACTATAGATACTCCACACGCTACGACGTGTTTCCGATCAGACGAACAGATTTCTAGTCGGCGTTGTATGTATGAAATGCTTCGTGTGTCCAACAACTGCCGTTGACACTGCTCGCGATGGAAACATTTACAACAAGACAGGCAATGTACGCGTAAACATAACATTGGCCACCGATCGTGCAACCATTGTTGCTGTGGAAAATAATAAGTACGACATATTCTGATTGTGTGTTTTTAGCCTTAGATATCGGCATGCCAAGCGCCGAATTATGTCCTCTGTAGCCTGCCCGGTTCTGCCATATTTTTCCACAATAGATCACAAACGTCAAGATTTCATGTAACATGAAATGTGTGTTTTGATTTTCTCTACATCTTTTGTCTGCAACATTTCTCATTCTAACAAAAATTAAACGAGATGTTATCAAAAATGTAAAGAATTCTTTATATGAAGTGCCTCTTATTCTAGTCAGGTTTTAATGAAACTGGAATTTTCTCCAAAAATTTTCGAAAAAATATTCGGATATTAACTTTCATGAAAATCCACCAGTTGGAGCCGAGTGGACGAACAGAAGGACGGACTGAAATGACGAAAGTAATGGTCGCTTTTGGCAATTTTGCGAACGCGCGTAGTAAACCTGGTGTATAAGATGCCCGAATACAGCACCGTAGTAAAATGCGAAAACAGAGAAAGAAAGGGAAAGCAAGACACATTATTGTCTGGTAGGTATGTGCATTGCATCGACCAATCATTGGGCTTACCTAACGTATCATCATCATCATAAGTAGGATTGGCGGTTAGTCGTGGAGCCTCTGTGAATTAAAAATTCAACGTTATCACCTGGATCAAAACCACAATTTCACTCTACTGTAAGGAGATAACATTTGAAAACGAAATGGAATATTATGTTTATGGTTATTTTATGTTTATTGTTCCGTGCATCGCTGATCTATATTAATAACTGTCCAACGAGATGCAACACAAATCAGTCTATTTATTATTCTGCAAGTTCACTCTACATGTTTCGGGTGTCAAGCACATCCATCATCATGAATACACAAAACTGTAACTACAGCCTCCGGTACTGTGCAGCTACCTCCCTCCAACGCGGCAAACTTGGTCGCTTCGGAGGGAGATAGTTGCCCTAAATATATACCTGTACCGGAGGCTGTAGTTACAGTTTTGTGTACTCCTGATGGTGGGTGTGGTTGACACCCGAAACATGTAGAGTGAACTTGCAGAATAATAAATAGACTGCTTTGTGTTGCATCTCGTTGGACA
>Ga0123357_10010269_pt1 | contig 11893 bp, 10 predicted proteins | sample TergutEmb28metaG_FD_89873 | JGI IMG/M metagenome (GOLD analysis project Ga0123357, IMG submission 89873) | Embiratermes neotenicus P4 segment gut microbial communities from Petit-Saut dam, French Guiana - Emb289 P4 | ecosystem: Host-associated > Arthropoda: Insects > Digestive system > Gut ...
CATCTGAGTTCTAATAGCCGACGTTTCGGAACTCACTATCGGTTCCATCTTCATAGGCAGGTGAATTCACCTGCCTATGAAGATGGAACCGATATTGAGTTCCGAAACGTCGGCTATTAGAACTCAGACGCCAGGGAATTACCCAAAAAGGAACACTTTAGATTTAGAACATGGCGAAATCTTGAAAATCAAGAATGCTGACTAACATGGCTAACATGGCTATCATTAATACTCTGCTTCTGCTGGACAGTGTCACTGCACTTAGCCAGGTAATTCATTTTATGTTGCCACATGTTTCAGTTATACATACTGCCTGTGTAACATGTTTAATGCACATGAATTTTCAAAAACTTTATTAAAATGAAGTTACCAAGCCTGTAACTAAAAATAAATTTTCTGAGATATTTCAGGGATACGATAATTGTTTCATTAAAATCTTGAATTATTGTTACAGTATGGAGTAGGCCTGCATGATGCAGAAACTAAAATACTTGCCAGTTACAGTGATAAGGAGTTAGAGCTGCACGCTTTCTAGACACCAGCAAAGGATGTGGGTGAGCGGTCACAAGCCAGATAAACCCCATTAACACCCTCCCATCCTATTTCATTTAGACAATTTTCATGCATGTATCACCTTCCCAGCTATGTCCAGGTATTCTAAGTGGCCACGTCCATTAAGTTTTTGACATTCAGAGGACCATGCATCGTGATATATACTTATAATAAAACCAACGAAAAGCACCAATTTCTCAAATTTATTTTTGGAATAGGACTCTACATGTTTCGGACACTATCTCTGTCCATCATCAGGAGTCTAGCACTGTACAAATGGCAATACATACAGGTTATGCTGACTACTTGCTAGCAGGATCAGGCTGGAATTGATCCCGCTAGCAAGCAGTCAGCATAACCTATATGACCTACATCTATTGCTGTGTGTACAGTACTAGACTCTTGATGATGGACAGAGATACTCTCCGAAACATGCAGAGTCCTATTCCAAAAATAAATTTCCGAAATTTGTGCTTCTTGTTGGTTTTATTATAAGAATCTTCCATTACGATTTCCACACAAAAATCTTGTATATTTCTGATATCTGCTATATGTGCTACATTCTCTACCCACTTGTGACTTCCTTCATTTTATCACCCTAAGAATATTTGGTATAAAGAATTCCTCGCTATTCACTTTCTTCTTTTCAGTACAATCAGAATGTTCCAGCTATAAGACAAAGCTCAGAATTGGTCCTTTCATCTTTTATATGCTCTATCTGTTTTTGTGTTCTGTTGCATGCATTCTGCTCTAACATTTCAGCAATCTGCTTTCATACAGCATTTCCGGATGGCAAAACCAAACCCATATACAATAATAAATGAAATTACAACATTAGGTGTATTAATCTCTTTGTTTGTAGACAGGAGACAGAATGAAAAACGATTTTGAACTTAGCTGTTGCAAGCATATCCCTGAATATATCCCCCTTAACCTTGTAAAGACCTGCATTTATTTATGCAAACACATACAGGAAAATATCCCTAGACGTTCATTTCATTTAGGCAACAAGAAAATTTACTGCACTCTTAAGAAATGCAGCATAATCACTGCAGTATATTGCACACAAATGTGATCATTTTATAATTTTCTCATTTTTTGTTCAAATAATATGCACATTCTTCATACAAACATCCACCCTGGGAGAATAAAGGTTAATTTCTTTGTAAATACAATTCATGTTTTGTACTTTGTTCACGAATATCCATCACATTTCCTTTCATGCAATACCATGTGCCATTGCTGAGAAACATAAAGTACCAACATAAGCTACAGATGTGTACCTTTCCAGCATTGTTAACAAAATACTCACAATTGTTCCAGCCAATATTCCACAAGTCTCAATGTTCTGATTTGTATTCCGCTGGGCCAGGTTCATAAATTTTCCCATAAGACGTGAGGGAACTATAACATTCCGTAATCCAATTCTTGAATGGATTGACGGACTGAGAAGAGAAGGTGGTTTCGTACTTCTATCGACACTTGGCAATGGCAGAGTCCTGAAATGGAAAATACGTGCACATAAATGCAAATAAAGAGATATGAATGCTTCAAACACTGCATCTCAATACATTTACTATTACTGTCATCATCATCATCATCATCATTGCCCCATTATTAGTATGTCCGCAATATGTGAAATTCACTAGGCAGAAGTAAGTGCCAATGAACAAGAGTGAAACAGATGTGCAGTCTGAACAAACATGGTTTGAATTCTGGCAAATCAATTTGTATTCACAACCTTGGCTGTAGCGTCCCTCAGCCACTCAACTAATAAAAACAGGGTGCTCTTTCTGCCAGGGAATGTGATGACATGTGACACTAACAACTCACTTTCTTCACACTGAATGATGACAATTGGACTTTCCCTTTCACTGTACAGATCTGGCATTTGATTAAAATTTCAACCACAATCATCAACCTGGAGACAGTTTTCATTATTTTCTTCAGGGCATCTATACAAAGATCTGTCCTTACCACTCAGTTTTTAAAATATCCTCATACTGTTCAGTCACACTACTTATCTTCCGCTGATGTAGTTGTATAAATGTCAAGAACAACCAAACAGTGTTTATCTATGTGCATTGTGTGTCACCAAAATTGTTTAAAATTTTAAGGCATAACCATGGTCGCACAATAAATTTCGCGAACTCATCGCAGTAAAAGTGCTACATATCTCATTGTTGAATACCACCATGGTTGCCTTCAAAGTACTCCCCTTTGGAAGCTATGCACCAATGCCAGTGCCTAGTCCACCCTTCAAAACAATTTTGAAACTGGTTTTGTAGAATGGCCTTCAGAGCTGCCGTTGTATTACTCCTGATGTCATCAGTGTCATCAAAATGCCTACCTTTCAATATTTGCTTTATCTTTTGGAACAGAAAAAAGTCACTGGGGGCTAGATCCGGTGAATTGGCAGGGTGTTCCAAAACAGTTATTTGATTAGTAGCTAAAAACTCCCTCACAGACAGTGTCATGTGAGCAGGTGCATTGTCGTGACGCAAGATCCATGAGTTGTTGGCAAAACGTTCGGGTCATTTCCATCTAACTTTTTCATGCAGCCTTTCCAGTACTTCCAAATAGTAAACTTGGCTGACTGTCTAGTTGGTAGAAATTCATAATGAGCAATCCCTATAATATCAAAAAAAGTCGGCAACATTGTTTTGACTCTTGATTTGGACCAATGTAATTTTTTTGGCTGTGGGGAATAGGCATCTTCCATTGTGCACTTTTCTGCTTCATTTCAGGGTCGTATTGGTAGACGCATGTTTCATCAATTGTGACGACAGGCCCAAAATGTCATCTTGCCTCTCCAAAAGTCTTGGCAAATTGTGACTCTTCTTTGCTTTTGTTCTTCGGTGAGCTCCTTTGGGACCATTTTTGCACACACCTTCCTCATGTTGAGATCTTCAGTTACGATTTTCCTAACTGTTTCTCTGTCGATGCTCACTTGCTCTGCTATACTCCTGACAGTCAGCCGACGATTTTCACGACAATTTGACGAATTTTTGCCATTTTTTCTTCAGTTCTGCTTGTTGCTGGCCGTCCTGATCTCTCTTCGTCAGTGACACTTTCTCTTCCCTCAGAAAAACGTTTCACCCGCTTGCAAACTGCTGTTTTCTTCATAACAGTATCCCCGTAAACTTGCACTAACATCTCTCTGATTTCGTTTCCACTCTTTCCAAGTTTAACAAGAAATTCAATGTTTGTTCGCTGTTCTAATTCAAGCTCCGATATTCTCACGGTGGCACACCAAAACACACGCAGACAGTAATAGACGCCACTCAGAAAGAGACTGCCATAGAACAACAACAACACAGCTGTGAAACGCTGATATGTCAATGTCATCAAACCATACTAAGGCTTTCATCCAGTGCTGCCACAGCAAGCACATGGTGGCGAGTTTGCAAACTTAATTGTCCGACCACATAATTCACAACACTCTTGAAGGGTTTGGAGACCTCAAAATAAGATAAGCAATTTACACTGTGAAATGCACAGCTGGCCTTGTGCCCTGGCTAAGGGAAAAATGGTACTACAGGGCATGATTTATAGGTGTGAGATGCTACAGAATGAAAATAAATGTGGAAGAAACTACTGTAATGGCCTCTAAGGAACTATTATTAATTCAGCTTACAACTGATCAAAAATAACTGGAGAAAGTGGAGTATTTCAATTATTTGGGTAGCCTGATAATAAATGATGCAAGATATACGTACGAAATTAAATCCAGGACTGCAATGGCAACAACAGCATTCAAAAAGAAGATGACTCTTTTCAATACTAATTGCACTTAATTTAAGGGAAAAAACTTGTGAAATGCTACATTTGGAGAACAGCTATATTAAAATTAGACACTTCAGAAATTAGATCAGATGTATGTGGAAAGTTCTGAAATGTTGTGCTGGGGAAGGATGGAGTTAATCAGTTGGACTGATCGTGTAAAAATGAGAAGGGTCATATACAGTCGAGCAGGAAAAGAAAAATCTACATACAATAAAACAAAGGAACGCTAACTCGACTCGATACATCATGTGCAGAAACTGCCCTCTAAAAACATTTTTGATAGAAAGATAGGATGGTCAGAAAGGTAAAGATAAAGATGATGATGATGAAAAAGGAAGAGGAGGAGGAGGAGGAGGAGATGAATGAAAAGGAGGAGGAGAAGGAGGAGGAGAAGAGGAGTAGGAGAAGAGGAGGAAAAGGAGGAGGAGGAGGAGAAGGAGGAGGAGGATAATGAGGAGGAGAAGAAGGAGAAGAAGATGATGATGAAGCAGGAGGAAGAGGAGGAGAAGATGAAGATGATGATGGAGGAGGAGAAAAAGAAGAAGAGGGAGGAGGATAAGGAGGGGAAGGAGAAGGAAACGAAGGCAGAGGAGGAGGAGAAGGAGATGAAGGAGGAGGACAAGAAGAAGAAGAAGAAGATGTAAGCAGCTACTGGATAACATTACGGAATGGATAAGACATGGAATTTGAAAAAGGAAGCACCAGCTCACACTATCTGGAGATCTGACTTTTGACGAAGCTATGGGCCTGCCTTGAGACAGACTACATGACGATAATGACGATAATCATAATATATGCAGTAAGTAAACAACATATACTACTCAGATACATTCAGCACACAAATACTATCAATATAAAACAAACTATAAATAAATTAGTTAACATCAAATATGGTTAGGAATCTACAGTGGGCTGAACATATATATATATAAAAGAATGATCACTTTAATGCAGCAGATGGGAGGACAATGAATGGTTACTGAATACCATCTTCAGGAATATGACGCCACACAATCTGGTAGAAGTTGCCTACATTTTGGTGGGGAACCTGCTGCTGCCACCTTCTACCATAAACATGGAAGCAACAGTTTTCTATAAAAATTGGTAATTTTTTTTACCAGTATATGTGGCATCACAATCCAGAAGATGGTATTCTTTATAGGCACTGCCCAGAAGGTGATACCCTTCACAGCTAGTTAACTCTGAAATATAATCACACACACACCAACAAATGCAAACAATTTATGTATGTCAGTGATTATAGTCACAAATAATATTAAACTCTGAACTATGTATCATTACTGTACTATCAAGGAAATCTTACCTTGGCGCAGACACTGACAGACCATCTGGTTTTGGTATGTAACTCAATTTTTCTGTTTCTAGCATTTCTGGATAAATTACATTGTCTGTAGGTACAGGAGGCACTACAACAATAGATGTTCCTGGCATGGAATTCCCTTTATCCTCTGGTGAACTCACAGGAGGGGTAATTTTAAAGCTTTCATGTTGTTTACCTTCTTCTGCTTCTTTTTTTCGACGCTCTAGTTCCCGCTTCTCTTTCAGTTTCTGCAAGACAAATTAATCACTCACAATGTAAGATTTGAGGTTTTCATGGCAGCTGCACTGTCATATGGGGCATTACATTGTGTGGGTACTCCGGTAGACAAGTGCCAAGGTTATGGACACACCTGCTGCCTCTGTCTTTTGAGTACAACAGTCTTCTGCATCCCAGAAGGCCTTAATCTTAACTTCTCATAATGTTCATGATGCAGACTGTTTCTTCCTTGTTTTAATTTGTGACAGTGAATCAACTCCACATGTCACATAGCCTCAAACAGGAAACCAACAAGTTTTTACACTATAGAAAGTTATTATACACAGCTATTAAACCTAACACAAAACCAATTTTTGGTATGTGGCCTTTCAAATGTCACTTTCCTGTTGCAGTGATGCAAAATTCTATTTAAATGCCCACTGCACTGACAAAAAGATTGTACAGTTAATGGAACAAAGTTGTCCCATTCATCCATTCAAGGTTAATGAATTTCTTGTGTTTAATAAGGTTACTCATCGTTGTGTTCTTACTTAATAACATTTCGAAGTTGTTATTATGAACAGAAAGTGGAGACACTGAATAAAATTTTCTTGGTAATTATTACTAATGCACGGAATTATATTATACACTGCAGCGAAAAATTGAAAATTTATCTCCAAAATGTTCTACTATCTACATATCCTTTCTTCAGACTTCTTCAACCACCATTTATGAAACAAGATCAGAAGATAAATTCAGATTACATTTGAAGAACATGCAGCCTGGCTAGCTCAGTCAGTGTAGTGACTAGGCAATCCAGGGTTGAAAGTCTGGCAAGGGGCAAGAGATTTTGTTTCTCCTCCAAAATATCCAAATTGCCTCTGGGGCCCACCCAACCTTCTCTTCAATGGATACCGAGGTTTCTTTTCCTGGAAGTAAAGTGACTGCAGTGTGAAGCTGATGGCACTTAGTGCAGCTATAAAAATCTCCCCCCTGCATGTCTTCATGGTATGCAGCAGACACTTTGTGTCTAACTCCTCTTTACATTTTCATTGACTTACTGCAAGATCTGATGTTCTCACAGTGGTAATGAATAAGATTTAAGTCATCTGGGATATTACATTGTGCCAACTAGAGGTACCAAATTTTCTGAGGTGTCTAGTGCCTTCATATTCAGGGTTAAGCAGCCCAAAAAGGGAGTCTTTGTGCACTGTTTGATCCTGAAGATGGAGGCACTACACTATTTACCACATGACATGGCAGTAATATTCTAGAAAATTAGAATCTAATATACTCTTCACAGGAAATGAGTTCAACATTTGGACTTGCAGGAACTCAACACAAAGTTTCATCAACAATATCCACATACAACCAACTTATATACCCAGAAGACTGAGAAGCTGGTAGGTGAAATTCAGTAAAACTGAAGAGGAAAACTAAAATAGTTTTTTCATGGTGCAACAGCCCCTAGTGGGCCAGGGCCTCCTCATTATCGAGGCTGACAATTATACTCTGACACATCATTCTCAGTAGGACTCCTCTGGTCAAGCGATCAGCTGATGCAGAGGCATCTACTTGACAACACACAACACTCACAAGAAACAGACATCCAACCCGGTGGGATTCGAACATGCAATCCCAGCAAGCAAGCGTCTGTAGTCTCACGCCATAAACCATTCAGCCACTGGGCTCAGCAAACTAGCAGAACAGATAAGAAGTACTGTTGATACACTGGTGCATTTAATTATGATTTTTTTCATCATTTACTGACAGTTTCTTCCAACTGTAAAGGTAGTAAATTCTTGTGCTTAACTAAGCACTATTCCATGAAGGCATATGGTGCAGTGCGGGTATAGCTCCACATATACTTAATCTCTGCATTACACGAAGGCCTTTAGTCACTTTCACACCCTGGAGAAAGAGACCCCAGCACCCAACAGAAGGGAGGCTGGGTGAACTCTGGAGACAAAATTTGGCTGCCCATTTCAGGGGGAAGAAAAAACACACACACACACACACACCCACACGCGCGTGCGCACACGCACACTACACACGCGCGTGCGCACACACACACAAACACGCACGCACGCGCACACACATACACCCACACGCACGCACGAACGCACGCACACACGCAAACCCCCCCCCCTTCAATTTAGGAGAAGAAATAAATCTCCGGCCCCTGCCAGCTATCAAACCACAGTTTCTCAGCCATCCATCCCACAGCCTGGTCACTTACTGACTCAGCTTTCCTGGCTCCCTTTTTCCACCTGTTCATACATAAAGGTAACAAAATAAATAAATATTTACCTGCTCTTCATAGTATTGTTTATATTCATTTGTATACTGCTCCAGAAGGCGAGACTTCAGCTTCTCAGCTTTTGGTAAAACTTCCCTCAACTTCTGAGCATTGAGGGCTCTGTCTGATACCGACACACTTGCAAATTCTGGATGCTGACGAATTTTTTCAAGAAATAACCTAAGGGTATGCAAAATAATGTGTGTCCATTCAGATTCTGTAAACATTTTACTGCAATTATGTTAGATATTATCCTTTAATATAAAGACTATTGCAGGGGAAATCATGAATACTTCAGGAGAATGTTCCTTAGGTTAAACTACATCAATATAACCACAAAACCTCCATCCACATGGTTATGGAGATAATGGTGACAGACTTTTTAAAAAAAACAAGAGCTGTTATTCATTTACTGATTACCAAATACATACTAATACCAGGGCGAATTTGTAGTTCCTGTAATTTTAACATCTTTACTTGACATCTAATTAATGTCTGAGCAACATACAGACATTAAGTAAAAAAAAAAAAATTGCACCAGTTTCATAAAAATCGTACTTAGCATTCCAAATGCTTTACATAGCACAAGCACCACCATATAGCTTGGCTTGGATACTGGATCATGGACAGCCCTGTGCAATGTATAAATAATACATCACATTAAACAGATATAGTACATAGAACTGAAAGAAAACCACATTTTCCTTGCATCATTATCTCTGCAACTGTTCAGCTTCAAACAGAGGTATGTTTCATTATGTCGATGTAAATTAACCTATGGAATGTTTTCCTATAGCATGGCAGATTCCCCCTGAAACATCCTGTATATAATATGCTGGGGGTTGAGCTAACTTACACATTGACATAAGTAGACGTCATTTTACTGATAGGTGTTGTTCATTACTTTATCCTGTACATTAGTAACACTGTGCAAGATCAAACCTGAAACCCTCAGAATAGTAAATCTTTAGGCAAATCAATCAGTACAATTTTGAAAATCTGCATACAATAAACCTTACATTATGTCTGATGGGCCATAACATACAGTTTTATTAAATTCCTGGGTTTGAGTAGAAGGCCTCATGGTAACCAGTTACGGCTTAAAAATCTTTGGCTGTGAGTAATTTCCCACTTTGCATTTGTGAGTTGACTTTTGGAATTTTGGCACCCCCACCCTGTTGTTTATGATACAAATGAAATGGCAAATCACATCCAAAGACATTAAGGTTCACAAGATAAGTATACCACTGACAATCAAAATTTCTTCCAAATTTGTTATGTCCCCCATTATATTACACTTCACCTGTGTTTGTTTAGGACCAACAGCACAAAAACAGAGCAAGCTAATCCTATGTGCTTCCAGAAGTGACAGCAACAACAAGACGCCAGAAAATATTTAATCCATCTTTTGCTGGTGACCAAAATAACAAGCTACTATTTTTCAGATATCCTTCAGCCTTTGTCAGTCTCGACTAAACACATATTGGTAAAGTGGCTTAAGTTTTCAAACGAAAGTAAATAATCATTTAACTTATTAAGGTTGCTCATTACTTTTGAAGTCCCTTCTGGGAATATGGTTTGAACAATGTTTTCAAAGTGAGACTTCAACACTGCCTTAAATGTGGCCCAATCTTCAAGCTACTCAACATGCAGGAGTGTACACTCACTGAATAAGATAAGGCTTTTAACGGTATTACATGAGCACAGAGCAAAATCTTAATTGAAGTCCACTGGATGTCGCCAATGGTCATTTTGTCTGTCTGACAAAAATTACACAAGGTATTGCTGCAACATCCTGAAGTAAAGCAACACGTTGACAGAGTGTTCAACTGGCTCAGAAAAATCATTATGGCATTTTATTTTATTAAAAAGTCCCAAATTATATGTTACTAAAATCTGAAGCTACAGCTTTACAATTAAACAGAGTTCATAAAATGTTTTCAATATCTTATGTTTATGGAACCGTGCATCATCTTGATAGTTGAGTAAAGAGAAAACCAACTTGATGCCACTTATTTTATTATTTTATTCAATGCTCATTATGTTTCGGCCGTTAATACAACCATCTTCAGGAGCCTGCGATTAATTGGTTGTTATTTCATGGGTTGTATCTGGTTCGGTGTGTGTTGGCGTTCCGTTTCAGTGTGGCTATGGCGGTGTGGTGTCTGAAGCACTACTCATAGTGCTTCAGACTGCATAAAGACACCACACCGCCATAGCCACACTGAAACAGAACGCCAACACACACCGAACCAGATACAACCCATGAAATAACAACCAATTAATCGCAGGCTCCTGAAGATGGTCGTATTAATGGCCGAAACATGTTGAGCATTGAATGAGCATTGAATAAAATAATAAAATAAGTGGCATCAAGTTGGTTTTCTCTTTACTCAACTGTTTTCAATATGTTTACAATATAGTTAACAACCTAAAATAGTTTGTGTACATGCCACTTAAAAAAAACATAAAATCAAAATCTGTGATAGGTTAAAAGTGTTTATGTTATGTATAAGACCAGTAACATCCAGTAAATACAATTTAAAACCATCAAGTCTATACAGACTGCCCCAACTTGCATCTCAGTTGCAATCTGAAGAATGCATGTGTTACAGTACTTTTCCCCTTTCTTTTGTTATGTTTGGTTTCTGCTGTTAATTGTCATTAAAAAGTACAAAATTCAATTAACTATAATCTTGTTCTTTTTGTAAGACAACCAATTGCATTATACTTTGTCTTGTCTACAAAATTCAATTCAAAAACTTCACGTGAAACTGCGTTAATGTAGAAGTCATGTAAGTCAAAACCATGCAAGTCTGGGAATACTAGTATATGATCACTAACCCCCATAGGTACCCATGCAAAGTAAAAGACAAAAGGCAAAGCAGTCCCATTATAGGCCTGGAGTGGCCCAGAGGGTTCCAGGAAGTTAAGGTTCCCAGATTTCATGACAACAGCACAGTGTGGTGGTAAGGTTGTCAGCCTTATGCACCGGCTGCCTTTACCCCCAGGAAATGCTCCTGGTACTCATTTCTGCTAGAGAATAATTCAACCCCAGGGCCATAGACTCATGCAAAATACAACTGTAAAATACTGACAAAGAATGAATGTGGCTGATAAAATATTTGCAAAGACAAAGATCTTGCAATACTCAGTGCTAATTAACTTCCACTCAACCATAATACAATTAACCAAATGCCCATTAAGTAAGTACACCAAAAAACAGACGCTTCGTAACCAACAGACTTAGATAAAATTTTTAAATAACAGTTACAGGCAAATATGTCTCATAAAAGTGGCTCTTTATGCTGCCACATTTATCTCTGTGATATCATCATATCACTGAATGTTACACACCCAGTTCAGTGTTAACATGTTACATACTTACGTCATAAACTTCATATACAAAATATAAGCATTCTCCAGACTGCCTTCATCAAGGTACACATTAGCCATCCGAACCATTTCCAAGCCAGACCTGTAATACCTGACAAATAACAGTACACATTAACACTCTGTTAAATTCCATATGAAAAAAAAAAAGACTTGTATAATTTTCTTCTTGGTATTAGACACCGTATTATATTTTGTATTGTTACCTTTTTAACTGTACTATATGACAATGTTATTGTTCACAACAATAAGTGAAATTATTCACACACACACACACACACACACACACATATATATATATATATATATATATATATACACACACA
>Ga0123357_10010270_pt1 | contig 11893 bp, 8 predicted proteins | sample TergutEmb28metaG_FD_89873 | JGI IMG/M metagenome (GOLD analysis project Ga0123357, IMG submission 89873) | Embiratermes neotenicus P4 segment gut microbial communities from Petit-Saut dam, French Guiana - Emb289 P4 | ecosystem: Host-associated > Arthropoda: Insects > Digestive system > Gut ...
CGCCGTAAAAATCGCTCATGCCCATGCAGCCCAAGCCGAGCGCGGAAACTTGCGGACCATTTTTACCAAGAGTGCGAAATTTCATGATGGATCTCCAGTGTGAATTTTCGGCGCTCCGGGAGAAGCACCGCATCATCAACGGCAGGCACCCCTACCGCAAAAGAATAATAAATTGCATCGCCCCCATCGCTGAAAACGAATTTACTTGGATTCAGATATAGTAGGGAGGTAGTGATTTCTGGACAGGTCAATAAGGGAAAAAGCGCCCGAAAACCCGCATGATTATAAGGAAATCCGGGGCGGGGGTTAAATCTTGATTTGCGAACGGATGCAGTATTTTACGGTGAATTTTCGGAGGAAAATTGCTGGAAATTCCAGGCGCGGCTGGTGGTTTTTCACCGGTTAAAGACCAGCTAAATCGGCTTTACGGGGTCTTTTAAGATGGCGCACCCGCGTAAATATTCCCCGTGTTCATCCTCACTTCACCGCCGCTTGACTGTATGTCTTGCCTGCTAAGGACAAGGCCGGGGGCAAGGCCGATTTGTAGGCGGGCGTTGAAGTCGACTTCGTTCGGCATCGGCCTGGGCGGCTCACCTGGTTTTTGTCGTCACTGCTTAACCAGTCTGAAATCCCTTATGAGATCAGGACGATTGCCCCGCCTGCCCCGCAGCCAAGCATGCTTTTACGCCAAAAACCGACGCCGACCGCATCGTTCAAGTGCGTGGAGTTGTCGATAATGGGCACCAAAACATGCAAGGGAAGGGAAACATCGTTTGCCGTGACAAAATCTGTATAATTATCCCCTAAGAAAATTCAAATGAAAGGGAGTTTACAGCATGGAAAACCGCATTTCTTCGGCACTCATCGGCATGAGCATCGTATTGGCCATTGGCCTGGCCGTTTCATCCTTTATCCTTGGCACACATTTCAAAACCTTGGGTAACCACCAGCAAAAAATTACGGTCAAAGGATTGGCAGAAAAAGAGGTCAAGGCTGACTTGGCCGAGTGGTCGGTTGGCATCGCCGTAAAAGAAGAGAATTTCGCAAAAACCTTGCAAAAACTGCGTGCTTCCCGGCCTGCGCTGGACGAATTCCTGAAGCGGCAAGGTTTCCCGGAAACGGAAATCGTCGTGGGAAGCGAATCCGTTGTCCCTAACATGGAAGACGAATACATCGGCACCGCATACCGCCGCGTACAAAAAGGTTTCAGGGGAAGCCAAACGTTTTGGATCCGCAGCCGGGATTTGCCGCGCATCATCCAAGCCGACAAGGAAATCATCCAATCAGTGGCCGATGGCAACCCGATTACCTACAAAGCGCCCAACTACCTGATTGACGACCTGGAAAACATCAAAATGTCGCTAATTGGCGCGGCAACCGAAAATGCCCGCCAGCGTGCCGGAGAGTTCGCCAAAGTCGGCCAAGTCAAGATCGGCACCATGCGTGCAGCCTCCCAAGGGGCTTTTTACATCCTATCGGCAAACAGCGATACCGACACCTCAGACGATTACGGCGGGATCTACGACAAGAGCACCATCGACAAGAAAGCGCGGGTGGTTGTTACTATTGAATATGGAATTGAATAGATTATTTTTGTTACGTTTGCTGTATGGATATAGTAAAGCAACAGAAACCTAAAGAAAAAGCGGCTGTTATTTTATCGGTATTCCCGCCAGCGAACTGTAGCGATAAAACCGCCATGCTGAAACTGCCCGATCAAAAGCAAACGATGCAGACTAATCCCCGATTCTGGCGTCACTGTTGCGCGTTGGTGCCGGTACTGGCGTGCCTCCTCGTCGGCAGTCTAGCAATCGCTGCGCCGCCGCCCTCGCCCGCACAAGCGAACGCAACGCATCATTATTCGGCGGAAAAATCGGTGGCGTTGGCACGCGCGCAAATCGGCGTCACCCTCACCTACGATTCCGCTTACACCATGATCCCTTATCCGAACGGCGATGTGTCGAAAGATAAAGGCGTGTGCACCGACGTGATCATCCGTGCGCTGCGCGGGCAAGGAATCGACTTGCAGCAACTCGTCCACGAGGACATGCGCCGCGCATTCGCGCAATACCCGACGCGCTGGGGACAGAAGCGCCCCGATCCGAACATCGACCATCGGCGCGTACTGAATCTGGAAACCTTCATGCGGCGCAAAGGGCGCGACTTGCCTGTGAGCAAAAACCCGCACGATTACCGTGCGGGTGATTGGGTAACGTGGCGGTTGGGCGAGAAGCAGTTACCGCATATTGGCATGGTGTCCGACAGAACAGCGGAAGACGGTACGCCACTGATTATCCACAACATCGGAAACGGAACACAGGAAGAAAATACCTTATTTGCCTTTCCCGTCGTTGGACATTTTCGGTGGCCGGCCTGATCCGTGGTGCACGCACTGTCATTGCAACCTTGAACGTGGGGCAGGAGGCAATCAGCTGCTTGGGGAAACGCAGCGACATGCCGCTTTCCACGCTTTGTTGTTACGTGAAAGGAATGGGTGGGCAACTTGATCTGGGTTGCCTGTTTCCCAGGCAGGCTCCTGGTATTACTGAAACACTTTAGCGGTTAGCACCAGCCATTAAATTCGATCAACTTTTACCGGCACGCACGGACAACTGTGCCGGAATCTACAATTCATCGTAATATGCGCGGATGCCTTCGTCCCTTCCATATTCCCGTACCATAAAATCGGCCAGCGCGCTGCCGATGTCGCCGGGTGTGTTGCTGGGCAAGGCGCGGTTGATTGAAACCATGGTACGTGAAATTGCAGCGGTAGAAATCCTTCCCCGTTATCTCAAGGTGCCAAGCGGGCGCAAGGCTGATGGGACGCTCTTTACGGAAGCCGACCTTGCCACTCAGCGGCGGTTGGTCGAGGTTTTGCCGACTCTCCTGCCGGGATCGGTGCTGGGCGAAGAGATGAGCGGGGAAATGCAAGCTCGGTTATGGGGCACGGGGCGTAGCGGCCTGTGGTGTATCGACCCAATCGACGGTACGACTAATTTCATCAACGGTATCCCATTTTTTGCCGTCTCGATCGCCTGGCTTTTCGATTGCGAACCGCGCCTTGGTGTGATCTACAACCCGATCAGCAAAGAGTGTTTCCTGGCTGCCCAAGGTGCGGGCGCTTTTCTCAACGATGTAGCGATGCCGCTACGCCGCTCGACCCGCCGCCTGCGCGAAGCGGTTGCAGGCTTCGACCTGAAGCAGGTCAGTCCCCACCTCGCCGACGAGTTGGTAGCGCGCCCGCCGTATTTCTCACAGCGCAATTTTGGTTCCAGCACACTGGAATGGTGTTTTCTCGCCGCGGGTCGCTTCGATGTGTACATGCACGGTGGGCAAATGCTGTGGGATTACGCCGCTGGGCAGTTGATCCTAGCTGAAGCGGGCGGGCAAGCCTGTTCGTTAGACGGTAGCACCCTGTCGGCAGGGCCAGCGGTCAAACGTGGCATCATCGCCGCCGCCAACCCCCTGCTGTTCACCGAATGGCGCAACTGGCTGCAATCGCGCTCTTGATTCAGTTTCCAAATTCAGTTTTTAGTTTTCAGTAAATGACCGCTAAAAACTGAGAACTGAACACTGAACTTCCAGGATAATCCATGGTTTCACCGCACACTCTCCAGTTCCCGAATCTACCATGTCGCAATCCTCCCCTGTCGCCCCAGCTTTTAACCCGATCACTGGCGCGCTCCGTGCGCTTGCCATTGACGCTATTCAAAAGGCCAATTCTGGGCATCCCGGCGCACCGCTCGGTATGGCGGAAATCGCCGAAACCCTCTGGCGACGCACCCTGAAACACAATCCTACCAATCCAGACTGGCCAGACCGTGACCGCTTCGTCCTCTCCAACGGGCACGGCTCCATGCTTGTCTACGCCCTGCTCCACCTCACGGGTTACGACCTCTCTATTGACGACCTCAAAAATTTCCGCCAGTTCGGCTCAAAAACCGCCGGGCATCCGGAAAACGGCCACACCCCCGGCGTGGAAACCACTACCGGCCCTCTTGGGCAAGGTATCGCCAACGCTGTAGGTTTCGCGCTCGCTGAAAAACTGCTTGCCGCCGAATTCAACCGCCCTGGCCACACCATCGTCGATCATCACACCTACGCCTTCCTGGGCGACGGTTGCCTAATGGAAGGCGTCTCCCACGAGGCCTGCTCCCTCGCTGGCACGCTCGGCCTCGGCAAGCTGATTGCCTTCTACGACGACAACGGAATTTCTATCGACGGCCACGTTAAAGGCTGGTTCTCCGACGACACCCCCAAACGCTTTGAAGCCTACGGCTGGCAAGTCATTCCTGACGTTCCTGGCCACGACACCCAAGCTATAGAGGCCGCCTTAGCGGCTGCACGAAAAGAAATTCAAAAACCTACGCTCATCTGCTGCAAAACCGTCATCGGCATGGGTTCCCCCAACAAGGCGGGTAGCCACGATTGCCACGGCGCGCCGCTCGGTGCGGACGAAATCGCCGCCACGCGAGAGGCCATCGGCTGGGCACACCTCCCGTTTGAAATCCCTACCGACGTTTACGCCGCCTGGGACGCACGGGAAAAAGGAAAAACGCTCGAAACCAATTGGCAACAGCGGTTTTCAGCCTACCGCACGGCCTTCCCCGAACTCGCCTTTGAGTTCGAGCGCCGCGTTATCCGCCGGGAACTTCCTGCCGAATGGCCCCGGGTTGCTAACCAACTCATTACCGCCTGCAAAGAAAAAGCGGAAAACATCGCCACCCGCAAAGCCAGCCAGAATGCGATCGCCGCCTTGCTCCCCCAGTTGCCGGAACTCTTTGGCGGATCTGCCGACCTAGCCGGTTCCAACCTGACCTTCGTCCAAGGCAGCCGAGGCGTAACGGCCAATGAAGGCGGCAACTACTGCTATTACGGCGTGCGCGAATTCGCTATGACCGCCATCGCCAACGGACTGGCGCTCCACGGCGGCCTGATTCCCTACACCGCCACTTTTCTCGTCTTTTCCGACTATGCCCGCAACGCCATCCGCATGGCTGCGCTCATGCGCCAGCGGCAAATCATGGTCTACACCCATGACTCCAGCGGTCTGGGCGAAGACGGCCCCACGCACCAACCCATCGAACACATCCCCAGTTTGCGCCTGATCCCCAACCTCGATGTCTGGCGGCCATGCGACGCCATGGAAACGGCGGTAGCCTGGACAGTGGGTATTGAACGCACAATCGGACCCACCCTGCTTGCCCTTTCCCGTCAGAACCTGCCCGCCGTCACAGGTGACATTAACGCGGATGACATCAAAAAAGGCGGCTACATCCTCGCCGAAGCCGAATCCAGCGTCCCCCAGGCCGTACTCATCGCCACCGGCTCCGAAGTCAAACTGGCACTCGACGCCAAGGCAGCCCTGGAAAAAGAAGGCATCCCCACCCGTGTCGTCTCTATGCCCTCCACCAACGTTTTCGATCGCCAAAGTTTGGAATACCGGCTAAACGTTCTCGGCCAGCACATCCCCCGTGTCGCCATCGAAGCTGCACATGGCGATTTTTGGCGTAAGTATGTTGGGCTGGAGGGACGGGTTATCAGCATCGACACCTTTGGAGCGTCAGCTCCAGCGGGAAAATTGTTTGAACAGTTTGGGTTTAGTGTCGGGTATGTGGTGGATGTAGTGAAAAAAGTAAACAACAGCAAGTGAAAATTATAATGCCTACACTTAATCGGTTTGGTAAAGATAAGGTAATAAACCATCACCAAAACGTGTCATTTCGCGTTTTGGAACACCAATATCCCTGCGGGTTGGCAGACAACGGTAACAGCAAAAAATCAAACAGGCCCGCATAACTTTTCGATCCACCCCATGTATCCCGCAATACCCTTTTCCACCGAATAAGCCTGCGCACTTTGCTGGGCATTAGCCCGCAAGACAGCCGCTTCCGGCGGGTTCGAGAGTGCATACAGCACATATTCGACAAGAGCCTTGCCATCGAAGAAATTGACCAACCAGCCGTTTTCACCGTGACGAATGACCTCCCGTACCGGTGCGGTGTCAGAAGCAACAAGCAGACAGCCGCAGGCCATGGCCTCCAATACCGACCAGGAGAGGACGAACGGATAGGTCAAATACACATGGACGGCGGATACCTGCAAGATGCACCGATACAGGTCGTAATTCACTTTCCCGAGGAAGTGGACGCGTTCCAGGTCGACGGGGCATTCACGTAGCATTTTTTCGCGCCAGTTGGGGGCATCGTCTGGGCGATCCCCATAGCTGACGTCATCGCCGCCAACCACGATCACCTGACAGTCCGGGCGCGCTTTCAGCAATTCCGGCAAGGCGCGCATAAAACAGTGAAAGCCCCGGTAGGGTTCGAGATTGCGCGCCACATAAGTAACGACAGGGTCGCCAACGCGCAGTTGCTTTCCGTTGGAGAATTTGAGGAAGGCTTCGGGGTCGGGAACGAGCCGGCTGACATTGACGCCTTCGTGTATGACATGGATCTTGTCGTGGTAGGCCGCCGGATACAGGCCCTTCTGCCAGTGAGTCGGGGTGATGCCAACGTCGCATTGCTCGATATTGAACAAATGCAGGGCATTGCGGCTGGAGATGAAAGCGGCGCTCTCTATGGTGAGCGGGAATTCGGGGTCGAACCCGGCATCAGCCCCTTCGAGGTGATAGTAGTACTCTGTGTAATGGATGATTTTGGTGTCGGGGAAAGCCAGTTTGACATAGAGCGTTTCCCCCCAGCCAGGATGGGCAACAACGATATCGGGCCGGTAGCCCTGGCCTTTGAGGTCGAGCAGCATGCGCAGCACTTGCTGGCCGTGCAGCACGGCATTCTCAAAAGTGTGGACGTATGGGTGGGTTTCCTTGCTCGGCGTACGGTGCGGGCGGTAACGCAGCAGACGGATCCCTTCCATGCCTGGAGCGGTTTCACGCCCAATAGCCAGAACCTCAACATCGGGCTGTTGTGCAAGATGTGCAGCAAGGTGGCGAAGCTGCCCAGGAGAATTCTGGTGAATGAAGAGCACTTTCATGTCATTTCCGTCTTTAGCCGCTCCGGCCTCTCCCGCTACGCATTGCAGGAGTCAAGAACCGGTGCATGTTCATGGTTTGAATTATCCTCAAAATGACAAAAGGTTCCACCCCTTTCGGAGCGGAACCCTTACAGGATGCTTCAAACACTAACCAACGTCCAGGAGATCCGGGAACCCGCACCTGCCTGGAAGATAGCCGGCGATTCCCTGTCAACCCCAGAAACCGTGATCCGGATTCGCCGCAAGATCCGTGCCGATGGGGCTCAGGTCGACATCCGGCATCTTGTACGGATTTTCGGCCGTGAAACTGATATTCTCGATCTTACCGCTCAGGAAGTGATTCTGAATAAGAATATAGCCGTTCACGCCGTCGACAGTGACTAGCAAGTCATACCGGCCGCTTTGCGTGTAGTGGACATCTCTTTGATCCACACCGCATAACAGCAAAACATCGCTGGTACCACTGGAATCGTTGATGACATTGCAACCGATATCAGTGACTTTCGGCGGTACCACACCCGGAGGTAAGTTGTCAACGGGTTTCGAATTGAAATCAATCACATAGGTGTCGTTCCCGCTACCGCCGTTGAGGTAATTGATGCCTGCCGTTCCGCCGAAGAGATAATCGTTGCCGGCACCAGCATTGAGTGTGTCGTTATTGCCGACGCCGCTCCACAGGTAATCCGTACCGCTACTGCCAGTAAGGAGATTGTTGCCGCTACCAGCAATAATGGTGTCGCTGCCACTGCCAGCAGTGACCTTGTTGTTACCTGCACCGGTGAATACCAGGTTGCTGCCGCCTTTGGTGTAGATCACATCGTTGCCGCTACCGCCAAAGATGGTGTCGCTGCCCCTGCAGGAACCATAAATGGTGTCGTTACCGGTGCCTCCGTAGATGAAGTTGTTACCGCCTTGGGCATAAATATGGTTGCTGCCGGAACATCCGAAGATGGTGTCGTTGCCAGAGCCACCATAGATGGTGTCGTTACCGGCACCAGCGAAGATGTAGTTATGACCCTGCTTGGCGTCGATGTAGTCATTCCCATAACCGCCACGGATGACATCGTTGCCGATCCCGCCATAAATCTTGGCCCCGCCGTCACCACCATAGATCAGGTTGTTACCGGCCGTCGCATAGATGGTGTTCTTGCCACCGTTGCCAAAGATGGTGTCATTACCATTGCTACCATAGATGGTGTCGCTGGTGGCAAAGCCATTGATGACTTGACCAAGGGGCGACTGTTTTCTGTAGTCAATTACAGCCATAGAATTCTCCTTCCAAAAAAACACGGCGATACGCCGATATCATTACAGGGTTTAAGCACCGGTCGTGCTATTGACCCCAGCAAATGCAGCCCATTTCGCTAATGCAAATCCACACAAATTCGAGCCCTGCCCCTTTCGGAGCAGGACCCTTTGCAGGAAGTTTCAAGCACCAACCAACGTCCAAGGGATCCGGAAACCCGTACCTACCTCAAAGATGGCCAGCGATACCCAGGTCAACCCCAGAAACCGGCATCCGGATTTGCGGCGAGATCCGCGCCAATGACACTGATGTCAACGTCCGGGATCTTGTATGGGTTCTCAGCAACACAATTGATTTGCTCGATCCTGTTACCAGTCAGGAATTGATACTTGAGGAGGACATAACCATCTACACCGTCGAAGGTGATCAGCAAGTCATACAGGCCGCTCTGCGTGTATCTGATATCGCTTTGATCCATGCCGCATAACAGCAAAACATCACTAGTCCCTCCTGCATCATAGATGGTGTTGGCACCGATATCAGCGACATATTTCGGCTGGGGCACGCCTGGAGGCAGGTTGTCGTCATGTTTCGCGTTGAAATCAATCACATAGGTGTCATTGCCACCGCCGCCATTGAGGTTATTGAACCCTAGCGTACCACCGACGAGGACATCGTTCCAGGCGGTGCCGTAGATCGTATCGTTACCACCTACGCCAGTCCACGCCATGCTCGCATCGCATTCGAGATAAACGAGGTTGTTGCCGGAACCGCACACAACGGTATCGTTGCCAACGCCGGCATAGACGTAGTTGTTACCAGAGCCAGTGAATATCAGGTCGCTGCCGCCATAACCGTAAATCCAGTCGTTGCCTCCGCCACCGAAGACGGTGTCATTGCCGGAAGAAGCATAGACCCAATCGTTGCCGCTACCGCCGTAGATGAAGTTGTTACCGAGCCCGGCATAGATATGGTTGCTGCCTGAACCTCCAAAGATGGTGTCGTTGCCGCTGCCACCATAAAGCCAATCGTTACCGGCACCGCCGTAGATGTAGTTGTGGCCATACTGGGCGTAGATGTAATCATTCCCATTACCGCCGCGGATGATATCGTTGCCCTTTCCGCCATAGATGGTGTCTCCGCCATCACCGCTGTAAATTACGTTGTTGCCGGAAAAGGCATAGATGATGTTCCTGCCACCGTTGCCATAGATGGTGTCGTTGCCATTACTCGCATAAATGATGTCATTTGTGCCAGCAAAACCATTAATGACCTGACCAAGAGGTGACTGTTGTCTGTAATCGATCACAGCCATGTGACTCTCCTTTGTAAAAAAACACGGCGATATGCCGTTATCGTAGTTTTATGGACACTGTCTGCGCATCAACATCAACACATACAGCCGAAATTACTAATGCAAAAAACAAGCCATATTCAAACCACGTTGTTTTTTCTAAAAAAATATTTTTGCTCTTACAAAAATGTAAAATATTCTGACATCAAAATATCGTATTTGTCATTTATATGAGCCATGTAAATTTCATGACCCCCTGTAAAAACTGGGTAATCGTCGACTCGCTTGGCACGCATTCTGGTTTTAGCTGTGTAAAAAACACCAACAGTGATCGGCTTGGATAGCGCATATTGATTTGTTGGCACTTATCCTTACCTTTTTTCACTTGCGGGAAATGCCATCCTTATATCAACCGTATCCCGTATATAAACGTATTGCGCCGCGGATAAAACCTCGTGAATTATTTAGAATTCTTCAATGAAGGCACCATGTCGGCCATAATGTTGCTTTCGCGGGTCCTTTCCGCACCCAGTATTTCCGCAGCATGCAAACAGAATTCAACGCCCTCTTTCTCCCCGGCCCCACCGCCAGCGGCAAAACCGCCTGTGCGCTGGCCCTGGCGCGGGAATTGCCCGTGGAAATCATCAGCGTCGACTCTGCGCTCGTCTATCGCGGTATGGACATCGGCACGGCCAAGCCGGATACCGACGAATGTGCAGCATGCCTGCATCATCTGATCGACCTCATCGATCCCACCGAAAGCTATTCGGCGACGAAATTCTGCGACGACGCCCACCGGTTGATGGCGGAAATCGCCGCACGGGGGCACATCCCCTTGTTCGTCGGCGGGACAATGCTCTATTACAAGGCACTACGCGAAGGGCTCTCCGACCTACCGCAGGCCGATGCGGCGCTACGCGCTGAAATCGACCTCCGCGCAAAAACCGAAGGCTGGCCCGCGCTACACGCTGAACTGGCCCGTCTCGACCCCGCCGCTGCTACCCGGCTTGCGCCCCATGACGCACAGCGCATCCAGCGTGCGCTGGAAATCGTCATCGCCACCGGCAAGCCGCTCCTCGATGCCCACGCCCAGCGCACCCCGCGCCCCCTGCCCTGCCGCCCAATCACGGTGGCGCTTGCCCCATCGAAGCGCGAGGCGCTCCACGCACGCATTGCGGAACGTTTCAAGAAAATGCTTGCGGACGGTCTCATCGACGAGCTCGCCGCCCTGCGCCAACGCTACCGGCTCACCCCCGACATGCCCTCGATGCGCGCAGTCGGCTACCGGCAGGCATGGGCATACCTGGACGGCGAAATCGACGCCAAGGAACTGCTGGAGACCGGCATCGCTGCTACCCGACAACTCGCTAAGCGCCAATTGACCTGGCAACGCCAATTCCGTGAGCACTGGCCAGAATACGTAGAAATCGACTGCTTACGCCCAGATGCGGTGGACGCAGTACGCAAAGCGATGCTCGCAGGGGTAGAGAACGGGTAAGTGTAATGTTTCAATAGGTTGTTCATTCGGAAAGATGTAGGAAACTGGAGTTTGCAGACTTCATGACCCTTCCAGATGAATGGCCATAAAAATGCCAAGTTAACGCTGCAAGGACGCAAATTGCTCGTCAAACGCATCAACCCTGGCGGGCAAAGCCGTCGGGGTCAACCTACCTATTTTGCTCCGTCATTGCGAGGGACAGAAGAAACAAGCAATTTCTGTTTAATCAATAATTTACGTTTTTCCGTCTCCACGCAAAAGCGACAGAAATTGCTAACGGACGACATGGGACGATGGGATCGTGTCACAAAGTCGCCACGCGATGCTACGGGCATCCGCCCAACGAATAATACCCCACGCTCGCCGCTTGGCATCTGCCGGGGGATGTGTTTCCAACTCATCCCCGGCAGTGCCCGACCTTGAAGAACCCCTCCATTTGGCTGCTCGACAATTACCGACGCAGAACGACCCACTCGCTACGATCCACAGCACGTACTTTACTTTCAATGATTTGATTGTTTGCTCAAATTCTGTGAATAGCGCAATAACAATCTTTCCGTTGTGGCTTCGAAATTGATTCCTGCTACAACGACTGTTTTGGGAAGTAGTGAACTGCTAATTGAAACACGTAAGTCATACTTGTTGTCTGGAGTGCGCATCGCAAAGCTGATGTTCAACACATCAATCACCCCAGCATCACGCACGGCAGCATCCGCTGGCCTCTTGTAATACGCCGCCCGCGACAGGCCAGCAATGCGACAGGCGCACGTGATCGACAGCCTGGCTTGCACCAACTCCTCGGCCACCTCGCGCCTGGCCGGCGGCGTCAGGATTTTCGGCTTAGGACTTCCTTGACCGCCGA
>Ga0123357_10010271_pt1 | contig 11891 bp, 10 predicted proteins | sample TergutEmb28metaG_FD_89873 | JGI IMG/M metagenome (GOLD analysis project Ga0123357, IMG submission 89873) | Embiratermes neotenicus P4 segment gut microbial communities from Petit-Saut dam, French Guiana - Emb289 P4 | ecosystem: Host-associated > Arthropoda: Insects > Digestive system > Gut ...
AATAAATAGAATACGCATGAGTCGCTCCTTCCTGTCCGATCCCGCTCCTGCTCCTGCTTCCGTAACAATTCTTGTAGATTCAATTGTATTGAAAAAGCGGCCCGCAAGGAGAAAAACCATTTCTTAAGCGCGCGAGGCGCGTTGCAAGAGCGCAGGTCTGACGAGACTCGCATTACTCGGGCTATACTGGAGAGCGACAGGCAGGTGAGGCGCTGACCAAGCTGCCAGAAAGGAGCAGACTCTCCTATGCCGTTTACCATTGTTCGCCAGGACATCACGAAGATGAAAGTTGACGCTATTGTGAATGCCGCCAACACTCAGTTGCAAGGCGGCGGAGGCGCCTGCGGAGCGATCTTTGCGGCGGCTGGAGCGCAGGAACTGCAGGCGGCCTGCGACGGTCTGGCTCCGATCAAGATGGGCGAGGCAGTCATTACGCCGGGCTTCAGGCTGCCTGCAAAGTTTGTCATTCATGCGGCGGGCCCTGTGTATCGCGCAGACGATGAGGAGCGCAGCGAAGAGCTTTTGCGCGCGTGCTATGTCAACAGTCTGGATATTGCCGTTGCAAACGGCTGCGTGAGCATTGCCTTTCCGCTGATTTCAAGCGGACTATTTGGCTACCCCAAAGACAAGGCGCTGACGGTGGCAATTTCTGCGATACGCGCCTGGCTCCAGAGCGCGCCGGACGACCTTGAGGTTTCGCTGGTCGTCTTTGACCGGGAGGCCTTCTGCGTGAGCGAAGAGCTGCTCGGCGCGGTCGAAAGCTACATTGACGAGCATTATGTTGACGCGCGCAGATTGCGAGGGGACCACACGCTGCTGCCGGTCGAGTACGAGGCGCTGCGTCGCGCAGACACGATCGTGTTTGAGCAAGCGGCCTCTGAGGTGGCAGAAAATATTGGTGCTGAGGCTGCTCCAAAGAAGAGCGCCCGTGATTTTCTGCCCAAGGTGATGCCCGCGCCTTCGATGGGGAGGCGAAAGCCGAACGCCAAAGAGCTCGAAGCCGTGATCAAACACCTTGACGAGCCGTTCTCTGAGATGCTACTGCGTTTGATTGACGCCAAGGGTCTGACCGATGTTGAAGTGTATAAACGGGCCAACCTCGATCGCAAACTGTTCTCCAAGATCAGAACAGGCAATGGCTATATGCCCAGCAAGCGCACCGCGCTTGCGCTTGCGGTGGCCTTGGAGCTGTCGCTTGAAGAGGTCGGCGATCTCTTGAAGCACGCCGGATATGCGCTCTCTGACAGCCAGATATTCGACGTGATCATCGAGTATTTCATAGTGAGTCGTAGCTATGACATTTGCCAGATCAACGAGGTGCTTTTCAAATACGACCAACCCTTGCTGGGAGGCTAACTGACATTGATTGCTGTGGCGACAGTATTTGTCGCTTTTCAGGCGACCTTTTGCTTTGTGCCAGTCTCTATCCTAAAAAGTAGTTCGCATTAATCGCGCTACCTAAAGGAGGAAACAACAATGAAAAAGGGATTGGCAGAGCTGGTATTCATTCTGGATAAGAGCGGATCTATGGCTGGTTTGGAGTCCGACACGATCGGCGGCTACAACTCGGTACTCGAAAAGCAGAAAGCGGTAGAAGGCGAGTGTAACATCACGACGGTACTTTTCGACAACCGCTACGAGCTGCTCCATGATCGCATCGATCTGTGCGCGATCTCTCCGCTGACCACGCGTGAGTATCAGGTGGGCGGCACGACCGCATTGCTGGATGCAATTGGCAAGACGATCAACAAAATCGGGGGCGTGCAGAAGCATACGGCCGAGGACTACCGCGCAGAAAAGGTCATGTTCGTCATCATCACCGACGGCTTGGAAAACGCCAGCTGCGAGTTTTCGCTTGACCAGGTGAAACGCATGATTGAGCATCAGAAGGAGCAGTACGATTGGGAGTTCATCTTTCTGGGCGCCAACATCGACGCCGTCGAAGTAGCCAGCCACTTTGGCATCGGAGCCAACCGCGCGCAAACCTATCTGGCCGACCACGAGGGCACGCGGGTCACCTATAACACGGTCGCGGAAGCTGCGGTCGCGCTCCGCGGCGCCCCGGCAGGCGTCCCTTTGGCCGATAGCTGGAGCAGAAGGATCGAGAAAGACCGCAAGACCCGCGGTGGGGAGTAGCTCCAACGCCGTCCTGGATGCGCAAGTCAGGCTTGGCCCACAATATCTTCTTATAGGCGCGGATCACAGAGCTATCTGCTAAACTGATTGTTGTCACACAATAGGATTCTGTATTGGGGATCTCATATAAGCAATTCAAGCAGAAGAGCATCTGCCTTTAGAGGATTGCTTATTGAGTATTCCCTATTGTGTGACAACAATGGCGGATGCTCTTCTTCCTGTTGTCCCCGAGCCTCCGCCTCTGACTATTGAAGGAGGAGAGCAATGGGACTAGCAAATACCGGTACTACAATCAATCAAATAACGGATGTCTATCTGCCTCTTGAGCAGGTGAAACAGAACCTTGTGTTTGCCGCGCAGGGCGACGGAGCGACAACGTCGGCATCGGGAAACACGATTACTATCACCAGAAAGTATATTCCCATGTGGGCGATTATCGTTGCAATCGTTGGATTTTTTCTCGCTTTTATTGGGCTTCTGGCGCTCTTGTTCAAAGAGACAGAGACGGCATATCTACAACTAGATCCATTACCTAATGGGGCGACACGAGTTACTGCTTCTGGAACGCTCTTGCCGGAAGTATGGGCGCGAATCTCAATGGTGTTGAGCAACATGCAAGTTGGAGGCGCTGGCGCGTTTTCTAGTTTACCAAGCTCTGCTGGTGCGCAATCTATTCCCGGAACAACAGCTGTGGGATGGCTTGCTGATTTTGGGCCCGAGGGTAACTCGGGGGTTGTAGGCCTTGAGAAAATTGTGGAGCTAATTCAGTCTAACAAGATAAGTAGGAATACGTGGATTTGGGTTCCGAACGCCGCAGGGTGGCAATTGGCAGGTTCGATCCCAGAACTCTCTGCTCTATTTACGGCAAAAGAATAAGTTTTGACCTTACTCAGCATAGTAGTAATCTGCCAACTGGTTTGCAGGCCGGCGGGTACTACTCTCTTCCTAATGGGCAATACAACAAGCAGGAATCTTCTACAGTGAACGCTAACAGCTTTCAAAACAATTAATATAACATAAGACGTGCAGCGAAGATTAAGTGAGAAATTGCAGCGAACAAGCGAATAATCAAGCTTTACATTAGAAGGGCGTAGGATAGGCGTATTTATGGAGGATAAGGTGATGGGGGCTCCCTCCCAGAAGAGAACAAAAAGAGGCGTTTCTGTTGAGGTGCAGGAGATCGTGCCAGTTTGGCCGCATCAGGTCGTCCAAGCATTAAAGCGAGATGTCCAAAAAGTGACGCAATGTGAGTTGTTTGCGCTGGATAGTACGGTCGTCATCACGCGCACCTACTGGACTGTTGGTGCAGCTATCTTACAGGCCTTGATCACACTTGCGCTTATGTCACTCTTTGTTGTTGCGGGCATTACGGGCATCGTGAACCCTTTATATAGTGTAGTAATGAGCCTTATTATGCTGGTGATAGGATGTGTTGCTTTAAGCAACCTATTCAGAACAGAAGAGCAACTGAGGATGCGTGTTTTTATCGAAGGTCATGAGAAGACCAGAATTACTGCGAGTGGCGTAACTTCTTCTTCATGTTGGGCGCGCGTCCAATCAGTGATGGACAGCTTGAAGCTTGTTTCACAACAAGCGGCCGCCAGCCAGGGACAAGGCGGGGCGCCTACCGAGCTGGGGGTTTCTCCAGATAACGCTATGCTGACCAAGTTCGAGCAGGTTTACATGGGGGTGCGGCGTTCGCTCAATGATGAGTTGACACCACTTTTCCAGGAGGGTCTGACCAAAAAGGAGAGCGCAACTCTGACGCCACAGTTTGTGCGTCAAATAGAGCAAGAGCTTTACCAAGGGGAGGCAGATATCAGGACTTCTCAGAAGTCAGTCGATGAGATCGTGACCTTAATACAAAGCAATATTATGCGAGTTTGGATTAACCCTGGCCCCGATGAACGCCGCTCAAAACTAATTCCTGATCCAGCGTTGCAAAAGATAAAGGAAATTGGTCGTGCTGTTGCGTCAGCTGCTGATAACAGATCTGAGCGCGGTCAGCTTATGGCGCTCACCTCCAACGATTTTGAAAGCAAGCGGCAAGAGCTGGAAACATTGATTGATCAAGCTAAACCATTTAATAAGAGTGCTGCTCTGATTTATGCGACAGTATTTGCCGCAGATCTTTTATATGCCAGCGGGAAAAGCGATGAAAAAAGCTTGGGCGTTCAATCATATGACTTCGCGCTTGCCAAACTGAGCGAATTATCCTCTGGCTCTAGTGAGCAGTCCCAGGCTTTCATCAAACAAGCAAGGCAGCTCCCGCAAGAGCAGGTGCCTGACTTTTTAAAGAACTCAGGCATTCACTTTATGCACGAGTACTTCAAGAGCGGGGGCGTTTCAATTAAATTTGAGTCTCTGAAAGCATTCGAAGCGCTTCTCCAATTCACCGATGGCAAAGAGAATCCATTTGCCGAGAACGGTCCTGCGCGCAGCGACCTGCTCAATCTTCTGAAATACGACACGACAGGCGAGGGCGGCGACTTGCTGCGAGCGGCAAATTGTCTGGCTACGATGGCTCATGCGGGGCAGACCGACAAGGCGGGGCGGCCCTATCGGGAGCATCCAGCTCGTGTGGCGATGCTCGTTCATGAGGCAGGGGGAGCGCCTGAGGTTGAGGCGGCTGCGTGGCTGCATGACACGCTTGAAGATACTTGGGTCACGCCTGACTTCATACAGGAAGCAGGGTTCTCTGCTGCCGTTGTCCACGCAGTTAAGGCAGTGACCAAGCGTGCGGGCGAGTCAGCAGAGGCCTATGCGGCTCGGATTGCCGCCGATCCCTTAGCCGTTCAGGTTAAGCGCGCTGACTTGGACGATAATATGGATCCTACGCGGCTGGACCTTCTTGATGAGGCAACTCGATCCCGACTTCAGGCGAAGTACGCCCGATTTACTGCGCTTCTGGATGAAGCCGTAACGCGTAGAGCGCAGCAGCCCTTAGGATAAGGCGTTGTGAAGACGAAGTTTAGTGCATTACCTGGCCCCTATCGTTTTTAGATTAACGTTGCGGCAGATTTTGCAGCAGTCCACAGAGAGCATTGTAATTTATGTATGTATATTATATAATATATACGTACAAAAATTACAACAAGTAGGTGGATATGACGGATCAACATAAGCTTGTCATGGCTTCATTAGAAGACAACCAAGGTTACCTCACAACTAAAATAGCACAAGCGCAGCATGTTAGTGGTGTGACGTTGCATCGTATGGCAGGTCGCGGAGAGATTGTGCGTCTTGTCCAGGGACTCTACTGTGCTCCCGATATTATCCCCGACCCTTACTTTATTGCTCGCCATCGATGTCCGCAGGGGATATTCTCGCATGAGACAGCGCTCTTTTTTTACGACTTATCTGACCGTACTCCTCTTCAGCTTATGATGACTATTCCAACAGGGGGAAGTTCGCGTCTTCTTACTGATCCTGATATGTTGTTTTTTTACTGCAGGCCATCATTGATTGATTTAGGTTCTTTGGAAGTATCTACTCCCTTTGGGCTACCAGTTATTGCCTACAATAAAGAGCGAACACTATGCGATTGTCTCAGAGCCATCAATAAGCTTGATAAGGACTTAGTGCTTACTGCTCTTAAGCGCTACATGAAAGACCCCGAGAGCGATAAGGCGCAGCTTCTCACCTATGCTGAAACATTCAAGATGCGCGATATAGTCCGCCGCTATATGGAGGTGCTTTCATGAATTTCACAAATGCCGATCAGCTGAAAGCTTGGCTTAAAAATAAAACCGTGCTGACAGGTGCGCCAACGAATACGCTCTTGCAAAATTATATGATGGAGCGGTTTTTGGAGCGCATATCGATCTCCCGCTATCGCGAAAATTTCATTCTTAAAGGCGGCTTTTTGATTACTGCTTTAGTAGGGGTGGATAATCGTTCCACCATGGATATTGATGCAACCCTTAAAAGTCTGCCAATAGATCGTAAAATGATTGAACAAATGATGCAAGAACTTATCGCCCTTGATGTAGGAGATCAAGTTAGTTTTGAGATTACCGGCATTAAGAACATCCACGAAGTTAGTGACTATGATGATTTTCGGATTGGGTTGATGGCAACGTTATTCTCCACACGAACCCCGCTAAAGATTGATTTGACTGTGGGCGATACGATTATTCCTCGTGAGGTTGAGTATCCCTACCAACTGATGTTTGAAGACAGAACCATTCCCATCATGGCGTATAACGTCGTTACTATTCTGGCGGAGAAGATAGAAACTATTCTTGTACGCAATATTGCCAACACGCGAGCCCGCGACTTTTATGATGTCTATCTGTTGTTCACGCAGCACAAGAACACTTTACCGGCGGACGAACTTTATGAAGCGCTTAGGAGTAAAGCTAAACAGCGTGGCAGCTTAAACGTTGTTGAGGATGCTGACCGCTACTTAAAGATTATTTCTGAGAGCTCTGATCTCGTACGGCTCTGGGACAATTATTGCAAAAAATATGCTTATGCTCAGGGGATTACCTTCGCAGATGTTTGCTCCGTATTGCAGCAAGCGCTTGTTTGGTAAGGTCTGAGGTCATGGAGCGCATCGGGGCGATCTTCGGGATATAAGACTGCGGCAAGAGCGATTTCTTGTGTGATCTTTGTTAAGCCAAAATCAAAGGCAAAACAAAGTGGTGTGAATGTGCAGGGTGATTCTTTAATTTATTGCATTAAACTTCATCACTATTTGGTATTGAAGCAGACATTAATTGACATGACTTGTGATGCTCGGGCACAAAGATAAAGATTGAGACGGGGGGCTTTACCGGAGGCCGTACTTGGTGCGGACGCGGGTCAGGGCGCCTTCGAGCGCGGGGCCAAACAGGACCAGGAAGATGGCGGTCGAAGCGGCAAAGATCGCGTTGAAGGGGACGCCTGCCGCATAGATGGGCCAGGCGGTGCTCCAGCTGAGCGTCTGGGCGTAGAGCAGCACCGACGAGGTGTCGACGAGCACTCCGTAGATCACGAGGGTGGAAAGGCCTCCGAAGGCGGCGACCAGCCAGCGGTTGCGCGGGAGGCGGCCCGGCGCAAAGAGCAGTGCGGCCATAGCACTGATGAGCCCAAAGCCGAGCATCTGCCACGGCGTCCAGGGCCCCTGGCCAAAGATGAAGTTCGACACCAGGGCAGAGAGCGCTCCGGTGGCAAACCCGCTGCGCGCGCCCAGCACGATGCCAGCGACGATGACAACGGCCATGATCGGCTTGACCTGGGGCGCCCAGAAAAACGCGGCGCGGCTTGCGACGGCAAGCGCCACGAGTACCGCGATCAGCACGAGCTCGCGGGTACGGGACCGGCGACGCTCGAAGTTCAGCGCGAAGAGCCCGAGTGCTGCGGCCAGCAGGACCAGGCTTACCAGATAGTAGTGCTGCTCCAAGAAGAGTTTCATAGAGCGGCGACCAGGTCTTCCAGGGTGATCGCGGCGGGCGCCAGTCCTTGGCTGATGCGGCGCGCGGCAGTGGTGTAATAGCTGAGGCCCGAGAAGAACTCCCGGGGTGGAGCGCTTGCAATGATCTGCCCGTCAAAGCACAGGCCGCAGCGATCCGCGTGGCGCGCGCAGAACTCGATGTCATGCGACACCATGACGACCGTGAGCCCTTCGTCTGTGATGAGCTGGCGCAGCAGCGCTGCAAAACGCTCCTTGAACGCGCCGTCCATGCCCTTGGTCGGCTCGTCGAGCAGCAGCAGGCGCGGGCGCGCGAGCAGGACGTCTGCAACCGCGATGCGCTCGGCCTCTCCGCCGCTCACGTCGAAAGGGTGGCGATCCAGCAGGCCGGCGATGTCACATTGATGGATGACGCGCGCCAGGTGCGTGGTTCGTTCCTGGGGGTCATGGCTGTGTTGGCGTGCGGTCGCTTCAAGCTCCTCGCGTACGGTCTTGTGTGTGAAGAGCAGGCGCGGGTCCTGGGGGAGCATGACGACGCCACCGGTTGCGCCGACGCTCGGTAGCTCTGCGCTGCGTTTAACGCGCCCACGATAGGGTTTGAGCAGCCCCGCGATGGCGCCCAGCGTGGTTGTTTTGCCCGCCGCGTTATCGCCGACCAGCGCCAGGAGCTCACCAGGGTAGACCTCCAGGCTTAAACCCCGCAGCACGTCGGCGCTGTTGCGCTCGTAGCGAAACCAGACTTCCTCAAGGGAGAGCAGGGGAGCGGACGGCGGGGTAGATGCGGTATCGGGCTTCCGATCGCGGGGCCCCCGTTCGGCCTCCGGCTTCCCGAGTCGCTCGCTGAAAACTGTCTCTGCGAGCCAGTTTTCCGAGCCGCTCGCTTTGTCGGGCGATCCTCCGGCCTCACCCCCGCGTACGGGTCCCGATACCGCATCTACCCCGAGACGGGTTTGCAAGTAGGCGCGTCCCTCGCGGACGGTGATCGGGGCGGGCAGCCCTCCCTTTTTGTCATTGCGAGCGAAGGCTTTGCCTGAGCGCGGCAATCCAGCTGCTGAATCTAAGCTCCCTGTCTGGATTGCTTCGTCGCTCCGCTCCTCGCAATGACGGGAGGGAGGCGATGCTTTCGCGTGCTCCGCAGCCTCGCAATGACAAGGGAGGGGGTGCTCCTCGCAATGACGGGAGGGAGGATGCTCTTTGTGGCAATGACAAACCAGGGACTCCCCTTCCAAAAACAGGCGGGTGGCGGTGGGGAGGGCGGCAACCAGGGGGCTGTGCGCTTGCAGGAGCGTAGCGCCCAGCAATGCTGGGGCGGTGTTGGCGATCAGGTGCCCCTCCTCCAGCACGAGCACGCGGTCGGCCAGCGCGACGACTTCTTCCAGCCGGTGCTCGGAGAGCAGGATGGTCGTGCCGGTCTCTTCGCTTATGCGCTTTAAGGTAGCCAGGAAGTTCGTGGCAGCGATCGGGTCAAGTTGCGAGGTTGGTTCGTCCAGCAGCAGCAGCTCGGGGCGCATCGCCATGACGCTGGCCAGGTTCAGCAGTTGCTTCTGCCCGCCAGAGAGCGTACCGGTCGCGGCGTGAAACCAGCTCTGAATCCCAAAGAAGCTGGCCATCTCGGCCACGCGCAGGCGGATCTCTTCGCTCGGGTAACCCAGGTTCTCAAGCCCAAAGGCCAGCTCGTGGGCGACCGTCTCGCTGACGATCTGACTGTCGGGGTCCTGCAGAAGAAAGCCGATACGCGCGGCAGCGTCGCGCGCGGACCACGTGTCCAGCGGGCGTTCTGCCAGCAGCACGCGCCCATCGCGCGTGCCCGCAGGCGTAAGCGCCGGCTTGAGCTGGCGCAGCAGCGTAGTCTTGCCGCAGCCCGAAGCGCCGCAAATGACCACGAACTCACCCGCCTCGATACTCAAGTTGATATCAGAGAGCGCCGCAGATGGCGCGGTCAGGGTGGACGCCGCAGCGGGTTTCCGACCGCGGGGTCCCGGTTCGGCATCCGCCGCTGCTTGCGGGTAGCGAAAGCTCAGATGGTCGAGCGCGAGATATGCCACGCGAGCTCCTCTCGCAGGGTCATAAGTACCGGCAACAAGCAGAGCAGCGCGAAAGCGCCGTAAGCTACCGCTATGATCCCCGTGCGCAGGGCGGGACTGATCGCCAAGGCGCTCTGGTTGAGCAGGAAGGTGGGGAGGTACTGGACGTTGACCACCCCGGTCAACAGCGCCAGGACAACCGGCGCGGTGCAGACGAGCATGAGCGCAAGCGTACCTGCGTCGTAGTCAGTGAAGCGAAAGGGGGCATACGCGCTGCGCCCCGGCAGGCCGTAGCCACGAGCGTGCATCGAGTCCGCGGTGTCGATCGCCGACTCCAGAGCCCAACTGGTCAGTATCGAGAGCTGAGCAAAACCGCTGCTCAGGCGCGCGCGCAGGTTGCCGGCTTGCGCGTCGCGCCCCAGACCACGTTGAGCGGCGGCGATGCGACGGAGCTGCTTAAGGTAGCGGGGCACAAAGCACAGCGCCATCGAGATCACGAGCGCAAGCGAGGGCACGGCGCGCCCGACCGTGGCCAGGAACTTCTCGCTGGTGATAACCACGTTGTAGCAGGAAAACCACAGCAACACCGCCGCGAGCATGACGGCCAGCGCTGCGCCGTACAGCAGGGCCTCGCGCGTGATCGGCGCCCCCCATGCATGCCCCAGGATCGTCACTCCCTGGTGATTGAACAGCGCGTTGACCAGCGCGGCAAAGAGTACCAGCGGTACCAGGCCCGCCAGGAGCTTACCAGTGGCGTGCGCTCCCTTCAGCTGGAGGCAGTAGAGGAGCGCGCCCGCAGCCGAGCAGGCGAGCAGCACCGGGTGTGGGACGCACACGCTGAGGAGGATGACGATCACAAAGTAGGCAAGGGCCACCCCCGGGTGCAGCGCGGCAAAGCCTTGTTGCGCGGGGCTCGCTGGGCTGGCTAGTGGCCCGTTGCCGCTTGGCTGGATTGCTTCGCTTTGCTCGCAATGACGGGTTTGAGGCGGGATTGCCGGGCTTCTGGTCTCCTCGGGATGGCAGGTTTGCGAGGGGCCGACGCCGTGTTCTTGCCAGAGATCAGCGGCCGACATCTGCTCCTCCGTTGCAGGTGTAGCGCAGGGCGATACTGTCGCCTGCTTTAAGTGTGTTGGGAGCGGCGGCGGTTGTGCTGTATTTGCCAACGCCGACGCTCGGGAAGACGCCGTTGACAGTGTAGACCCAGCCGGAACGCGGTCCGCAGTCGAACTCGGCAAGGCCGCCAGCGCTGCTAATGTAGCTGGTACCGATGATGCTGCTACAGGCTCGGCGCAACACGGAGGCAACCGAGTCCCCCGCTTGCAAGGTAACGCTATGCGTGCTGAGGATGATCCCGCTGCTGGGGATGATCGATACTTTGTTCGGGCTGAGCAGGCTCATGTTCGAGAGTACGGTGCGGCAGTCGATAGTGACCGTGACGGTAGTGGGTTTAGGCGCAGGGGCTGGCGTGGGCGCAGAGGCGGGCGTAGTTGCTCCGCCTTTGTTCCCGGAGCTCGAGCTGGCGCCAGCGCCAGAGCCGCTTGCGTTCCCGGAGCCTGTGCCCGTGCCCGAGCCCAGGCCCGAGCTCGAACTGTTCCCGCTGCCGCCTTCCGGCTGGTTGCCTGTTGCGGTTGCGGCGCCTGGTCCGTTGGTAACAGCGCCAGCGATATTTGCTCCGCTGCCCGCTCCCGCGCTTTGCGCGGAAGCGCTGACCTCGCGTGAATGGTCGGCAGTTTCTGTTGCAGGCTGTGAGCTTTCCTGCGTCTGCAGAGGTTTCTGCGTCTGGGGACGCCGGGACAAGAGAAGCCCGGTAGTGGTCACCGCGCAGGCGACCACTACCGCAAGACTTACGGTCAGGATGACCCAGCTGCGCTTTTTGAGAGCGAACTTCATAAGGCTTTACGCTTTATACGCGGCGCCTTGCGCGCCGGAACGCTTGCGACTTGCTGCAAGTATGGCCACCGCGCCCGCGAACACAACCGTTATCGCAGCGATCGGTAACGTACCCGCGCCGCCGCTTGCATCCCCGGTGGGGGGCAGGGTTGTTGTCGTTGACGGCTCAGCCGCGGGCGGCTCCTGTACGGGCGTTGTGTAAGGCGCAAGCGTCACATCGCTCATATCGTAGAGGCTTTTCGCGCCGGTCAGCGCGCGATAGTAGGCCACCAGAGCATAGAGCCCCTGTTCAGTCGACATGCCGTCAGGATCGCTGTCGCCCACGTTGTTGACGAAAGCCTGCTTGCCCGAGCCGGCGGGGATCAAAAAGCTTGTCAGCGAGTCATAGAGAGAGCCGCCCGGCTTCACAAACCGGGCGTCGTCTGCTCCGATACCCAGGGCGCAGA
>Ga0123357_10010272_pt1 | contig 11891 bp, 3 predicted proteins | sample TergutEmb28metaG_FD_89873 | JGI IMG/M metagenome (GOLD analysis project Ga0123357, IMG submission 89873) | Embiratermes neotenicus P4 segment gut microbial communities from Petit-Saut dam, French Guiana - Emb289 P4 | ecosystem: Host-associated > Arthropoda: Insects > Digestive system > Gut ...
AAGAAATAACTAACTTCAGCACCAAATACCGAGAAAAGCTACTCACACATCCCAACGAACTCATACCCGCCCTACTAGACCAAGAAGAACCAAGAAGATTAAAACGTTTCAAACCAACTTAACTAATCACAAGGTTCTCATAAGTACCGTACACAGGTACGAGAATATCTGCTGCTAGGATACTCAATGGAATATTACTCCACAGGTCATGAGATATCAGCGTAGGACATAAGGTTAAGTGTACTTATAGTCTGTAATAGACTGGTGGTACAATTAAGGAGACAAAAATAAATAATAATTCTTACTTCTACGTCGTATGCAGTGAACGAAAACAGGGTCAACAAATGCATAACTCCTGTTTAATAATTAGAAAGTACTGTAGGATGTTTTTACTTATTTATTTGTATGGCAAAATTAAATTAACTTCATGTCCATTGACATTTGTGTACGTTCGTGTAATGATGTGTGTGTTCGATAACCATGACAAACATACCAAACGTTGTTGGTCTCTGTATCCAAGCAGGAAGTAAACACAGCAGTGTGTATGCAAACACCATAGTCCCTCTCTCCCCCTTTTCCAAAATGTATATCGGAAGGTGATACAAAACATGAACACGTGTCGGTAGGAATAGAAACACAGTACGTGAATCATGCATACACACTACATGTTATGAAGATAAGGGGATACAGCATTGTTAATAATCATAATAATTTAACGTCAGTATCAAGTGCTTCATGTGAACGGCCAATTCTAAAAGGGGAAATAATACAGAGGTAGAAGTGGAATGATGTAGAACCTTTATCATCATGACACCAGTAAAGCAATGAGCTTTTCACTTTTACCGTTCAACATTCGTCTTTGTTTGATTACACAATTATTCCGCTTTCCCTAGTTTTTGGTTAATCAAAGGGAACCTCTGTACCATTACAATTGAGGATGTAGTGATTTACCCTTTCCTATATAAATGTATGATCATGAAGGTACATTATTTTCATACCTATCGTGGAGGAAATACAGAAGTCGTCCCATAGCTCAAACTAACCTTTAAAAGGTCATTAGTTACTGTAACAATGGGTATTAATTTTTGTACACACATTCTGTGTCGTATGACGCCTACGATAAAAAAAAAACTCGTAATTTCGCTGTAAAAGATCAACCGTCTAGTCTTGAAAATAGACACATTGTTTACTGCGAGCTACAGCTAAAGGTAAACTTGCCCTTGTGTACGACACGAAGGCAAGTGGGGTAGTGGCGGTTTCGTTCCACTCATTCTTAACTTGGGCACTGGATGGGGTAAGTGTATAGTTTCACACTCCGACCGCCTTGTCTCCGGAGACACATATCCTGTACGGACTGAATATCAGAAACTCAGGCCCTTAGAGCCAAACTTTTGGAGCAAGTACAAGTCTCTGCCCCGATCGTCAGAACGTCCAGTTTACTGTAAGATTCGAAGTATTTCAGGTACAGCTACGTAATCAGGTCTCATATTTTCCTTTGCCTTATCTTGTGACACACTAACGCAAAGAAACGCGTTATTTAACTGCGCTGTTGAAGAATAGCCTGACCCTTGAATTTCATTAAAGTTTCAATACAGCAAGTTTTGGTGGTATAGATGTTGTTAGGACATAAAAGTTTTGTGATATGGAAGTGACTTAAAAAATACAGATTTGTGATTTGTCTTCGCCTTTCTTATTTTGGCATACAGAAACACTGAAAGTACGCAAATTCTTTGTTGAAATAGTATAGTACTTTTCTTTGCATTTTATTAAACGGAAAGTTATAAGGGTTGAATTTTCCTGTGTGCTAAAAGCAATATGCCAAAACTTTCTGGATCTTAACTTGTTTCTTTTCCATCCACTTTTGTTTTCTTTTCTCGCGTTATAAGTATAAATATTTTTGTTCGTTACATTTCATTTTATATTAGCATGGAGACTCGATATCTTCGAGACCTTCATTTTTCACTTAATTCCGCAGTAAAAAGAAATGTGTAAGGAACGGCGTACTATTCAACTGATATAATTCGGTTGAGTAAAAAAAAAATAGAATAATGCACCCAACATGTGGTTGGAAAAATGCAATGAATACTTACTTACTTACTCCATGGTGCAGAGTCCTTCTTGAGAAGCTAACTGGCTTGCAGCTAGTCAAGAAATTCCCCACATTTCACGGAACCCGAAGGTTAATTACCGCACTCACAAGTTTCCGCCACCTTTCTCTATTCTGGGCCAACCCAATCCAGTCCATATACGCACATCCCACCTCCTGTGGATCCATCCTAATATTATCCACCCATCTACGCCTAGGTCTTCCCAGTGGTCTCCTTCCCTCCGGTTTCTCCAGCAAGACCCTATACATCCCCCTCTCCTCACCCATACGCGCCACATGACACTGAATAAAGATAGTTTCGTGAAGCTACATCACTAGCTTAAAGTAACGTTTAATTTTTCGTAAATACGAACTTCTTTTTCTTTTTTTCCAACGTTTATGGGGGTTTTCAATCGTTACCATTTCACCAATGCCTCCTGTCATCTATTATTCATTTAGTTCTCTGTTTATCTGTTGCCGACGCGGTTTAATTCCAGCTATCGGCAATGCCATTAAGAAACACCCTTAAAAGTATTGGAGGACATGTGTAGACTTCAAAAGGAGAAGAGAAAAGTGAATGTGCCTCAAATACTCGTAGTTTTCCCCTTTTAAACGGGTCTACAGTGCTACTAGGCTTCTAGGTCCTTGGAACACACTGGAAACCTGTGATGCCCTTGGATATGTGAGCTGCAAAGTTCACTGTTTCTGATTGGGCACCCATTGCAAGCCTGCATCAGTGCTAAGCATGTCACATGCATGGCGACTGCATCTAACGGTGTAGCAGTACCAACACTTTCAGTCTTATGATGACAGGTCGCCATAAACTACTACACACGCGTGTTAGTTTCGTATTCAGAATGCAATCCCGTATACGCAGGTAATGAGATGAAGCTGATTACATGGTGTGTGCACCAAGGCGGAAATCTCGCATGCACCTCTCCACCATACAGATATGGAGTAGGCCTACTTGTTTAATCATGTGTTAGGTTTTGTAAATTAAAAAAAAAACACAGTCTCTTACATTTTTCTCACACAAAAGGGAAAAACAAACTGAGGACGTCGTGTAACAAAAAGCTGAGAAGCATGCAAGGATCGTAGAGAAAAGAAAGAGGACGATTATAAAACTTGTAACTGAGCAGCTTGTTAATGATTTGCATGCCTCACGTGATACTGTTATCGATATTAAGTGGAAGAGTTTGAGTGGGAAGTGCGTACGTGGAAGATGTAGGAGTGTGTGGAGATATCGTGTGTGAAAGACACATAATTATGGTGCTAGAATGTGGACTCGAGTGAGAATTTAAAGCAAGGTGTGGAGATGTGGAAAGGGATCGATTGACCAAAGCCACAGTCTGGTTGTTGTTAACGCCGCATTGAACCTTCAGTTACTAACAAGGCGATTTCCGTCTCTGTAACACCCAACACTACTCTGCTCGTAGGTTGTACAAGGTGGTTCAAATATGACCGGGACTGATTTGTGTGTAAATCTGGCGACATCAGTCCCGGTAATATTTGAACCACCTTGTACTTTGTGAATGTGAAGATTTTCAGATCGCTGTTTTGATGGATCGGGTTGAACAAAAGAAGCAAAGGAATTACGGAGAATTAGCAGTGAAATGTTGTGTAACATATCACTTTTATTTTTCAACAGTCACTTCGTCTAACTGGTCTTGTTGTCGCGCAGTACATTACCGTAATTAACAGTAACTACGCAGCAGGTTATCAGTGGCTATAGTCTCGACCATGATGTGCTTTTTCGTCCCTGAACGTGTAACAAAAGAACATGATGATGTTCAGAACTAAACTGTAATTAACCTACTGCACATCGGGAGAACGATCTATGACTTTGTGTAGTTATGGTTAATTTATGGTCAAGTTTACAGGAACGAATTTCATGCCAGGAAGACTATTCAAGAAATTTAGTTTGTAAAAAGAAAAGAGCCTATACTAAACCGTGTTTTACTACTGATGCTCTGTATTTTTTTGTTTCCTTTGTTCAACGACATTCATCAAAACGGTGATCTAAAAATCACCGCAAGCTATTTCTGCCTCGTGTATACATCAGGAATCGAACCACGATTCCTGGGAAGACCGCTCCGGAGCCTCTAGGCTGTTCCGATTCCCGTTCCACCTGTCATTTCCTAAAGTTTTTAGAATCTACATCCTGCCCAATCTGTTAAATATGATGAGGGAAATTATTTGTGTTTGCATTGAGGTAGAGTGTTCTCTGTGACGTAGGAACTGAAGTCTGTATCATGGCTCAGGCGGTCAGTCCGCAGACACTCAACACTTTTGAACCGTCCGTTCTTCCATGAGAGGTTTTTCTCCTAGTACATCGATTTTCTTTTGTCAGTGACACTCCACCAATACTCCATACTGATGTTGATCTTACTACTACTAGTATAAGTAGGACAAGCGGCCGGCACTTGGAAACCTTCAAAGAAAGGAGTAGGTTTTCGAATATTGGAGAGCACTGGACAGAATTTTTTTTTATTCTTATAACTGTTTCTTTAAATGGTTAAACTGAATATAACCTTGTCACAAAGACTGTAAGTTTCTTCAGAAGTAAAGGAAGTTAGCTTTTAAGGTAAAGACATTTACAGACTTGCCCACTTAAGCAGCCACACTTCCGCGAGGAAACAATCCAGAACGCGGTGTTCACTACAGAAGGCTCTTTATGTAGCGTGCAACACGGTCTTTTCATTCATTTTAGCGACCTAATGCTTTCCCCTATCTGTCTAGACAACCCACATACTCGCGTGTTGCACGTCAATGACTAATTCACAGCAGAATCTCTCATCAAAATAATTTATCCTTCTTGAAACAAGCTTGAAAATTATTGATTTATATCACTTTCAACAGTAAAGTACATTGTCGAAGTGATATAAGCACCATGCATTAAAGTACTGACGTATAAGCAAAGGAAGATAAGCTGCTTTATGTGAGGGCAACAATTTTTTTAGTTAAATCTCTTAACTTTTTGCGTTGGACTTCTTTAAACAAGAAACAAGCATATGCCTGAATCGCACCGTAAAATTGTTATGAACGCTCTTTACGAGTGTGGGAGTTATGGTGTGACGTGAAGTTGTTTTGCAAGTGACAAGGTAATCAGTGACGAGTGTGATAAAATAATATCGGTAAAAGTTTTGTGAAAGGGAAGGTGCCTGAAATGCTACAAAGAACGGTGGATAGTGTTTCGGGCCCAAGGTTAAAACTTATATGAATAACCGTTACATATTTTATTTATTTGTGTATTTATTTATATAGCCCTTATCTATCTCTCTGAGTCTCTTTCCTCTGTTTCGTATTTTTGTCTCCAGCATATTTTTCGTGTTGATTCCACCTGAGTGGTGAATACGATATGATGCTATCTCTACCCATCGAACACATAAAATACTACAAAATTTATAGCGTCTTGCTGCATATTATTGAAGGAATGGTAGGGAGTTTATAACGTCAGGCCGTGAAGCGATTGACACGAAGTGCTTTGAGGCCTGTGCAAGGCGCAAGCACCCCATCGGATTATTATTTCCTTTTTATTCTTTTAAGTATAATTTGTTCAATATTTCACGTAGATTGTTAAACAGTTCTTTCTCAGAAGAAGAATGAAGTTCAAAGATTTTTTTTTACATTAATTTGCTTAGGATAATAGTTGGACATGAACTGTAACAACCGAAAAGGGCCGTAGAAAATTAACCACTACGAACTTACTCTTTGGTATAATGTGACTGTGTACAAGAACGGACTAACGCCCAAGCAAGGGAAGGAGAAGTGCCTATAGAATGTACAGTGCCTGGAGAGTTATCTGTTAGAATGTAAACACCCATATTTACTGAAGCACTAGACCAATGGCGAGGAAAATTCGGTAGTTCTAATTTTGTAGTACTTCCCGCGATCTAATTTCAGAAACACGGAACAAATAATATGCAGTTCGACATATTACATTTTATGCGCATTCGTATCAAAGCGTCTTTAAGAAATGCGCTGTCTTATTGATAATACAAAATTAGTTTTCATTCCAAGCTTGCAAATACGGGCTCCATTTTACTTAATGTGTCTATGGCTGTAGTTAGAAAACGGAAGGCAAATAAAATTATTCACATGCGCTGAGCTCGTTGTAACCGGAATTTATTGTAACTGCGACACCATAAGGAGATTTCTGGCAAGATTAGTTTAAAACTTTGCACAATCAATTCTTTTATTAAGTTTTATTTCACATAATTCCCCCCCCCCCAATTTTTAACCTTATTTCCGACAGCGTTTTTTCTTCCCCTATGTTTATAGACCTGATTGTAGATGTTATTTAAAATGTCGCCCGTAAACTTTTTTTCTTTTTAATTGGCTCTCGTGCCAAAATTATTGCACACTGCCAACCTAGCTAGTCGGAAAAGGCCAAGATTCTTGTTCTGCTACTTCCAATGGTAACAGGAGAACTGGAGGACATCTGTTGACATAAATACGAGCTGAAAATAAGCAATTTGCCGTAAAATATTTTCTTTTTTATGCATAAGTATGTAGGACACTGCAGCAGAAAAATGTGTAAGTATGAAAATAACTTCTTGTTTTACCTGTCGTACATTAGAGACATATACTCCAACTTAACAAAAAAGCCGATGTTTCATAAGCCATTTATTTAGGAAAAAAACAGAAACTCAGCTGCGCGATATACGGACCGCACTGTCCGTATATCTTAATACGCAGCTTACAACAGTGCACACTAGGATCTACAGTGGCGGCTTGAAACGTAGTAAATCGGAATACTTGGACGGTCTAGCTGCTGGTGAAGGGGCCAGCAGTTGTGTTGCAGTCACAGGGGATTCACACTGTCAGACCGCAGCCATCTAGCAGGTGTCGGCCGGACACCAGATGTAAGGGACACGTCACAAGCTAACAGAGAAAAGCCAGAATGTCACATACACCCTCACTCGAGGTCCCAGAATGATATACTGTTCCTATACGCAGTATAGTTCCCTTCCAGGTGGCTTTCTAAGCAACTTGTATTTATTGAAGGTGAAGGCAAAATTGACACAGTGTTTATACACCACTCCTTACGCAGATATAAACAGGAGCTGTGAAAAACCACATTTATTTTTAACCTCTATACTTCATACGGTTGAGTGGTAAAATTATGTTTCTGCTGTATTCTTTAAAGTAAATTGCCCCTAGACAGCTGTTCAAAGAAGAGGAATGCCTTTAGAACAGGCCTGAAAGTGATGGCGGATATATAAATCAGTTCTCATGACCTGACTGTTCATTCACTTATTTTTCCCTAAAACAACCACCTTGGCTAAATGATTCTGATATATTAAAATATGACACCATTTCTAGCAGGACTGTATTTGTGTAAAGACATATCAACTGTAACATTAATTAACTTGGCGTTTTTCAGCAGACATTGCCGTAGTCCTCCATGCACGTGGCCTCAGTCAAGGTTCAACCCGTCACAGTGTTTATTTCGTTTGTAGTCTTGACCGATGTGTACCTACCCAGTGTCATTGTAGAGAGTTATTGTTGTGCCTGATCACACTCAAATATACACACTTGGTGGTACTCCTGTGGACGAGGGATCGGCCCCTCGCAGAAACTATCTGACAACACACACAGCACTCACAAGAGAAAGACATCCATGACCCCAGCGACATTCGAACACGCATCTTCAGCAAACGAGTAACCGCAGACCCACCCCTCAGACCGCGCGACCACCGGGATCGGCTATCACAGTGGCTGGCGCGTACAGCCTTACAAACAAACAAGAAGACAAGTTATTGCAGTGTGCTAACAATGAAGGTATTGATTAGAGAGTTATAAATTTTAAACTTGACTTTGCTTTTTCCACACTACTGTAGAATATAGATACAAATACAGCCACAATATTCACTCGTGGGGGGGGGGGGAACGTGTCACTACTAGCAACAAATTCAAGTAGTTAGCTGAACATTGAATTGTCAGTGATATTTGCTATTTTGGTGAAGGAGACTGTGAAGTATACTGTTGTCTGGGATGTGACACCATCTACACTACTAGTCGTTCCGTGACAATGGAGGATGCAGAATTCTCCTATAGGCCGACTTTCTTCTGCGGACTGCATTGTGCAACATTCCAGAAGGCAACAATCATCTTCCAAGTATCAGTTCAGTAACAAGTGTATATATTGTCAGGTTTGAAGTTGTCACAACGATGTTTCTGAAGGCTCACGTCTTCTTGCATGTTATACCGTGTCGTTTTGTGCATTTGGTAATTAGTGAACTGTGTATCAAAAGACATGACATAGCCGCTGGCTTAATACCTGCGGTACACATAAATAATATGTAACACATCGTCCATCTTCTTTCAATTTTTAATGCAGCACTTTATGAATAGAAGTTGTTTCTATCGTTACACGTAAGGAGTGATAACTTATTCTCTGCTGGAACCGTTAGAAAGAGCTGGACTCGATCACAGGACATAGGTTAAGAGACGTATCTCTGCGGTAAAATCATTTACGCAACTTAGGTTCTTCAAATTGAAACTGTAAACCAACGGTAAGACGAAAACCGTATTCGAAGACTTTCTGACATCCGACGAAGTAGATAGAATAGAGAAGAAAGACGGAGAAGAATCAATAACTTCGCTTGTCCCAGACGTGTAGTGGAGACATAGTAATGTGACATCTCACTTTTTTCTCACTTTGTGTCTTTCTGTTACTTACCCCTTAGTTTTGTGGGTTGTCAGCTACAGCATTTTTTTTTCTGTTCCTTCTACTTTTTATAACACCGCCTTTCCATCTGAAACGTCACCTGCAGACACAACCGAACATCAAGGACGGCCGTTCTCTTGGTGACAGACAAGAACAGGGACAGAATCCTTCCGGAGACTGTCAGCTGTGAGTTTCTGGATCCGCAAGTTTACGCAGGGCGATTGCCTCCTTGCCTGGCATTTCTGCTTCTTTTCCGTTTTCTTTTTCACTTTTGTAGACTTAACGCTTCTGCTTATTTACATATGCATCCTCTCATGCATTATAATGTTTAATTCATAAGAATGAAGTAGGCATTCAACCGCGACCACGAAAACGCTGTTTGCCCTCCGTTAGAAAACACAAACGCACTATATTCTATGCTGGAAGAGAATAATCTAGCATTTTGACTCAATTTACTTCACGTCTCTGTTTTAATTAGTATCTGTAATATACCCTGCAAAGACACTCTTTATTCTGTTTCTCCTGGCTTACATATAGCCCGTCCTTTCTTATATTCGGTTCTGAAATATTTCATCACAGTGTTCTGATGTATTTTCTGCGATTCGCACATAAGCAGCCATTATTTTCTGAAAGGTTTAAACCGGATAATCTTCGTAATAGAAGCATTATGTTTTCTGAGGACAAAAACTGAATTTATTATATTGTTTAAAAGTACTACATGCATCGAAGAGTAGTGTGCCTGTATTATTTATACCTCTACTTTCATGTAACATTGTTTCTTGTCAATAAAATATTTGTCACGGTTTTATGTCGAACGTAGTGATTGCTGTAAGAATGTTAACCATATACGTGTAGAATATACCAACAAATGCACTATTTTACAGTACAATGTTTTTGCCATTAGAACACTAGGACTCAGACATGTTTCGAACCTTTCGTTTGGGTCATATTCAGAAGTGTACATCAATATTTGTGTAAAATGTAAATTATAAATAGATTAAAATGGGTTATAATTGCATTACAATCGCTGTTATCTTGAAGTTGGTGTTGTAATTGCGTACCTTTGGTGAGGTATTCCTTCTGGAATGCATCTTATATGCTGTGTACAGTGTTGTACAAAATATTTTAATTTTAATATTATTTCAGAATGATTGCAGTAGTGTACATATTATTTAAGAGCCATTCCACAAGGATGACCTCATTCAACTTGCGCATCTGCAACACCAACTTCAAGAAACCAAAGATTTTAATACAGTTTTAACCTATTTTATGTATTTATATTCTACATTTTATGTATTTATAGTCTAAATTTAATACAAATATTGAACATTCCGTGAGAATGATCCATAAGTAAGGGTCTAAACATGTCGGGGTTCTGCTGTTGTAGTTGTAAGACCTTTATGCTATTATATAGTGCTTTTGTTGGTCATCATCATAAACATCAAGGATTGGATCCTTTGATCCGTTCCGTCTCCAGAGTTACAGCTGCTCGCGCCAACGCTTCTTCGGTCTTCCAGTTGTTCTCCTTCCTTGTGCTCTGTAGTGGTATGATTTCAAAGGGATTCGGTTTTGTGGCATTCTTTACAAGTGTGAAAGCCAGTTCCGTCTGTATTCATCTATCTTGTCTAGTACGCCTGTAATCCGTACTTCGCGGCGTATGTAGTCATTTGTTTTGTGGTCATAAAGGGTGTGGTTTTGTTGGTATACTCTTGAATTGTAACAATTAGTGCACGGATATGAATACCATAGAATAATTACCACATTAAAAATATTTTCAATTCATTACTATGGGACTTTTTCTCCAGATGCTATCATTTCCATCTTAGTGCGTGAGGATGAGTATTATAACATCCTTTATTGCATAATTTTAAGTCTCCTCACATGAAACTTGTCGCTGGACGAACCTGTCAAAAGTGCCTAACCTTAGGGACATGTCACCAGCTAAATTCGTTATTCATGTAATAAATGAGCTAAAAGGAAAGAGGAATTGTGCATATCAATTCAGCATAATTTGATCCTGTGCTACTAAGCGAAGGAGAACCTGACTTAAGAAATCTGTTACTAAATAGGATGATAACAACAAAAATGAATAGACGACAAACAATTCTAGCAGATTATCGAGTCGCTTGAGAAATAAGTATCTTCTTTCAAGCCAAAGGTTTTTTATTCCAGTAATATTACCGGCGGTATAAATTCAGATTTTTGTGGTTTCCCTTTATTCCATGTAGGTATGAAACGTCTAACAACTTGAAACGTGAACCAGATACAGTAGATAGGAAGTAACAGGTGGTATAAGAATGTCATGTTGGGAAACCAAACAAATTGTGCTCTTCAACAAATGTTATTAGGGTTATCAAATCTAGGAAGATGATATGGCTAGACATTCAGAAGAAGAAGTAAAATATACAAGTAAAATATTATTATTTGCATGCCACGAGTTGGCGCTGGGAATATGTAGGCAGGACGGGGCGGTGAATGAACCTGTACGGTACGCTGTTACAGGATAATTCCTGTCGCACAGAGAGCCTGTACGGTACGCTGTTACAGGATAATTCCTGTCGCACAGACAGCCTGTACGGTACGCTGTTACAGGATAATTCCTGTCGCACAGACATAGGCCTACGTAACACAGCCAGTTCTTGCGTGTTTGTGCAAGTTATTAACTGATTTTTTTTTTGTTTATTGCGTTCCTTTGCATCTGAGTGAGCGTGATGTCGGCCGAAAGAGCTGCGGGCTAACAACTCACATTAAGGAGAAATCTGTCACTCAGACGTAATAGAGTATTGTAATGACGCTGAACAGAAATATTTTGTAGTTCCCCTTATAGGGGTTACTGCACAAGGGGTGCTGATTACAGCAATATGTCGTTAACGAAGAATACAAAGCACAATGAAAGAAAGTAGTTACAAATACCGAAAAGTTCATATTCGTAAACAGCAGAAGTTATGCCGTGTGTGGAGAGTGCTGAGGGTGACATTAGCAGTAGTTGTGACACCGAAGATGAGAAATTATGCGTGAAGAAAGAATACCAACAAGATGCAACAATATAGATGATTTATTGTCAATTCCAGATGTTGATTATTGACTACTGTCTCGACATGTTTCGGGCATCTTTATGCCCATCATCAGGAG
>Ga0123357_10010273_pt1 | contig 11891 bp, 10 predicted proteins | sample TergutEmb28metaG_FD_89873 | JGI IMG/M metagenome (GOLD analysis project Ga0123357, IMG submission 89873) | Embiratermes neotenicus P4 segment gut microbial communities from Petit-Saut dam, French Guiana - Emb289 P4 | ecosystem: Host-associated > Arthropoda: Insects > Digestive system > Gut ...
AAAGTCCCGGCGCGGCCAAGAACAACACCACGCGAACGTTTATCATCCCCCCCCCCCCTAAAAAAAAAAAAACATAGGAGACATATTACTGTCCACATTACAAAACAAAGGCAAATGCTGGACAGAGTTCTACAAGTATGCAAAATGATGTCACGGAAATGGGGAAAATATTCCTGCAATTAAAAACTCTAATGGCAGACACATTACCGATTCAACAGATTAGTCCAACTCCCTCAATTCCTTTCATTCTTGTGTATTCAGCTGCGAGCAAAACATCCCGCAACTAATCCCAACTAACTTGGGTGAATCCTTCACCATTAAAATTAAAATAATTATGAAGCAACTAACAGTGATCAGGAGAAACAAATCAATGGGCTGGATGTTCCTGGCAAAATTCTAAAACTGGGCAGGGAAGCCATGATTCGGTAACTTGTGTGCTTGCTGGACATCATAATGAACGATGTTACTATTCCAAGTGACTGGAAAATAGCCGCAGTAGTTCATATTTATAAGGGGTGAGATTGAAATGTATCACAAACTAGAGACCAGGCAGCTTAACCTCAGTGTTCTGCAAGCAAATGGAACATGTCATAGCAGGATACCTATTAGGCAAGTCTGGGATAAGAATAAATGGTTATATGAAGGCCAAAATGGATTTAGAAAGGGATACATGTGCAAAAGCCAAATAGTTACAGTTTGCCCGAACACAGTTGATTCCCTGCCTGAGAGAGCAAAGATAGGCATGATAGTTATTTTCCAAAAGCTTTCAATGTGGTTCTGTACGACTGACTGCTTATGAAAACTGCAGCCTTGGGAGTGTTTCAAGGGTAGTCATATGGGTTACTGGTCATTCACAGAGTTAGTGCAGCAGGGCAATTACCTGAGGAAGTCAGAGTAATGTCAGGGGTACCACAAGGGAGCATATTGGGCCCACTTCTGTTCCTCACGCACGAAAATGACATTTGGAGGAACTTGGAGTCAACTATAAAACTTTTCGCAAAAGAATGTATAATATTCATGAAAATCACGAATGAAAGCAACATACACGCTGCAGATAGGTTGGAAAAATTGGGGAGTGGGCGGTAGAAAATGCGATGAAAATAAATCTAGTAAAAGTAAAAAAGCTGTAAACTTCATGAGAGCTCAGATGAATGAACCTCTAAATTACTTTTTTGGGGACCAAAAAATTCTGGAAGCGAGCAGCTGCAAATATTTCGGAATAATCTTATGCAGCAATTTAAACTGGGTTGATAAGGTTAATTACAGTACAAATAGCCTGGAAGGCTCTTCATTTCTTAATGCTTGTTCTTAAATATGGAAATAGTAATATAATGTTTAGCCTACTGTCACTAGTGCAGCCAATTCCTGAATATGGGGCTTTGTGCTGGGATCCGTACAGGGAAGGTCAGATAAACGTGTTAGACCATGTGCAAAAGAAAGCAGCTACATATGCAAATCATACAAACAATTCAGGCTGGGAAACCTTGGCACAGTGTAATAAGGTAGCTCACATTTGCACCCTGTTTAAAACATACACTGGAGAATGGGCACAGATATCTATAGGGGACAGGTTAAAAGGACCGTATGACCTGAGCAAGAATGATCATGAACATAATATTTGGGCCAGGATATAAAGAACAGACATCAGTAAATACTCCTTTGTAAATAGGACAATCAAACTGTGGAGTCAACCGCCTGCACGGGTGCTGGAAACGTTCCGCTGTAACTCACATATTTTTAGAAAGAGGGTTAGGAAAGTAATTCTAAGTGAGGAGAAGTAAAGTGTTTTTTGAAGTGTGGTGACAAAACATCCAAAAGTGGAGGGGTGTGAAAAATAGGGAGTGAAGCGATGATCTTGAATGAAATGTACGTATTTTTACTGATTTATATGTATGCAGCTCTAAGTAGGTTCTCCCTCATTATTATTTGCTTCTATTTGTCACTTTCTAATTACTAAAACTATGTTTGTTAATATTCTTTTTATGTTTGTTTTGTATTTTGTGTATTCTCCGTTCTTGTATTGTTTTGTATACTTTTTCTCCTCTTGTATATATTTTTGTACAACTTTACCGACCACTGCCACCGGGTAGAAACCTCACTGCAGAAAATAAATATCATACCCCATAAAAAACACAAGCACTGTAATATTTTTGGTTACAGCCACATGTGCCTACTAAAATGCTCCCAGCAGTGTAAGTTGATAATTGGGTCTGTGCTGATACTTCTTCTAATGGAAATAACCCAAATAACATCTTGAAGTTTGGCACACCTTATACAGAATAACCAGTATAAAAGAACTGCACATTTGGCAACGTGCAAAACTCAGTTTCCTACTGAGCGGCAGTCAACAGCAACAATCTGCTCTCCCACTTCCGGCCAGGCACATATTCCCACATATGGTGTGTAGTATATTATAACCGTAGTTTTCAATTTGCAAATAATTCAGTTTAATAGCTCTGAGCTTACATTATTTCAGGTGTCTGACCAGAACACTCGTTTTTTTTTTTTTCCTGCTTATCACTACCAGCTGTTCTGAACAAGGTATCTCCAATATGCACGCTGTATTTTCTGATGAACTTTTCTTCATAATACAAAATTTAAAATTTCTGGTAAAAATGTAAATACAACTGCTTACTGGGAGTTAATAAGCTAAAATATGCTGCATGTTTTTCTTTCTGTATATCTGCATGTATTTTTTAAGCTGCTCTACTGTCTACACCATTCTGAACTTCAATGTTCTTGTCCATGTTCATAATGGTGTTTTCACATCACTTACTTATGAAAATTGTCCAGTATGTTGGAAATGCCTAGTCAAATGTGTGGTAAACAGTACTACACACCATCAACACAACTTTATTATTATTAAAATAATTACTCATCATCTCACTGCAACACATTTCATCTACAGTAAGTGATTTTCAGGTTAGACCTACATAAGTAAATAATGAAAACACTACAAATATACAAAATTATAAAAGTTACATGTCAATTTGGAATAAGATCCCATCCTTACAAAAGTACTGTAACACAAACTGCCTTTGTTGTTTGTTCAGTGACATTCTGTTAAGAATAACAGCCAATAAATGAAGTTCACAAACCTCATAATCCTGAGACTTGAAACACCAACACCATAAAAATTTAAAAACCATTATACATGTTTGAACATAGAGCTCTTACAGATAGACATTTGTCTGATGCATTTCCTGTTCAAAATGATCTAAAATGAGAAGACTTGATGCCAGTACTTGTGAACTTTTGTTCAAAATTTCCAGTTAGGTGAGAAATGAATGACATATCACCTTATGGTCCTAAGCTGATGACTTTAACTCATTAGGCAAAAATATAGATACCGCAAAGAAAAACAAAGCACTGATGTATGCTAGTAAGGAGGTTCACAGGTTAGAGGCAGAGGAGTGACCCCATATGCATTCTAGCTCCCTGATTCTATGACAAAACGAAACTGTCATTTACAACAAGGCCACATTAAATCCACAGACTGCTGACTACCAGCCAATTCAGAATCTTTTGTCTTCCCATCTGCTATACAAAAATTAAAGATCGAAACATATAAACTAAAATTACACCTGCTTTGCATGGGTGTGACACTGATTTCTCACAGGAAGGGAACAGCATAGATGGGAACACTGGGAGAGAAAAGCACATAAGAATATGTGGTGGACATACAAAAGGAGTGACCGATTGGACAAAGTTACATAATGAGTAACTGTCATTTGCACCCTCTTCCAACTATTATTAGATGAAAAATCAAGGAGGGTAACAAGGTTGAGTCATGTAGCATACACGTGAGGTACCAGAAATTTCTATAATATTCTGGTCAGAATAGCTGAATGGAAAAAGACCTCTTGGCAGGTGCACAAATGGATGGGTGTTATTAAATTCAACATAACAGAAATAGAATGCGAGGGTATGGGCCAGTTTCATTATGTTCAGAACGGGCACTGATAGCAAGATCTGGCAGTACAACTTTAGGTTCCCCCCTCGTGTAACTTGATTATCAAAAGCATTCTGCCCCATGGAGTTTTTTTTCACTTGAACTTGCCCAGAAGACACATTATTACACAGTCAATACAAAGTTTGACAGTATCTGTAAAAGGACAATTCAAAGCAGTGTGTGTTTTTCACAATAAATGAGGAGGAGAAGATGAAGAGGAGGAGGGAAAAAAGACGTATCTGGATAAATGTGAAGATGAAAATCTGACATTCTATTGTAATATGTATATAGAAGATGGCTAACTGAAGTGAACAGTTTCCGCACAGTTTATTTGCTATCAAAGTCATGCACCTTTACAACAAGAAGGAATGTTAGCAATACCCAGGAGAAGAATATGTTATTTGAGGTGCTACCTAAAAGTACCCAAAATTGGAATGCTGTGTGAAAACCACTTGTAGTACAGTTGTGTGCCACTAGGTATCACCAGCTGTACTCTTTCTGAACCACTATGCCAAGCAGCATTCTGCTGTGAGGACGTGTGTGTTTTGTGTGCGCTTTTTTGTGTTGTTGGTTTGTGCTGTTTTGTGATCATACTGGCCTGCTAAAATGACTGATGTGAAGGCGCAACGGATTTGCATCAAATTCTGCCTTGAACTTGGCAAGATAGCAGAAGAAACATACAAAATTCTTAAAAAAACTTCTGGTGATAATGTCCAAGGCCAAATGCAACCATACGAGTGGTTTAAGTGATTCAAGAATGGACAGATGTCAGTCGATGATGAAGCATGTAAGCAACAACCTTCGACTGGAACCAGGACCAAATACGTGGCAAAAGTGCAAGAGGCTATCACAGAAGACCACCAACAAATTCATGACATACGCAACATTATTGGACTGTCATATGGAATATGCCAGCAAATTTTGTCTGATGAGCTCAATATACAGTGCACTGCAGCAAAATCTGTGCTAAGGCTGCTGAGCAGTGAATACCGCATACTTGTCTGCAATGAGCTGAAAGAAAAGGCCGAAAACAACCCCAACTTTATCTCCACCATCATTACTGGTGATGAATCTTGGGTGTTTGGGTATGACCCTGAGACAAAGCAGCAGTAGTCTCAGAGGACGACTCTACCTTCACTGTGACCGAAGAAAGCAAGACAAGTTCAGAGCAATGTCAAATCGACGTTGGTTTGTTTTTTTGACATTGAAGGCATCGTGCAGAAGGAATTTGTTCAACCAGGACAGACAGTGAATGAAAAAATCTACTGCGACATTCTGAGGAGATTGAGGGAAATCATGCAGCGCATACATCCAGATAATGGAACAACTTCTCCAGGGCCCAGAATCATGACGAGGTTCTGGCTCACGCATCGTTCATTGTGCAGCATTTTTTGGCTTCTACGAAGATGACAGTCATCCCTCACCATCCCTAATCACCAAACCTCGCCCCGCAATTTGTTCTTATTCCCAAAGATGAAACTGAAGCTGAAGAGGCAATGTTTTGACAGCATTGAAGAGATCCAGACTAAATCGCAGGACGTGACGAAGACACTGACGCGATATGACTTCCAGCAGTGCTTCCGATCACAGATTTCACTGGGATCACTGAATCAATGCAGGAGGGGGCTACTTCGAAGGGGATGGAGGCGAACAGAGATTTCAGTATGTGGTTAAGCTAAAGTAGAGGTATTTGGGCAACTTTTGGGGAGCACCTTTTACACCTTCTAACAAAAGCAACAGTTAAAATTCCACCATGAAAACACAACCAGCCAAGAGTTCTTAGAGAATTAAGATGAAAGTGAATTGCACCCTCCCAACCCCTAAAAAAAAATTACAGCCAAACATTTTATAAGGTCAATGACACGTATCCACCGCATACAGTAAGTAGGCTATTCCAACTGGTGTGAAATGAAGCTAAAGGAAACTGTCAATGTGGGTAGCAGGAGAAGGGATAAGCTACATGTGTTAGTACATGCGATCAGAATTGTGTGAACAACTGTACCATCAAAATGTCTTGTATAATCATTGCAGTTAGAAGAATGTGTGTTCATTACGTGTAAAAAACACTGCCCGTAGACTTCATGATTTTGTGTACAACCTTGAAAAACATTCAAAATACCATAATGTGTCCTTTATAAAGTTAATACACACTAGAGTGAACAGAGACTTATACAAGTTTTTTTTTCTCTGTCTCCTTTCCCACACCACAACCTATATGAAACAAGCTTTATGAAACAATAATTTCAAGGATAACCCCCTTGTGACAAAATTAACTGTCCCCCTTAAAAAACCCATACCACTCTGAAACATAATGCATGCGTTCATAAAGGGATGTACTGAACCATCCAAATACACATACAATCCTGCAGTAATTCTATCATCTGTAGACCAACAAATAGGGAACCACCATAATGCAACATATCCACAGTCTCTAAAAGAATAAATGTTTCGTTAATAAAAGCTTAGGCCATAAATTCCTGCAGTGTTGGTCACTGACAGAAAATACCCGATGACCATTAAAAAGTACATCTCCTAAATTTGGTGTCATGATAATTATATTCCACATCAAAATGAGACATTACTTTTCTGTTTAACATAAAACAATGGTAAACCACTTCAGAAGCAGGGAATAAGTTCAAACAGAAGACAACTCAAGTTGGAAATCACAATGCATTTTAATACATTACTATTCAATACATTAACATTTACATCTTACTGATCAGTCATAATGAAATTAAGCTTTTGTGTGATTATAAAACTCATCTGTAATTCCTTATGTTTCTGTTAAGAATACTGTTGCCTTATGAACTCTATTACTTGCACAGTAGTGCTGCTATACACACCATAACTTAAAATCAGACTTGTGAACAGTTCTGTGATGAAAACATTACCTCTGTGTTTGAAAATTAAGAAGCAACTGCCATCTCTGTGACTTGAAGTTCTTAATATTCTGTGCTTCATCCAGAATGAGGTATTTCCACTTTTTACGCCTAAAACTTTGATGATCCTGGATGACCAATTTGTATGATGTAATGCACACATGGAATGCATTTGGTTTCGTCCAACCTAACAGAACAAAAGAGGAACAGATTATGAAAGTTATTTCTACATTCTAAGAAGACAAATCAATGTCATTTCCTGTGCAGCACTCACACACACTGCACTATGTTCTTCCATTCATTTAACATAATAATGTTTCTCCCCCATCCATTGTGTACTATTCTAAAAAACTCTAGGGCCTAGCACACACTCATTTCCTCTATGTTTAATTTGCTCTGCCATCATTACTTCTGACAAATAAGTGGAACAACCATTTTATTGACTTAACCCATACTGTTGACACATGACCACACAAAACTCATGAACTTTGAGCCCTTCGAAATACATGTACAACTACAAATTATAAACATTTACAAAAGCCAACTTTGGGTCAATTATTCACTGGATATTTAACAACCCTATTTCAGCTGCTGATATCATAGCACAAAATGAGATGGAATCACAAATGGTGAGCACATGCATTTACTGGCTTTCTAAATTCTGCAGCTGAGCTCTTCTGGAATATGACCCTGTCACCAGAAGGTCTGTTGACCAACATTCTAAGACAATGTGGTGGCCACATTTTCAAGGTACATCTGATCCTTATAGATGGTGCCACTACACTGTCTCCGAATATGACCCAGTGATGGAATGTCGTATCCCAGAACAAACAACTCAAATGACTGATTTTGAAGGTGCCACATCCTGTTTGTGGGTGTTATCCAGGATTCATCTTGACAGATTACACAATAAAATGGCGTGACTTATTAAATGTCCCACCACATAACTGAACTGCAGCAGCACATATGGGAGTTCTAGTATTTAATCACAGCAGAATATTTTTTACATTCAGCAAACAGTAAACCACACACTATATACTCATCTGACACAACACTACAGTTCCACATACATGTATTTTATTATACAGTTCCATGATTAAATTTAGCCAGTTTCCACAGTACTACCACCACCACTGCTGCTGTCCCCCTCTGCACCCATTACCACCATCACCACCAGCACGAACAACACCGCTGCTGCTGCTGCTGCCGCCACTGCTACCACCATCACCACTGCCACTGATAATATGACTAAAACTTCTACTACTACTACTACAAAAACTACTAAAACAGCCACCGCCGCCGCCACCACCACCACCACCACCACCGCCACCGCCGCCGCCACCGCCGCCACCACCACCAAGCTTAATAAAGTACTACCTCAATCAAAGAACATTACACACTCTTTAAAATATATATGCGACACTGAAATCCATTACAAAAAATAATTTTTGGAAAACTGTTCAATGCATAAGAGGACACAAAAGAAATCATGCCACCCTTAGTTTGCAAACTTCTCATCTGTAGTGACATGAAATCCAGCCAAACTATGAATTGTCTTGACTGGTTGGAAATGTCACATTACTCTCCTTTCCTGTTGGTAGGGAAGTAAGTCAAGTGATATACTCCTCTTCGAACGGAAAGGCTGATGAAGTAAGAACACAAAACATACCCGTGCGTTTCTGCTTCCGTTCTTTCTGTGATCCGTAATATGTGAGAATTTTAAAGGCAGGACACCATTTCTTTAATTCCATCTCCCAATTCAGCATCACAGATGTTGGAACTATAATTAAATGTGGACCCCAGTTACCTGTAACAAATGTTTTAGCATTGTACAGCACTATCATCTCCTACACCGCTGATCACTAACTACAAGACACTTAATCTTACGCAGCTGTAACTTCATATTTTATCAACATGCAGAGCAGACAAGCGAACCACATATTGGTGACAGTGCGTGACCTCAATCTCAGTGAATGAAATACATATTCTTGTTAAAAACTGACAAACTGAATCAACTACAACAAATTTTAGCAGTCCCAAAAAGAAATATTATGTTACTGTTCTCGTAATTCCATAAGACGTAACTTAACACTCATGCTAATGAAATGGCAGAAATATTCAGGCTGCCTTCTTCATACCATTAGTAAGCTCTATTTTCAAAGATGAACCTGCAACTCTGGGAGCATAATTAACCCTTTAAATGCCGAATTAAATCCCACCTGCCAACTGCTGGTATTATTAGGAGCTCACCATATTCTCCACTTTAGCAGGATAAGGGTTAATACCAGGCACTGAGTATTTCGGCTTGCTTCAACAGCATTTTGTTTAATGATTATACTTATTTAGCCATTTAAACGCCGAGTTAAATCACATCTGCCATCTGCTGGCATTATTAGTTCACCCTATTCTCCACGTTAGTAGGACAAGGGTTAAAAAAATATTTTTACAGAATGGAACTCTGGTACACAAGAAAACATCAAATGAAGGCCTCAAATTATATACCATAATGTACTGTAAACAGGGGACTGTGATAGCACAGTGGTTAAAGTGCTGCGCTACAAATTGGAAGGTCGCTGGTTCGATTCCAGATGGTGCCACTGGAATTTTTCATTGACATAATTCTTCCAATCGCACTATGACCCTGGGGTCAAAAGCCTCTAACAGAAATGAGTACCAGGCGTATTTCCTGGGGGTAAAAACAGCCAATGCATATGGCTGACAACCTTACCACCATTCTGGGCCACTGTCATATAAACTGGGAACCTTCACTTCCTGGAACCCTCTGGGCACTGTTAAGTATTTGCAACTGTAAATTACCCAGATTTATAGTCCTACTAGGTAGGATTTGATGATGACTTGCTAAGTGCCCAGGACTATCTACCTAAAAAAAGCACTGGCTGTCACACAAGTCAGTCCGGCTCCCTGCAAATTGTAGGTTTTACTTGCAAGTTCCAATCCACTACCACAATGTTTCCAACTGTACACCTCACTGGTGTGTACTCTGCCTCAGCTTACAACTGCACATATCATATACTCAAGATCCAATGAAGATATAACAAAAGTACTATAATCCAACATTACCATATACTTGAACGGGATGCCATGTAGTCTGGAAAATAAGGGTAAAAATCACTACTGCAACAGCAATTTGTCATAACCCACACAATTCATCAAACTGAGAATCCCACATTATTCAGACAGGTGATTTATGAACACACCTTCTGTCACAATGTGTCCACGAAAATTTGGCTTGTCCTTGTATTTTCATAAAAATGTAACAGGCTGCAGTGTTGGCTTATTGAGGGTCAATCAAGTTTCTTCTGCCTCCTGTAATGCTGTGTATCAGTGGGATATGATGAATTGCTGTTTCAAGAGCAAAATGCTATGGGAGAAATGAATGCCACAATCTTCAGGCTCATATATCCTGAAGATTTTGCAAACTAAACAGAACTGTACTTGACTGCAGTCTACTAATGTAACATCTCTAATTCATATGTTCACATTCCAAGTGTGAAAATGTACTAAACACCAAATGACAGAAATGTATGCCATGATACAAAGATGTCATTAACAGATAAGCACCTACAACCGCTGAGCAACAATCCTGGATGCCAGGTCGCTGGATGTATAAATTCCAAACAGTGACAGCTAATATTTGTGCATCCTCAGTCAACAAGCTTCAAGTCACCCATCTGGAACCTAGCATTTCAAGATGGCTCCTACATTTTTGTAAAATTTGTGAACCCCTGTTCTATACACACACCCAGTTTTACTATCTGCAAGCAACTCAACATCATAATGTAATATGCAACATGATTAAAATTTAAATCATCTTCAAGGAGCAACATGAACCATAACATTAACTGGCATGCGAAAAACTTTGTTGCCACAGGACTTTTACACTGACACTCATGGCACTTATATCTCTTACAAATTCACTAATTTGGTATTGGCAAAACCTAGAATGTAGAGATATATGAAGGTGTATCCAAATGTCCCAGGACAATGCTCATAACACGCAAGTCGCTTGTAGTTCACGAGTTTCCCGCTAGGGTGTGTTGCGGTGGTGTCTTGTGAGTGAGTGTGCCGAGTGGTGTGATTGGATGTGGAAGCATTTGATTCTTGCACGTGTCTTTATGTGTGTATTGCATCAGCCGTCTGCGATTTTCTGATATCGGCGTTTTGGCGGAAGTTGACGAACAAAAGGTGCACATCAAGTTCTGTGTGAGATTGGGTAAAACGGGAAGTAAAGCTTTTGAAATGTTTAAACAGGCTTTTGGTAATTCGTGCGTGAGCCGTAGCTGAACTTTTGAGTGGTTTCGACGTTTCAAGAATGGCATAACTTCGACGGCTAATGATGATCGATCAGGTCGGCCATGCACGGCAACAACACCCTCAAAAGTAGAACAGGTACGGGCTGATGTCAACCAGGATCGTCGTACCATACACGATCTCTGTGCAGAGGCTGGAATTGGTTATGGATCTTGTCAGTGAATTCTCACAGAACAGCTGAACATGCATCGGACTGAAGCGAAGTTTGTGCCGAGAGTGTTGACCTACGATCAGAAAGACAGTCGAGTAGCGATCTGTCAGGAACTGAAGGAAACTGTGATAAATGATCCCACACTCCTCTTGAACATCATCACAGGCGATGAAAGCATCGTTTATGCTTATGACCCAGAGACAAAACTGCAATCTTCGCAATGGAAGAGTCCTGGGTCACTAAAACCCAAAAAAGCAAATTGAAGACGATGCTCATTTGTTTCTTTGACCAAGAGGGGATTGTAAACCGGGAATTTGTCCCACCTGGAATGACCGTCAATGCAGACTTCTACTGTGATGTTCTAAGAAGGTTACGTGAAAATGTGCGGCGCAAGAGGCCACAGAAATGGCAAAACCAGAACCTTATTAACCACCACGGCAATGCCCCGGCTCACAAGTCCTTTAAAGTTTCGCAGTTTTTGGCCAAGAACAACATGACAGTGATCCCCCATCCCCCATACTCACCCGATCTGGCCCCCTGTGACTTTTTCCTCTTCCCCAAGCTGAAGCTTCGGACG
>Ga0123357_10010274_pt1 | contig 11890 bp, 12 predicted proteins | sample TergutEmb28metaG_FD_89873 | JGI IMG/M metagenome (GOLD analysis project Ga0123357, IMG submission 89873) | Embiratermes neotenicus P4 segment gut microbial communities from Petit-Saut dam, French Guiana - Emb289 P4 | ecosystem: Host-associated > Arthropoda: Insects > Digestive system > Gut ...
AATTTAAACACTTGTCCCACCGTTTCACAAGTCCCTGGAAACCTGCGGTGTAAAATTCTTTTGGTTGCTGTCGGAACCACGTGCGCACTGCTCTTTCAACCGCATCATCGTCAGGAAAGCAGGAAATGCATCATGTTGTAAGCCTAGCCACGTGAACAACCAATAGCAGTCGCTACAGCGTCGACGGTGACCCTCCTCTCTGCTAGGATGATGTCTTCGACGCGCTGCAACGTTTCCGGCGTGGCGATCTCCACCGGCCGACCGGCTCGATGTTCATCTTCGATACTTGTCTGCCCTTCCGAGAACTTCTGCACCCAACTATGGACTGTCTGACGTGACAGGCAATGTTCACTGTACATGGGCAGCATTTCTTTGTGGATATCAGTTGCTTCAATTTTTTTTGCCCACAAAAAACACACAATGCCACACTGCTTTATCGTGGTACATGTACTCAGGGGCGCCGCCATCTTGTAACAGCTGCTATGTCTGTACAGTCATGCGCAAACCGATCGTTGTGTGTCACAATAAAACTAGATAGTGCTGCTATCTAGCGGTGACAGTTTCCCGCACTTAATTAAAAAATGTAGGTCGCAACTTGGATTTTTAACTTACTTATTGAATTACTCTCGTATATCCTACGTATGCATTCCAATAACAATTCAATGGAAAGCAAGTGAGGTTTACCTCCTTCTTGTACACACTGTTTAGGTTGTACTGAACTCGAAGCAATTCACGACACTTTTCAAGTTCACGATTTATATCAAGTTGGTTAGCAGCTGTTACCCAATCCTCACCAAGGTGTGCATCCATAAGGTTCACCTCATTATTTTGCCATGAATCATGATCTGCAATCTTCAACATTACTGAATCATCACTGGCTTGTGAACCTTCTTCAGGGATTGACTTTGACTTCTTCTGACAAAAAACAAAATTAATACAGCAATAAATCTTTTAATGAATGCAAACTTTCATGACTCACAGGTTCAAATCTTACCAACTTTCTAATAACATACAGTACAGACTACAAATACGGTCTCATAATATGTACAGTCATGCCATAATGGTCCCTTACATCCAACCATTAACAAATGTATCACTAATTTTTCCTTGTGCTGTCAGAAATAATTGTGGAAGCTTAAATTATGACAGAAGGAAAATACATGGAACTGTGTTCCAGTCTCCTACTATCCCTAAAAAAAACTTGTGAGTACAGCAATGTCTTGATTAAGGTACTTACAGGTAATGTCTTGTTATTACGTAGAAAACTCACATCTTCTCTACACAACAGAATTAAAAGCCCACCTGGAATAGTAACATCTCACCTATTTTTAAGGTGACTGCTACTTACCTTCTCAATTTCTAGTAACTGTGAATCATGTGGTAATGCAATGTGATCACTTTGAGAACTGAAAGAAATCTTTTCGATAATGGCTTTTGAAGTGTCATCTATTACATGAAGATCACTGGATTCTTGTTCATCAGTTACATGTACAGAATCTTCACAGCCATGGGAAGGGATTAATGACAGAGATGAAAGCCTTAAACAAGCACAGGACGTTCCATTTAATAATCGAGGAACTTCACCACATTTACAACAGGTGTCAGTTTTCCTTTCAAGGCTTTTCTCTTGGTTAGATGCCTTGGTTGATTCCTCAAATCCTGTATTTGTAGCTGGTGATGCAGATGATTTTATTTCAGAGTATGAAGTTTGAGAAGCCCGACTGTCGCACGATATATCAAGAATGGACTCAATTTCATTGACAGTATCCAAATCTTTAAGTCTCCTGTAATTCATCTTGTCTGGGCAGATAAAAAAGTCTTCAGTAAATGAGCTGCTGGAAGACACTTGGCAAATCTTTCCAGACTTAAAAGTCAATCTTTGAGCACGCTGACTTTGTTCTAGTGTTGGAATGCGTGGTGGAGACCATGATGACAACACAGATGGGGCAGGTGGTGGGATATGAAAACTGACACCCCTCCTTGAATCCTAGGTGGAAGGAAAACAAGAACTAAAGAGCCATACTTGCTTGATATGAAGCCTGGTTTTAAAATTTGGAATAAGGGAACAGCAAGAAACAAAAGAGCAACAGAAAAACAGGAATAAATTAGAATATAAAGTATCACCATAAAACATATACAAATAAAGAAACTGACTTACAGAAACAGTCACTACCTGTTTTCAGGTGGGTCAAAATACATTCTGATATAACAAGGTAGTACTCAATCAGTGCTAAAATGCAAATAGGCACAGTTTCAGACAGTGCTACAACTGACAGCCATTTCTCATTCCCCTTATTTATACTGCACCTATAGTGCACATTCCAATATTTCTGCTTGCTGTGTGACAAACATCCACAGCTGTTGTCTCAATATACAGCTGATATGATAACCAATATGACTTGCAAAACACTATATAAGCTTAACAGCTGATGGCACTTGTAAATAACACACTAAAAAAAATAAAAATGACAAACAAAATATCTCAGCAAGGTGAACAGGAACAAAGAAATCAAAATTTAAAACAGGCTGAATTTGGCTCAGCAATTAAATTTATGTGGCTAAGAGGATCAGGTTAGGAAGCCAGACAACAGTCCACATAGCAAGTATGCCACAGGCTGATTGACAAGGGAATCAGAGTGTGATGTCCGGCAGGTACAGAGATTTATAATAACCCTACAGTGTCCAGGCGTGTTATGGGGCCCAATGACACCCTATCTTAAGAATGTCAGAGGCTCTTTCTCAGGGGGTACAGGAGCTGGAGTAAAGGTGACCACTCACTTCCACCTACTGTAAAAGTTACGCATGTGGTGTCACACCTCCACCCTACCCATACAATTATGGTGTGGTACTTAATTAAGCATAGAGAAAACTAAATCATTAACTTTACAGATCAGAGGAAGTTAACATGTTTGTGCCTCAACACAAGACAGAACAAAAGTGTAACATAGGAGCAAATAAATGTCTGAAAAGTCAAAATATTTGGGAATAACAGCAACATATCATAATTACATTTGGAAAGAAATTAACCATTAAATGACCTCTGTTCACAAATACACACCCACATAAAAAAACCTCTACAATTCATTTTATACATTTAGACAACAAGGAAGTTTACTGCATGCGTAAGACATGCCGCACATTCCCCATTTTACTTTCCACAAAATGTCGTTTACTTCATAACCTTATCCTTTTATGTTCAAATAAAACATAAATCATATGTTAAAATTTAAATTCCTACCTGGTCACATTGGGTTAAGAGAAGATTAAATTCAGAAATATTTGCTACCGTTCACTACACATTCACCTGCCTTATAGTCTGTTAGTCATATATGAATAGTTTCAAGGAGACGAAAGTTTAATTTCACCTGTTGTTTAGAAGAAAATCTAGGGTTTCACATGCAAAAAAAATTCATAATTTGCATTGGTTACTAAATATTATTATGACGAGCAAATCAAAGAAGACAAAATGTGCAAGGAATTTAGCATGCATGAGTGTGCACTACCAATGAATAGGGTAATTTCTATCTATTCACAATGCAATTATTTTATTGGCTTGTATCAACTCCTATGGGGCTGCCAGGATGACACCTGCCTACATATGACATTATTACACCATTTACTCTCATCCTACACACTTCAACATGTACTGAAACACCAGTAACACAGTTCACTTCCACATGGTATCAAAATCACAAAATTCTGAATGACACTATGTCCATGTAGTTAACTATAAAGAAATTAAACATTAGTATTATGTAATTAGTTCATATGTGCACAACGAACTTTCCACATAAAGTGCATCCAACTTCATGCATGCAAAGAATCACAGATTTTTATAATTAATATCCCACAGTAAAGATAATACCAGCTGATGCATGCAAAGCACAGAGCTCTGCAGTTCATACACTCATCACTGCTGAGCACAGAGCTCTGCAAAGCACATGGTAATCACAAACTCATGTTATGCTCTAAACATGTGGTTACAAATGCCAACTACCTGACTACCTGGAAAGAGAGGGTTCAATTATCTGTCATAAAAAATACATTGTAAGTGCATTAATGAGCAGGCCTCTGATACTGGCTACCCCTGTCACTTATTGACAAATATGGTTCCCTAGATCCAATTTGCAATTTCATCACTCTTGCGCCACCTTCCTAGATATGATTATGAAAACTGCCATGCCTACAGCAGATTTTTCTCCTTCAAAGTGTCCAGAACAGTTCTGGGGACCACCAAACTTCCTATTCAATGTGTATAGAGGGCTCTTTTCCTGAGAGTAAAGTGGCTGAGGCATGATACTAACCACTTACCTCCATCTAGTGCTCTGGCAAAAATGAGTGCAACAAAACAATCCACTGTCCTCATATGCTTTCACAGCGTGCAAGGGACATTTCCCCTTTTATACCTCCCCTTATGTGAATGCAAACAAAATGTATTTAAATGACTGCAACTACATCTAAGTACCATCCGGTGAACAAATTAACTTTTGACATACTGTTTGCCAGCTATTATGCAGTTTGGAGTGTAGTTTCTGTCACTTCATCCACCTTCCTAACACCATAAACAACAAATGAAAAGGCAATGCATACAGGGTTCAAACAAATGAATGTTCTATTTGCTCTCCCTCCCCCAGTGCCAGTGCATTGTCTTGCATTGACCTTGATTCCCTAATCTTTTCCTTGTTCTTGTACCACAGAGGGTTGCAGAATATGCAGTGCAATGTCTACTGTTGCAGAGCTCTGGTCAGTGCTGGTAAGCACCTGAATGTCAATACGTTGACGTGCCAAACAAAGAGCAAAAACACAATATTTTATATATCTGCTTGAATTTCAGAAATGGATGCACCTTACTTGTAAGATAGCATCAATGATGATTCTACCTGCTGAAGTGTTTGCAGTTGACCCTCTATCTTGGTATGTTGAATCTGTAGGTCCTGTAATTTGACTAGCAAGTCACTGTGATCAACTTTCAGGGCTGCCACTTGTGTCCTTTCCTCTTCAAGAGTGTTAAGAATTTGTGTCCGATCACTCAATGCTTTGGCCAGTTTGGTCTCAAGTTGTGTCACCTGCCATTTGAATAAAACAAATCATCACCTTGACAATATAAGAGTCTCTCAACCATTTTTATGTTAGTGCTACCAAGTAGTAAGGATATTCAGGTCCAGAACATTCTGCATTTTGTTAATGCATTTTAACAAAGCATAAAACTGTGACACAACCTCATGGAGTGTACAATGTCCAAACCAATTCTGAGGCCTACAGCCTCCCAATCAACAAACCTTCTCTTAGGCATAAAGTGGCCAGGACACGAATCTGACCGCCCACTTACATTACATTACCCCATTCATGCTTCACTGCAGTGTGGTTAAATACCAAGTCAAATTTAATATTACCACAATTCCACATACACAATGAATACTTCGATCACATAACATCATAAATGCTGGTAACAATCTGGGAATATTTCCTCTCAAATAATAAGTCACTACCTCACTACCTGCACACGCAGAGCACCATCTTGGTCAGAGACGAGAGGGTTATTTGGTTCATACATATTCTGATGCATCCCATTTACAGTCTCCAACAAACTGCTTCTCTCCTTCCTCTCTGCTGCTAATGCTGCTTCTAACTGCATCACCTGTACATAAACCACATCTTCTGTTCTGCTAAACATAAAAACAGTTGCAGTTGCTGCCTTCAACACAATTTCTGTCCTTCAGGCTCTCATATCTCCACCAAAAATTACTTACTTATTATATCACACAATGACTCTCAGAATTAATGTAGTGTAATGTTATGGAGTTCTTAAGGGTCAATTCTAGTCCCCTTACTGTTCATAACATATATAAATGACCTTCCCCCAGAAATAAGCTCTTTTTATCAGAACCAATATTACTGGCTGATGACAGACAGTAGTATTCAGTTCAATGTGCAATAGTAGGTGCACACTAACTACAACCGAGGGACAGAGAATATAAAACAACAAATTAAACTACACACATGACATTACTTATTCTACAAGAAACATAGGTGTTATTTCATTCCTGGTCATACCGTTTCTATATAAGTTGTTCTCATGTCAGTGGCAACAAACACAATGTACAGAATTCAGTTATGTATATTCTGTTCCCACTATTAGGATATATTTATATTTACTTTTAAATTTGATGAAGGCTCTGCCCAAACTCTCACTAGTAAAGTAAAGTGCAGACATCAATTGGATGCTATAGACCAAAGCTTGTAGACATTTACATCAGGATGTATTATAAAGCCTTCTACATTCTACCTTTCTCTTTTGCACATCCTTCATTTAATCCCTCCGCCTTTAGCAAAGCCACGGACAAGTCCTATGCATCAGTTCTATCGGCACCTCCCTCAATCTGTCACGCTAACTCCTCCAGTGTATTTCCTTAAACTGCATTTCCCTTGAGTCACCTGGCCATTCTGTTCATAGAAATGATAATCATAAACTTCAACAGTGACAAACACTTTGACTTGACTAAAACAGGCTTGAGGTAGCTATGCAGAATAAGACACTAGGTAGAAAAGAGGGGACCCATAAGCTCTATTATCCCCCATGTCAGCAGAGTTTTTCCATGTGCCCAGTACAGTTCTCAACTCTGCATGGGTTATTTATTTGAGACCTCGTGCACAAAGGAACTGCATAATCACCCTTGTGTGTTACATGTCCTTAAGTTGTACCTTAATTTCAATAGCCATTACTGTAGAGTACTGGCATTAGACATGTACTGGAATACAATACACATGACCCTTATTATTCTTTAACTCCCACCTGAACACAAACAGCCTTCTCCTGTTCAGCAAAGTGATGTAGACGAGCTTCATCGTGTGCCTCCAATTGTTCTATCTGCTGCATTAACTGAGCCCGTTCACTGCGCTCTTTTGCCAATGTACTTTCCAACTGTGACACCTGACATCGAACAATAAGGGTTATGGCATAAGGATAAGGATATAAATTGCACTAGACCACGGATAACCAGTTTCCCAAGGCACATAAATAATTTTGGCTTTACCATTTGATTTTACAGCGATGTGGAAAAGATATAAAATATACATTTTGTTGAATTCTTCACAATGGATTGAAATGGATAATGGAGAATACAGATATGTATTTGCAGCCATTCTCTTGTGCAATGAGGAACATCTCTGAAGCTTCCTGTGTGTGATCAGCACACTACAGACAAAGTCAATCAACAGGATGTATAACAACATACTTTCACCACCTTCCACTCAACAAAATTATCAAGAAAATCAATATACACCTCCCACTGGTGAGGAAAACAAGGTTTTCACTCTACCACCACTTTTCACAAAACCCACAATAAATGAACATATTTTAATGGATATATACTGTATCAAATTTATCCAAACTGGGTGAAAATGTAGGAAATACAAGTAAAATTTCATTTATGCCTTTCACTGTGCCAATTTTCCCAAACTCACATCTGGTTGACAGCTTTCAGTAAACAACTCCTTTACTGACAAAAAATACAGCCATCGATTACTAGTCACAGACAGATGGATAGACATGGTTCCCACACGGTATTCTTGTGTACTTCATAAAGAATTTGTACAAATGAAAAATTTCAACCTCTTGTTGCTGCTTTCTCACGTTTCAGACACATTTAAAGCTTGCCCAAAGATGTTATTTTTCCCACATTTATTGCTTTTTTTACCACAGTCCCTTCAGAAATGATGGATACAGGTTTCCTTCTATGTGAGTAGGGAGAAAAGAAAAGTGAGGAAGGTGCTATCAATGAGTTATGTAAGTAAAATTCAGACCACAGTACTGTCTGAGTAATGTAGGCACATGGTATCCTTCCATTTCACCTGCCAGCAGCATGGGATCTTTGAAGTTCTGATCTCTCATTCAGCACCATCATCTGTTTGATGGATCAACAGGCGAGTAGTGTGGAATTTTAAAAATCCAGTTGAAAAACTGAGTTTCAATACACACTGTTTCCATGGCACAGAAAAAGCAAATAAACGCAGTGTTTGGAAGAAATGAGTTGAAAATGATATAAATTAAGGTGCCATATAAAAAATGTATTGATGCTTCTCAAATGCACTCACGTGCCATATGACATTTCACTGTATAACTGTTTGGTAAATGTATATTCTAAGAACAGGGTTAGCAACTAATCCACATATTTCTTGATAACAGAAAATTTAGAAATCCTGGTGAATTACTTCATACCTGCAAATGCAAAGCCACCTCCTGTTCTGAACTCTGTATCTGCCTTGATGATATTAGTGCCAAGAGGCGCTCATTGTGTTCCTTTAAGGTAGATCGCTCATTCTAAAAAGAGAGGGTGAAACATAACCACCTCTATCAACTTAGCATGAATATAGCAACTTATTTCAATTCACGTAATAAGACCAACAAATGCACATATATAAAATGTGTTTATCACACACTATTCATCACCAACATGTTTCAATTGTCGTTGTGACCATCATCAGGGTAAATTCCAAGAATATTAAGGAATCCAAACAGTCTGTCAAAATGCATAAGTGAACAACTTGATGTTAGAAAGAATGTGTCAAACTTTCCATATGGTCACTAAACATCAGTTTATCTACTACTAAAATCCAATAATATTGAGTTTTTTAAAAACACATAAAAACTGGGTGTACTGTTTATGTAATTCATGAATACCCTATATTCTCTAAAGAGTGAGTGTCACAAGACAGCATTCAGGAGTCCCAAATGCTCCCCTGTATACATTAATTACATAAAATATAACCCAGTTGTCATGTGTTTTTAAACAACTTAATTTTATTGGATTTTTGTAGTAGATAACTGATATTCAGTGACTGTACAGAAAGTCTGTGACATGCTATGTAACATCAAGTTGTTCACGTATGCATTTTGACACTGTTTGGACTCCTCATATTCTTGGAATTTACCCTGATGATGGTCATGACAGCAATTGAAACATTTTGGTGGTGAATTGTATTTGAAACACATATTACACACGTGCATTTGTTGGTCCTATTACATGACTTAAAATATCCCTTTAATGCAAGGATATAAACAAATTAAGTTCACTGTAATGCATTATCCATGGATGCTCCTTAGGTACTACGTGTAACACAATAGATACCATAATGCAGGATCTTTCTTATTCTATTGATAGGTATTTAGCTGGCTCCCACACCCTCCCCCCACTAAAAAAATTGTGATTTCATGAAATTGTGATTTCATGAAATCTGACAGTATATCATTTAGATCACAAACACAACTGTACTCAAATGCAAACCAGTTCCCATAGACTGCGAAATCTGAGGTTATCACAGTGGTGTTGCTGATGATTTAAGTCTCCTTGGATGTAATGCCAAGCTACTCAGTAAGTAGTAATTTGTTTTGAAGGAGTCACTCTTCTTTGACTGCTGACCCTGAATATAAAGCCACTAAATATGTTGGATTCATCCAATCACAGCTTCACATTCCACAAGATGCATATCTTCAGAGCAATCTATTTCATGTTTCATAAATGTCTATCCCAATACACCTTCTCCCTGGATAAGACAGCCTCCACAGCCATTAGGCAGTTATCTGGACAGATGTTATACTCAGTCCCAGGGTGGTGGAGGAATACAACTGCACCTGCTGGTAATGTGTGCACCTAGTCAAATCTGCAGTCAGCTGCCTACAGCAACCAACTAACAGTATTAATTAGTATACTTATATGAATGCAGTAGTCTCCTGGTGCAACTCAATTCATTCATCAAAGATGCTGTTCTTTAGTTATTTGCAACACAGTTTGTACCTGTATATCTCTAATCTGTTCCTGTAGCTCTCTAACTGACAGGCAATTTGATCCCACTCCTTGCACTTGCTGCTGCAAATCTATTACTTTCTGACGTTCATTCGTCAGCTGACGATGAAGCTCATCTGTAACAGATGTAATCCATAATAAAAGCCACATTTAATATCACTAGCAAATAAAAAGACTTTTTCCATCGTCTTAAAAATACAAAAACCACACTATGTACACTAGGCATTTTGAAAGCTAGTGCTTACTTCTTCAGGAAACCACATAATTTCTTAGATAAAATAGGCACATACATTCTAAATGAGTCATACCTGCACTTATGAGATTCATTCATGTCTTACTTACTCCATGGAGCAGGGTCCTTCTTGAGAAGCTAATCGATTCTCAGCTAGTCAAGAAATTCCCCGCATTTTATGGAACCTGAAAGTTCATTACCGCATTCACAAATGTCCACCAACTGTCCCTATCCTAGGCTAGATCAATCCAGTCCATGCCCTCACATCCAACTTTCTGAAGATCCATCTTAATATTATCTTCCCATCTATGCCTAGGTCTTCCAAGTGGTCTCTTTACCTCAGGTTTCCCTACCAAAACCCTGTATAAACCTCTGCTCTCCCCCATGTGCTACATGCCACACCCACCTCATTCTTCTGGATTTGATCACCTGAACAATATTGTGTGAGGGGTACAGATCATTAAGCTCCTCATAATTCATGTTGAACAAAGTAGCACTGTAGCAAGTTTCTCTCCAAGTGAGTACTTGCTCCATACTAATCTATAACCAGAGGCTAGTACAAAAGGCCCACTTGTGAGTGCAGTACCAACAGACTCAGTCTCAACCTACTCCAAACATCATTCATTCTATTGTCCACCAAAATACATGACTTTGTATTTGAATACCAGTAACACATTTCACTGAGAAGACCTGAAGATTAATGTAAATCAACACATATGCACGCCACACTAAATGTTTAAATATTACATTGCATGCATGGTGAGAGAATACAGCAATCAAGGGAAATATAAAAAGACTGTTGGCAAATATCATAAGACTAGTGCTAATGCATTGAACTTTGAAGACTTGTTTTGTGTCTGATTAAATACATAATTAACAACCTTTATGCAATTGATTTATGGTTTATTTTACTGCTATCAGTGTCTCAGACTAAACAGCAATGATATACAATTCAACAAGAATAGATGTCAGGAAGTATTCCTTCATAAATAGGACCATTAAAAACTGGAACCAAGCACCTGCAGAAGTGTTAGGGACTTTCCTTTGTAAACCTAAGATTTTTAGAAACAGAGTTAGGAAAGCAATTATAAACGGGGTGAAATGAAAGGAACAGAATTGTAGCGAAAATCATCTAAAAGTGCAGTGAAGTGAACAGAGGTGAAGTGTAGTAATGTGAGGTGAAATGGAGTGGTAGGAAATTTAAATGGGGTTAAGCCAAATGAGAGGGTAGTGAAGTGTAGTTGGGTGAAGTTTAAATGAGAGGAAGTGAAGTGTCAGCAAGTGTAGTGAAGTGGAGTGAAGTGTAGCTGGGTGAAGTGCAGTGAAGGTCTTAGTAACAGGGTGTCTAACATTATTAGAAGATATATAGAACATATGAAGTCTGCTGCTTATATGACTTTTTTGTTTATCACATTCTTTCATGTTCTTTTGGTTCAATTTTTTATCATTGTATTATATTGCTGTACGATTTGTATGCTTTTGTTTAATTTTGTAACGCATGTATTCTTATTGTTATGTATGTTCTGCTCTATGTATCCTGTTTTTATTGTGTTGTTCTATGTATTGTTTGTGTGTAAATGTGTAGCGTACTACTGCCACCGGGTGTCAACCCAACTGCAGTTAACAAATATATCAATCATAAACAACTTAAAAGGAAGAAACTGCTTTCCATGCAGACAGAGCACCATTTCGGAAGCAATGAAACAGACTGTTTTCAAATTTTAAAAGAACATACAAATGTGGATTAATGTGGATTAAGAAACCAACTAGATGTCACTTAGTATTATATTTATTTCTCCTTTATAAGTTGCTCAACATGTTTCGGGCCACCTTGTGCCCATCTTCAGGAGCTGAC
>Ga0123357_10010275_pt1 | contig 11889 bp, 4 predicted proteins | sample TergutEmb28metaG_FD_89873 | JGI IMG/M metagenome (GOLD analysis project Ga0123357, IMG submission 89873) | Embiratermes neotenicus P4 segment gut microbial communities from Petit-Saut dam, French Guiana - Emb289 P4 | ecosystem: Host-associated > Arthropoda: Insects > Digestive system > Gut ...
AAAAACGCCCTACAGTGAATACAGTGAGAGGAACCAGCTACACACAAGAGAACAACATAATAACAACAAGGAAGGCCACCACCCACATGAACCCACCCTCACCCATGGATAAAATAGAAGAACAAGGACATACTAACACCTAGAACATAAGCAAGAGACCATGCTACCAAGCCCCACACAGCGCACCTTATTGAGAAGAAAGACCGCACTCTGTACAACTATGACCCACTGAGCCGGCGAGCTCTCATCCAAAACTAACATTAACTTAACTTTAAATTTTGTACATGATAAACCCCGTAATGTAGAGATCTCTACATGACATGCGTGCACAATACATATAGTAGGAATTTAAGTTTGTTCTCTCAAGACAACCTGAAGATGGCCAAAAAAAGGCCGAAACATGTAGTTGCTTAATATAGTCAATAAATACACCTATGTGACACAGTTGTGTTCGACTGCACACCGATCCAAGTTCATACACACACAACGGGGATGATACACGTCCTAGTATTAAAGCTGTTCGCGACGACAATGGTCAGAGCACAATAGCAGCACAGTTATGTGCGTGATTCAGACACGGCCATTCTCTGTAATTTGTATGGGAATCACACAATCGAAATTGTTACACTATACGTTTGGTGCTCAGTCTGGACGCAGTCTGGGCGCAATCCTGCTCTTCTTTTCATTCACAGCAACTCCAACGATGCAATCTACTCATTATTGACTACCTCAGTGCTTGGCAGTGTCTCCTGGCATTAAGGAGATTTTGCCCAGAGTTTCCGACCCCAGAAGCTGCTGTATTTTCCTGGGTCTCAGGGCATGGGGTTGCCTCTTCACCGACCAAGGACACTGGAACTGTCGTATGACTGGGCTTTGGGCAGAGACATTCACGCATATCATCTTCAGGCTGCTTTGTTTGCCTGGACCCATGAACAAAGCAAGAAACTGCGAGATGTGAAAACGTCCATACTAGGAGGGAGGTGGTCATCGTTGCATGGTTCTAGATCGGTTTAACTTGCTTCACGCATCGATATTTTTTGTGTGGTGGGCCGACTGCCTGTTTTGTCACACTGTCTTGTGCCTCGTTGACCTACTGACATTGTGGTCGAATGCCAGTGTAACAAACAACGTCATGCCTACATGGGTACGTGCCATATGTACTACACGTTGCGCGGTATTTTACTGTTCAGTTCTGGTAACTAGAGACTTGGAAGTTATTTAAAGAATGTGGGTAGGATGGGGTGGTTATGCGCCTGGCGATGGTATGTGACTCAGCAACTACTATCTGTGCAAAAGCACTTACCACCTACATTGGTTGATTGTACTGGCCCCTGATATTCTTGCAGCCAATTGTATTTGGAACTGGTGAGAGGTACAGGAGACACTAGCCTTATAACTTACTGGCTTTTGTCCCATGTCAGACCTGATTTCAAAGCCTGGACCCTGGGTTTACACTGTCGTCAGAAACTTTCAGATTTGGTAAAACATTTGTCAGTCCGTATACCCCCATGACAGATGCAAAGTTCTTGCTGACTGTCATAGGATTTTATTAAGTAACTTCGCGGACGCAAGGAAAACTTGCAAAATTTTGAGGTTATGTCTGACATATATGAAATAAAGAGTCCATATTTACATAAAGAGCTAAAAGAATGGAATAATAGACTATTATCAATACATCTATATAAATAGAAGTTTATATACTAATTCTTCTTCCCTGATGATTGATACAGGAGTTTCTTACCAAATTACTGTAAAGAATGCTGTACTTATGTGGAATTCGCTAGTTTCATAATTTTTCTATAATGTACTTTAAATATGAGACATGTTTACACCAGGAAATAACACACACTCTGCTATGAGCTGAGTATGACAATTGCTACATTCTAAGGCATTTGTAAACTGGCCAAGTGACAAGAAGGTTTGTCAATTCGAAAGGAATGCCTGACCTAGGCGCTCCACCTTCATGGAGTTTTAAAAGTTATCACAATGTAGGATACTGGAAACTCGGTCAAGTGATGTAAGAGTGTGTTAATACTGGAAAGAATGCATGACTTGAGCAGATCGCCTCTATTTATTCCGAAGATTATTTGACTCACTGATTCACTCATTAGTTTAATTTTGATCAACGAAGTCTTGGACAATTGTTTACCAATGCTATATAGCCATATTGAAGAAGAATATTAATTGAGAATTTGTAACAAATTGGTGGAGGCTGATACGCTGCTTAATGTTGCATACCTTCTGTTATTTAAAGGTAAGTTGCATTGATTGAACTAAATTACTTATTGTGAGTCATTTTGACAAAAGCTAAATTGAAAGTTTACTTTTCTAAATTAAAGTAACACGTTGGACTACATAGAGGCGAGACAGCAAGTTTCTTCGCAATCCAAAATAGGGGAAAACTGTTGTTTATTACTGGACCTTCTAATGTGTAAATACAGTGTTACAATTACAAAGCACCACTGATATATTATATATATGTATATAGTTGTTAGTAAAATAGAAATCAGTTTTTAGTTAGAACTGTTGACATTTGGATTGGATCGCACAGTCCTTGAACCTACCCCATTTGAATCAGGACTCTCTGATTCTGGTGGCAGCTACCGCCTACTTAACCTGACCGGACCTATGGTTTCAGTAGGAATTCTCCCCACATAGTGTCAGCAGAGTGGTCGATGCCGGTCCACTCCCTATTGCTAGGCTCTGGGGCACTATATTACTAAACTACCTGACACCACACCCAGGCAAGTAGTATTTTCAGTAGTTACCACTGGAAGAAGCTCATATCACATTGTCTTTCCAGATACGATCACTTTGCGGTACTGTGCGAGCTCCTGCCTGCCGCTGTGCCCTCCTTAGCTGTCAACCTTCTGGCCACAAGTCACGGCTACTTCAACCAGTCGCTGAAGGGTAAACTGCAGTCCAGTTTGGGCTGCTCTCGTCCTGGCAGCCCTGCATCTAGCTCCACTTATGGTCGCTCAGAAGCCATTGTTAACCTTAACAGTGACCCCTACCTCTGGGACAAATTTGGTCGCTGCTTTTTCCCAGGTGCCCAGTTTTTCAAACTTACATATCGCCTTCATGCAGCAGAAGTGGAAGTAAAGGAATTCATTGAATCTGTTATGAAGTCTAAAGGTTGGATGACTGATTATAATATTCGAAGGAAGTTTTCAAGTCCACTGAGAGTCGATGAACTAATGGGAGAACATCCTCGGGTATACCACACTTTAACAGCTCTGGCGCGTTCAACGCGGGATGCTTTGGACGATGTATTTGATAGTTTTACTATAACAGAATGGGTGGAACAGCGCATTTATCCAGACATCCAAACACTGGAACAACTACAGCGTGATTCTTTAGCTCTTAAATCTGTTCGAATATGGCCAAAGAGGCCTTTTCCACCACTTAGAGATCTCAAAAGACTTGGTATACCAATGCCAGAAGACTATGTATCAAATTCTAACTCGACACCTCAAATGTCAGGAAAATAGCGTCATTACCTGTTTTATACTGCTGGCATTGTTGTTATGCTGATGATGGCTTAAAAAGTGAGCTTTCATAAAACAGATGTTCTTGCTGTTAATGCACATGAATAGAAAGTGGGATGTTTGATGAACTGTAATAGTAAGAAATGTCTGAAGCGCTTTTGACCATGTACAGTGCTCTGTGGTACTGACAGTGGAACTTAACAAAATTGTACCGTTAACTACATATGGTGCAAATTTTAGTCATTGTTTAAAGCAATAGGAAATTAATGTATTAACAGTCAAGTGAATTTTACATTAATTATTTTTAATGAACATGACATTGAAGAGATTATATGAACACAGCGATGTGAAATAATTTAGAATGTTTGTTGCTGTCAATATACAAAAAAATATTTAAAAAGAACTGATAAATGACTAGGTAATAAAATGTGATACATATACATAGTATTATTGTAATGTCTGTTGTTAATGTGCCTATGAATCTTATTGAGAGAAAGAATTTTAAAAGTTAGTATTGTTGTATGTTTTTATTTCATAACTGCACAGTGGCGTGCGTACATTTTAAAAGTTGAAGGGTATAGTTAGGGACCAAGAACTGGAACTCATGTCGCACCCTGAAAGTTGATGCATTATGTGTACATTTGTGCTGCTGAAGAAAGTGACCAGTGCTAGGTTAAGAAAATAACATGGTAGTATCTGAAGAGTCAGTTCAGTGGTGCATGTTTGAGTGTGAGTGAATGAAAAAGTGTGAGACGTCTGTTGTAAGAACCATTTAAAGAAAATGCAAGCACTGTAATGAAACACTCAATGTATTTTGATTATATTTTTCAAATCCATATAATAACTCCTGCATTAAGAACTGGGACTGCTCAGGTGGTATAGAGACCAAATTACTGGATTGGTCTTTCGATTCCTAGCAGGGACATGGGCTTCTCAAAAGTCTCCATACTGGCACTGGAGGCCATCCAGCCTCCTATGGAATGGGAAGAAGGAGCTCTTTCCTTGGGGCTGTAGTTGCCTCAGCATGAAACTGACCATTTACCTATATCTCATACCGAGATTAACCCTTTGACGCCTAACGACCACTATAGTGGTCGTACCACACCACTAACCTCTAAACGTTGAATCTTATATATTTATTCAACAAATATAGGTACTGAATATTTTAAATATGATATATACTTTCCGTTATTTTCTCTTCAAAATGCAGTTTGTTTCATAATTCTAACATATTCGGTTCCTGTTTTATTCACATTTACAGGGTGTGCTAAAATTAAAAAAAATAATTCCGGCGCCAAAAGGTTAAGAATGCCTGAACCTACACTCATTTCCCTGCATGCATGCACATGTGGTCAAAACATATAATTTTTCAATGTTAAAACTGGCGGTACTTACAAGTATCAGCCCAGGCAGCATCCTTTTTATACAAAAAATGAGTGCTTACACCGAACTTCATTGCACTGTTTACAGATGACATTAAATATCAAATGGCTGCGATGCAACATTTAATAATATGTGTACATACTGTTGGTCTCTCGTTATCACCAGAGTATGTACTGTCTAAGTACTGAAGGTGGATAGCAGCAAAGTGTGGAATAAAAGAACTTCATACTGGTGAAAATACAGGTAAATAAAGTGGACAACTACTGTCTGCTCCATAACTCAGGTAGTATGTATGGTGGCATTCTTGAAACACATAGCTGCACTTTTGAAGTAATACAGTATATTGCATGCCAACGGTTTTGCTTAAAGGAGAGGAAGGGAGGAAAGGGGAGGTGAAATAACATGGACCCATAAATGGAATGGGAAAGGAATATGATGGAAATTATATATATATATATATATATATATATTTTGGGTGTTGCTTCAACAAGATTCTGGGCCTTGGCCTCCCCTGATGGGGCTTCACCATCACACTTATAGGACAAACCACATTAGGTAGGACTCCTCTGGATGAATGATCAGGCCAATGCAGAGACCTCTGCATGACAACACACAAAGCTCAAAAGAGATAAAACATCTATGTGTCAGCGAGATTTGAACCCACAATCTTGCAAGCAAGCGGCTGCAGACCTACGCCTTAGACTGTCTGGCCACTAGGATCAGCATACATATGTATATATAAAATTATGAAGTCTGGAAGAAGTTTGGTAAGATGCGCAGTGGAAATCATGTACAGCCCTACTAATAATTAAGAACTTATCAGGAATTTTTCCAGAGTGGACAGAGAAGTTAAATGGTACAAACACTCCTCATCACACCAATGGCAACATTCTAAAAAACGAAGAACATGTGTGCTATTCAAAATCTTCTTTGAAAATGTGAACTATTTAACGCTCATTATTTAATATAAAATTACGATTCATTCAACTTCAATAAGATGCTGAAAACCTGAGGAACTACTAGTGTCTCAAGGAGGGCTTTTTCATGAAGTAGATTAATGAACTGTGTATTTTTTAAAGCCATTTCCTTGTTAAACACGTTTTAGATTATGAGAAGTTGGTAGCCTATAATCCAATTCTTTATCAGAAATGTTACAAGTACTATCTAATTAAGATGATGGCTGTAAAATGAATAATAGTGGAATTTTATTAGTAAATGCGTTTTATAATGGAAGGCTAATTAAGTTCATTGTATTGTAATAGAGAGTGAGATTCCTGAGAGGAAGTGACGAAACAAGAATTAAATTGCAGAGTCACAGGAGTGTAATGGCATCAATTTCAATAAGAGAGAGGCAGAGAGAGAATGTTTGGTGTGATGGATGCAGACCACTGACAGTACGTACTGCTGGGAGAGAGTGCAAACTGGAGCAGTTCAGACGTTGTAGAGAACATGATTAACCCATATAGGCCTGAAATGAATCCAAATAAAACTGAATCATTCTGCTTCTACCTCACATAAAACTTGTTTCTATGATAAAGAACAATCGGTTAATACTGTTCCAGGAAATAATCGCGGGGTATTGTGAAATTCATGAGGAGGGATAAAACTTTATATCTCGGACATCTGCAAATAAAGTTACATTAGATAAATAGATATGTATTGAGTTCGATCCCTTATGGTCCCGATGCACCTAGACCTTATGGCCCTTTGTGCCCCATAATCTAATATCAGCTCAGGAGAGCCCTGTCCCTTTACCAAAGTTCCAGAATCTTACTATCCTCTTGGTACAAGAAAGGAGCCCGGATATACTATCCTGTTTTTCTCAGAAACTCCCGGCAAGCGACTCCCTTCCAGGTTCCCCAGTAGAGCCCCTCGGGAGAGAGATACCCGCTTGCGGGACATTTTTACATCTCTCTAAATATATTGTCTTTCTCTCAGAGTGCCCGGTAAGGGAGACCCCTCCATATTCCCTAACAGGGTCCCCACGGACAGGGATACTCCGTCACCAGAGCCACTGGCCAAGCGAGGGGATTCTATTTATTTATTTATTCATTCATTCATTCATTCATGTATATCTGCTGGAGTCCCCAAAAGGAGCCCTCCTACATACATACAGGAAAAACATAAGGTCACCGTCCATGCAGCCCCAAGCAGACGGAAGGCCTACATACAATGAGGTGCGGCATGGTTCCCCAAGGGTATCGTTAACGACACTGCTATCTCTACACCCGTGCCATGCAGCCTTCGGCACAATACCTTCCACCTTGGCTTGGGTAGACCAGAGTCCCGTTAGCCAGCGTGTGTCGTAGCAACCCCCTATCAGAGTATACCCTCCACAACTGTTACCGCTTCCCACGTGACCCAGGGTAGATTAGAGCACGAATCTACGATTCCCCGAGGTACGGAAGAGGGGTTGGATTTATGGGAGGCGCAAATGCAGTTAATGGGTTGTTAACTCGTCCAAACTCTCCCTCCTGGTAATGAAACGCCGACGTAGTAATGACGGACAGACGGCTCAATCCTTGTGGTGCATTAATTCGGTTGGGCTCTTCCTTTTGAACAGCAGTCGTAAAAATTGTAACTGCCGCACATTTCTACCATTTCGGGTCTTTAAAAGCTAAGCACCTGTTATTAGTATATTGTGCATTTTATGGAGTTGTAATTCATTCCGTAGAGTCTTACGACAGGTCCATAGCCTCTTACAAAGAAAATTCTTCACAGAGTACGATCTAGTGCTTCCTTTTTCGATTTCCAGTACCTTCTCATTTCCTTAAAATCCAGTAGCTGCTTGCGTCTTGTTCCTCGTCTTCACGTCACCTTTGTCCTTCCCTCTTACTTCAATAATGTGTTGTAGAACGAAGTTCCTAAGCAAGATGTGACCAACCCAGTTAGCCTTCCCCTTTTTTTAATTGTACGTAGGATATTCCTCTCTTCCTTGACTCCTTCATTTCTCACACGATCGGTCCAACTGATCCCTCCATCCTTCTCAAGCACCACATTTCATAACTTTCCAGGTATTTCTGATCTACTTTCCGATGTGTTCCAGTTTCAGCACGATTCAAGCTATGTTCCAAATGTAGCACTTTAATAGTTTCTTCCTTAAATCTAAGTCCAATCTGCTGGTAAATAGAGCCTTCTTCTTGTTGAATGCTGCTTTTGCCATGGCAATCCTGGATTAAATTTCACGTGCACATCTTACATCATTTGTTACCATGCTACCCAAATAGCTGAAATATTCCACATGCTCCAGATATTTTTGATGTACTATAATCTACCGAGGATGGTTGCTTAGAGATTCTCATTACCGTGGTAATGCAGTTGTGTATATTCAGTGCAGTGTTGACTAACCTTTTTAGAAGCAGGAGCAGGTTATTGATACTCAGGAGGTGTTCACGGTGCTACCGTAGTACCGTGCACAGGTCTGTCCACTATATGTACCTCGTATTCTACACTGAAGAATTTCCAGCAGTTATTGTACATGCAAGAGACCAGGATATCTAGCAATCGTTTTATTCAGTTATTGTGCTCCATGATGATAAGCCAATAGGGCTCGCAACATGTAGGAGTTAGTTGTTTTTATAATATTATTGTAAATCTAATAACATTGTTTGCGTTCGTTGGTTTAAATTATAGCTCCATACTGATTCATTCGTCCATCAGTGACTATGTTCTCAGCAATTGACAGTATCGTTATGTAAGGCACATAAAATATATAGCCCAGAAAAGTGTTCGACAGGAAATTGAAATAGTCATATTTAAGTACGTGATATGGAGTGCCTTTAAACGTAAAAGGTTAATCCATTTCTGTAATAACTACTTATATAAGTGTTTGTCCTACACATTTCCATGCATTTTGTCCAAGTAATCGGCGAGTGAGTTTGTGTTTTCGCCCCAGTTCCAGAGCGAGAAAATTAACGAATTTTCTAAATAACCGTAATAGTAAGAAATTGAGTTAAAGAAGTGTAAAACTTATTTTCATTTCTTACTACAACAATTCATTGTTGTAAGGATTTGCAGAATTTTATGCAAAGTGAATGGGATTCCTGAATAATGGTACTACAATGAAAGCCAACTAATTGAAGTGTTGGGAGTTAAAGTCATTAAGAACTTGTATTTCGTATTGTGACGTCTTCCATGCAGTCAATGTACCAGATTTACAGCAGGAAAAATGTTCAGTGATGACTGTGTTCTTTAGCACTGAAAGAAATCCATTGTATCCACACAACATAGGGTCCACTATGTAGGCTACTAGTTTAGTATTATTGTCACTATAAATATCGATGAAATCATTAAACAACTGGAACCAATTTGACTTTTATAATGGAGATATACATTGTCCTCGAGAGATATAAAATGAATTTTTATGTGTTTACAAACAGTATCAAGCTGCAATTAATTTACTCACATCATTGCCGTATATTTTTCTGTTCCTCTAGGTGAGGGGAACATCTGTCCCCCAATTCTCATTATGACTAAACAATCCTTTCGGTTTTACCCCTACTTCGGATGGAGGTTTATATAAAGTGGCGTCTTCCTGTGTTGCTGGGCTGGGTGCACAGCAGCGGGGAGCGTAGAGTACACGTTGCTATGTCGACACAAACGCCTCCCAAACTGACGCTGCAGTTCTTGCGGAAACTACTCGCCGAAGCAGAACCCGACGTCTGCATTTCTTCCTTTGAGGTAAGTTCATTGTACCATATTTGTATAAGTTTTCATATGCTTATTTCGGAGTGTGGAGACCAATGTGAACACATTTTGCAAACAATTTACTGTAAGTCAGTATATTGGTTAAGGTATTGGCTAACCAAAATATGGGTTTAGATTGTCTGAGGGGGCAAAATACTTTTCCTCTTTTTCACAGTGCAGATCTCCTCTGGGGCCAGCCTCGCCTCTTATCCGGTGGATACCTGGGGCTATTTACCGAAGTTAAAGAGGCCGGGGCCAGCGGATTACCTCCATCCAGTACTGTGGTTAACAATACATAGACATATACTTGCGCTCCCTCGTTGGGTTTTAATAATCGTGATGCTTAATGAAGCATAGGGGCAACTTTGTCTTTACCGTTAACTCATTACTTTGACGTGACATATTTGCTGCCACAACTCAGATTCAGATCGCCGTCTTGTGGGTTATGTCACCTTGCAGGCTTGTAGGTGGATTCAAATGTTTCTGAGGAATTTCCTGCCTCCTCCTTCATCGTAAATATTCCTCCGAAACGTTGTTACCTGCAATTTAAAAAAGGCACAATTATTTTAAATTCGCATTTAAGCATTTCTGCTCGTCGTTATGACTACTGAGTAACGAAGTGGGCTGATGATTGTTGCTTAGTTCTGATATCGGTTACATTCCATTTCCTCACTGAAAATGAGTCTTGTTGGACTGCATAGTGTCATGTCAGAGAGGCAATTGTGATTTTCTTCACGTTTCTAGGACAGGAGTAAACTGACATTATTGATCAGAGTGCGTTGTAACACTGGCAGCTGCAAGGCTGATTTCGAACTGCAGTTTCACATTCACGTCCGCGGTGATTTGCTCTGTGATATGCTGAGACTGGCATTCGGAAAACGGAGGAAGCCTGATGGCCAGACGGCAGCAGACAAGCAGATACAGTTTGGGGACAGCGTTATACAGATGTGTTCATAATATTTTCTCATGCCATCTGCTACACGTGAAAAAGGCTGAGATATACAAAAGTGTGATTCACCTGTTTTTTTGTTCTCCCACGTAGAACACAGAGTAATGAGGGGAATATTTGAATCTCAGGGGCATAAAGTGACAAGTATTTGCAAAACTGCATACTGTGGAGCTTATAAATTTACCCTACGCCATGTGTTGTGGGGGTGATAACTTTAAAGGAAGGGGTATGTGTGGGCCATGCACTCGAAGTACGCATGGGAGGGAAAGGACATGCATGCGAGTTGTTGGGCGATAAGCCTGAAGGGAAGTAACCACTTTGTACAGCTACGCGTAGACAGCGGGTTGATTTAGAAAGAAGCAGGATGAGTGAGCGCAGACTGAAATCGATCGACTCAGAATAAAGACCGTGATTGTATTTCGTGAACACGATAATGTACCACCGGAATACACAAAATGACGGTAAACTCCTTGATAAGCATCAATAAACTTCTGAAAATATTACGCTTCGTGCATTTAATTAGATTTTTCGTAGAAGGAAGCGGCCGTGGCCAAATTTCGAGTACTATCCCGAAATTTCCGAAAGGGACTGAAACAAATTACGAAGAACCTGAGTTAGGATGGTCGGTAGGCCCACACAAATTCCAAACGATTGCCTTCCGAATAGCCTACCATTTCAACCAACTTGCTTGGTTACAGAACATCACATTACTGATGCGGAGTGTTGGGTTCTGTCAGCGGTGCTGTTGATGCTGAAACGTTCTTGGATGTTCCGGCGTGGTTACTGGCGAATAATTGCCGATATTTAGGTGGAACATGCTACCTCCGCCTTCATAGTCTGATACTGATATACTGTAAAGGCTTAACAGTCGACAGGGCGTAACATACCGCAAGATCTGAATTGCAGCAATATGTATTTTTACCGTGAATCCCAAAGATGAATCCATCTGCCGCATTTCATCATGTAACCATAATAATTGTCACGTTTCAGGTTGCCACAGGTTCGGGCCGTGGTGACAACTATACGGCTATGTTGTACCGGGTTCGAATCCAGGGCATGACTCGGAATGGTGAACCGTGGAAGCGTTCCCTCATCTACAAGTGTCTGCCTGATAACCCAGCGCATCGCCAGGCGTTCAAGTCTGATGTTCTGTTCAGAAACGAAGTTGCGTTTTACACACAAGCATTGCCCGTGCTGCTGCAGTTTCAGGTAAGCTTTACGTGGGTGGATCCAAAATTTTCCGGACTAACGCTGTAAAAACCATAAAACTCACCATAAGACCTATCGGCCGCCGTCACCCTCGAAGCAGTTCCCTCCCGCATGTAGACACAGGTCCCACCGTCTCCTCCATTTTTGGAACGCATCCTGGAAGTTCTTTTCTGT
>Ga0123357_10010279_pt1 | contig 11885 bp, 16 predicted proteins | sample TergutEmb28metaG_FD_89873 | JGI IMG/M metagenome (GOLD analysis project Ga0123357, IMG submission 89873) | Embiratermes neotenicus P4 segment gut microbial communities from Petit-Saut dam, French Guiana - Emb289 P4 | ecosystem: Host-associated > Arthropoda: Insects > Digestive system > Gut ...
GCGGGACATGCCCGCGACTGTCTTTGTAGAGCCGGACTTCCATAGCGGTATTTTATAACGTACCGCCGCGCTACGGCCAAGCACAAAAAAGCCCGCTTCCCTGGGGAAAGCGGGCTTCTCGACGCTGATGGGACTCGAACTCTACGCTGCAGCCCGCATAAAACCTAAATTTTTTCGTCTGCAATTCTGGAAGTGCCATCAAAAATACCATCATCGCTGGGGTGGTGGCCTTGTTGATCTTGATTGGCACGCATTGATCCGGCGCGCCGCATCCGCTGCCGTTCGGCTTCAGGTCAAGGCTACACCCGGCCAAGGCTGCCTCATGCCAGGCGCGCGCCGGATGCATCCGGGTTGAAGTCGGCACCGGCATGGGCTACAGTTCATCCGTTCGTTGGTCGTCGGAGAGAATTCCCCCCTCCGTCGAGTCAAGTGCGTCAGGGTTCATCGTCTTGAAGCCGCCTGCGAACGGGATGTTCAAGTTTTCTTGGGCGACAGTCCCTCCCGAGGAGTCAAGCTGATCGGGGTCTATAGACGCGAGATGCTTCTTGATCTTCCCTCTTCGACGTTGCAGGACGTGACAGCCCTGCCCAGTCGATTGCCCCAGGAGCCGGCTGCTTCCGGACTGTGCATGGGACCGCTGCCGCGCTCACACATGGGACACAGCTCCTTCGTTCGCTGGTTTGCGGCGAGAACTTCCACCGCCGCAGCGTCAGATGCCTCAGTGTCTATCGTCTTGAGGATGCCGGCGGCACCACGCGCGTGGTCTCATGACGGGATGTAAGGCGCGTGGACTTGCCTTTTGCAAAACCCGGATCTGCGGCATTACCCGGTGGTGTCCCCAGGGAGGCGTCCACGCGGCTCAATGATTGCACGCCCGGATTCTTGATGCAATGGCAAGCCACTACAGCAGCACGCCAGTCCGTAGTGATGGCACCGACGCGCCAGACCCAGATGCCCACCATGTGCCCTGCCTTCCCAGCGTGGCCACAAAAGGCGCCTCCTGAAGGCCAGGGATTCCGGGACCTATGCCGGTTGGCATCCGGTGCACCGGCAAGGTCACTTCAGGAAGCGTCGCCAGTGTGGTGCGTGAGCTGCCGGCTCTCGCCCGGTTCAAGCAAAAAGCCGCGCTCGGTCAGGATGGCCGCCTGCCGTGCGCGCGCTTGCCGCATACGGTCTTCGTACCGTTGCTGCAACTCCTCAGGAGACGCCATTCTGACGGTCACATCGGCCTCGTGCTCTATGCGGTCGCGCCATTTGTCGGGCTGACGGTTTTTCAACCAGAAGGCCGCCGCCCCTGTGTCTGGCGGATAGTGCTTCGTGGTGTTGGTCACAGTGATCTCGCCCTGGTAGTTGCTGATATGCGTGTCCGGGTGCGAGTAGCCTATGGCGCGCTGATACAGGGCGACGGCCACCTTCGCGTCGGCATCCGCCTTGCCCTCTTTTATGGACTCGCAAAAATCCTTGTGCGCGTGCTTCCAGCGGTGGAACGTCGCTTCGGACACCCCGAAAAACGCGGCCATTTCAACGTCGGTTTGTCCCAGCAGAGCCAGCCGCCGGACTTGTTCCGCATAGGCCGCCTGGTAGAGCGTTGGGCGGCCGCGCGCGGGTGCCGCCTTGGCCTTCCTGGATGGCTTGCGGGGGCGTGGGGCTTTAGTTGCCATGCTCATGAAGGCCTTGGATGGCGGCTATGTCGGCATCAACCTTGCTGGCGAATTCGGCCAGGTAGTCCAGTATGGCGCCGACTTCGCGGCGTTGACTGAACGGCAGTGTGCCGGGAACGTACAGGCCTGCAAGCAAATGCGCTCGTCCAATGATTTTCAGGGCCTGGAGAATGCTGAGCATGACATCCAGATCGTCATAGGGCTGCATGTTGTCCTGTCTTTCGCGCATCGACGGTTTGTCCTTGGGCGTGGTCCGCCCTTTCTTTGTGGGATCGTTCCTCATGCTGAGAACCCCTTCCCCCATTTCGCTCTGTCCCAGTCATTGCGATCAATGGCGGCCAAGCTGCAAATGGTCATCGTCACCTGCATGTGCACATGCCTTCCGCTTGCGTCCACGGGGGAGCCAAGCGGCAGGCTCATGGATTCGATCACCAGCGGCATGTAGACACTGTCCTTGTATTTCATGGCAATCTTGGTGGGCGCGATAGATGGCAGCATGGACCGAGACAGCGCGCTGTCCAGCGGTTTTCCTTGCGCGGCTTCCTTGATGCCTTCGAGCATCTCCAAGAGCGGCCCATCATCGGCCAAGTCACGCGGCAGCGCCCATTGCATGAGCTGGTTCACAGGGGCGGACACCTCGCTCTCCGGGTCTGCCCAGGCTCGGAAGAGCGCCGTTACCTGAAACTTGATCGGTGGCATGCCGTTGAAAACCTGCGTTGAGTTCAGCTTAGTCATGCCGGAGCGCCCTTCGAATGAGCCCAAGAACTCTTTGCCGGATTCACCCACCCAGGGCTTGAACGCACCCGAGGAAAGCATGGCTTTCATAGTCGGCGAGGTGCCTTGGCCGGCGTTTTCGAACGGGCTTTGCCAGAGCATGGAAACGTCGAGGGTGCATTCGGTCAACGGCGCGCGCACGACCGGCGAACCCGGGACTTTCTGCCAAAAGCGCGAAGAGTCCTTGCGCTCCACAGGGTAGAAGCTGGCGATCAGATGTGGCGAGAGGCCGTCCCACTTGGAAGACAGCAGCATGGTGTCACCAGAGGATCCGGCGGGGGCTGTTTCCATGCTTACCACCTCTTGCCGCGAGCAATGTCGCGCGCTGCCTTCTCAATGATCTGGCCACCACGATCAGGCTTCCCGGCGTGGGCCCTTTTCGCCCTGATCTTTTTGACCTTGAGAGACGGGTTACCAACGACATGGACTTTGAGATGCTGCGGGTTGCCCTTGAGCCCCAGGGTGCGCAGCCGCTTGGCCTGTGCTTCCGCAGAATGGGACTTCTGCTGGGCTTTGCGGAGTGCCAGCTTTTGCGCCGAAGACATGCGCACGCGAACGTGGCCGTACTGTTTCGGGCGTCTCCAACGCAGCGCCTTGGCACCGCGCACGATGGCGCGGCCCAGCGTGTGCAGCACGCTGTCCAGGGCCATCGCATGACCATCGCCTGAAAAGGTAAAGGTGTCCATGTTGACGCCAGCGAGACCAGCCTCAAATGCGGATGTCACGGCGTCCATCACGCGCAGGGCGGCCTTCGCATCCCATGACTCGAGCAGCGCGTTGATGTCGGTTTCCTCCGCGCGACTTTCGAGCAGGTATGCGTGCGCGGCATTGAGCACGAAGTCGAGCACGATGTACTCGTCTTCCTCGATGGCGCCGTCGCCGTTCATGTCGGCAATGCCGAAGAGCAGTGACCTCAGGCGATCAGCCAAGGATTCCCCGGCGTCGAGGTCGTAGGTTTCTTCCCACTGCTGGACGGCCGCGACCGTGCGCAAGGACAGATCCTTGACGGTGTAATCGAAGGCGCGAGTGATGGGGCCGGAATGATCGCCGTAGATGCCGCGATCATGGTTGTTCGCCGCGTCCAATGCGGTCGGGCGTGGGTGCTGCGCATGAATAAAAGGCGCCAGCAGGGCGTGAAGAGTGGACATGTGCCAATTCCTTATGAGCAATGTGCGACGCCGCCCTGCTGCGTCACAGCGTGACTCAGCAGCACTTCAGCCGCGCGCACGCGATCCGCAGAGGGCGCGCTGTTGTCGCTGGCCACTTTCGCCAGCGCTCCAATGGCGTCTTTCGCGTGCCGACCGGCACAGGCCCGGATAGTCCGGGAACCCAATGGGCGGCCTCCAGCGTCAGTCCGGCTGGGGGCTTGGATGGTGTCGTTCATGTTGAAGATCCGGGTAAATGCGTGCGGGCACGATCAGTCAGGCGCTGACAGGCGCCGCCATGAGGGCGGTGATTTCCTCTGCCAGGTAAGCCATCCGCGATTTATGCGGGGCGCTGGGTGGCGCTTCGTTTTTGACGGGGTACAGAGGCTGGATGCCAGGTGGCAGTACCGATTCATCGCCGGTGCGAAGGAAGGCCTCCAGAGAGGCCATTTCCGCCTCGAGCGCGCACTTCTCAGCCTGGAACTTCGCACGGTCGGGAAACGGGGCCGCACGCTCAATGATCGCGGGTTCCGTGACCCCGAGCCCCGCCAGTTCCTTGCGCTTTTCGTGAGCTGCTTTTTCCAAGCTCTCGACGACTCTCGGGATGTGGTCCAGGCGACCAGCGTCCTCAAGCAGGCGATTCGTGGCGGCGCGCCTGAGCGGCGCCAGCCGGGTCAGAGCGGCGGCATGCACGCTGCGGGCGGATTCGCCGCACGCATTGAGCTCAAGAAGCGCCTCCGCAGTTTTCTGGGCAAGCTTCTGCATGGCTTGCGCCGGCGCCTCGTCGGGGAACATGTGCAGCGCGACGGCGAAAATGGTATCCAGCGTCATGGTCTTGGTAGCGCGCCGGAGTTCTCCCCGCAGCCGACGGGCAGCCAGCACAGCGTCAGGATCACCGGAAAAGTCAAGCATGCTTTTCTGGCTGGGGATGGGTATGCAGGTCAACATGTGTACTCCAAGAAGGTTCTGAGCATTCTCAGCAGGGTTTCGAGCAGGTTGGTGTGGGGTTTTCCAGGTTTACGTGCGGCCAGCGCCTTCCGCGAAATGCAGCTCGGACGCGCTGGCCTTGATGCCATTCAGGGTCGTCTGCAGATGTGCGGCCACGCGCTCGGCGGTCATGTCGCCAGCGCCAGCCACTTGGTGCGCACACAGGCGGATGAAGCGCTGGGCGGTGGCGGCGGCAGCGGTGTCGTGCATCGCTTGCACGCAAGCCTCGGCCAGCGCGTGGATCACGCCGTCCTGTTCAAGGCTGTCGTAGGTGGTGATGTGGTTGCTCATGTCGTTCCTTTCGGTGATGGCCCCGGCGCTTGGCCGCAGGGATGCGGTGCGCCTCAAGAAGGTTCTGAGCATTCTCGGAAGGGTTTCGAGCGGGTTTGTGCGGGGTTTTCCGGGTTTATGCGCGCCCAGAGCTTCCCGCCCAATGCGCTTGAGGCGCTGGCCTTGATGCCCTTCAGGGGCGCGGCAGATGGCTTTGTTGGAACGCCCTGCAGCGCTGGAGCTGCGCCACCAGATCTGACGGCAGGCCCGCATCGTTCAGGCCGGCGGCGCGCGCTCGTGCGCATCGCCATGTGCTGGCACGGCTCAGGTGGGCGCACTCGGCGCAGCAGCGGCGGTCATCGTCCTCGCGGTGGCGGATCACCAACCGGGCGGCCAGCGCCTCGGCTTCGGATGCGGTCAGCCAGCGAGCTGTGAACAGCGCCAAACGGGCTTGCATCCGTTCGACCTCGGCGCTGGTCATGGCTTGCGATGCCGGCCAGTTCCAGTGGTCGGTGTCGGGCGGGCCTGGGTCGTTGGCAGCGGGCTTGTTCCGCAGCATCACCAGAATGGCGGGCTTGGCGTCACGGATTGCCACCCGGTGCTGGTCGGTGAGGCGGGACGCTGGCCGGATCACTAGCTGGTCACCATCAGCGGCAACCGATATGCCGGATGAAGCCAGGTCGGCGAGTAAGTCGCGTGCGCCCATCACAGCACCTCGCAGTCGTCGGATGGCTTCAACCCGAAGATTCCATGCACCCCCGAAGATTCCGAAGATTCCCTGTTTTTAAGGTTGGAGCCTTCAGGAACCTTCGGCGGGTTGGCAAGGTTCAGGGCAGCCGAAGATTCCTTCGAAGATTCCACTTTCCTTAAAGATGAATCTTCGGAATCTTCGGAATCTTCGGCGGAATCTTCGGTTGGTGGTTCGGGGTCTGACCCGCCGGGTAGCCGCCAGTACCAGCCGGCCTTCATTCCGCCTTTTTTGCGAACGATGCCAAGCCGATTGGTGGCATCGTAGATTTGTTTTTTGCTGAAGCCGGCTTCTTTGAGGGGCTTTCTGGCAACCTCCGAAGGCGTCCAGCAATCGGCAACCAGTTCGGCCTTCAGTAGCTCGGCAGCTTCGTCGGTAGCGCTGCCGACATCGCACACAGCGCCCGGGTCGGTCAACAGATCCCGCGCCGTACCGACAACAGCATCCCCCCACGCTATGCGCGATGCGTGGATGCCGGCAGCTGCCTCAGCCTGCTCAATGGAGTACTCAAAGCCCCCATCATCCGATCCGATGTTGCTCTTGGCGCGAGCCAGCACGCGCAGCGGTTGGTCGCCCTCGCTTTTGACCTTGGCGGCCACCATCACCACGCGAGCCACGGCGGTAAAGGCCACGGAGCCGATCACGCGCTGCGCTGGGTCGATGCCTTGACCCGCCTTGGAAAAGTGCGAAATGCCGATCAGCGCGCACCGGCACGCGGTTGCCAGATCGGCCAGCGGTTGCAGGTCGCGCCTGGTTTCGCTGTTTTTGTGGCTGTCACCACGGATGACCCCGGCGATGGGGTCAACGATGACCAGATCAACCCCGCCGATACCGTCGATGGCCGTTGCCAAGCTGACCATATCGCGCGACGGGTCGAAGGGCTGCTGTTCCCCGTCGATCCGCACGGCTTCCACAAAATGGCAGCGGCTCAGATCAGCGCCGGCCGCTATCAGGCGCGGCGCCAGCGTGTCTGCTGGGTCATCCTCGCCGGAGTAGATCAATACATTGCCTTGGTGGCAGCGCGTACCGTCAGGCCAGTGGCCGCCGGTCGAAACCGTTGACGCGAAAGCAAGCGCAATGGTCGTTTTGCCTTGGCCGGGCGCGCCGGCCAGCAGGTGCATCTTGCCGCGCGCCAGCCATCCGGGCCATAGCCAATCTATGGGCACGATCTCAAGGTCACTGCCGCGCCTCAGAATGACGCCGTCGCTCGCTTGGCGGGCTTGGTTGGTAGCACCCGCCGCCATCCGCGCCTCAGCAGCTTTCTTGAGGCTTGGCCGCTCAGTAGAATGCGCGCTGATTGCTTTCATCTCCCCATTGAAGCCCCCAGCCTGCTCGCTGGGGGTTTCGCTTTTTGAGGCTGGCGGGTTGCTCCAGGCATCCACCGCCGCAGCCGTCACTTCATAGTTCCGGTTTCTCATGGTGCGTATGCCTCCGCCAGCTTGGTGATGCGTCCGGCCGCCAGCAGTACGCGCCGGCGGTCGTCCTCGGTCAGTTGCACGCCAGTGGCGACATTGCCGGCGGCCACCGCAACCAGCGTGCTCTCGAAAGACAGCACCTCCAGAGCGGCCCTCGGCGGCAGGGGCGCGGGCCGGTGCGCCGGCTCCGGCCTGCCGTCCTCCACCCAGACGCCCAGCGCCTTGGCGGCGTCGATGAACTCCTGACCGTGGGCGGCCATGTGAAAGGCCAGCACGTCGCCGCCCTTCGCGTCGCAGGCCATGCAGCACCAACCCCCGGTGGTGGTGTTGATCCGCAGCGAGTCGCTGCCGCCATGGAAGGGGCAAGCGGTGGTTTTCCACTTGCCCGGCCCCATCAGTTTCAGGCCCTCGGCCTCGAAGTAGCTGGCCGGATCGGGCAGCCTGTCACGATCAAACCCCATGGCTGTCCATTTGCTTGTGAACGGCGCGCGCGGCGCCGAAACGGCGGCGCCTGGTCTCGTTTGCGCAGCCATGCTCTTGGCGGCCTTCCTCTTCCTCTTCGTCGGCCTCGCGGTCATCAAGGGCGGCGTCATAACGATCCTGAACTTGCTGGATCACGTCCCAGTGGTTCTCGCGCACGACGGAGCGGTACAGCAGGGCCTCAAGCGCCGACCAGAAGCCCACCTCGTAGCCGTGCATGGGGGAGCCGGAAGGGTGCGCGGCCATGCCCTCCACCACGCGGCCAAGGATGTTGGCGTCTACCCATACCGGGTTGTTCTTGAGGAACTGGGCGAAGTCGCAGGCGTACTGCCGGCCCATGTTGCAGGCGGCGCCGTAGTCGTCGGTCGGCGGCACGCTCCAGAAATTGCGGCGCGGTGCGCGTGTCGCCGATCTTTCGTCGGCGACGAAAGGAAGGTCGGTGAAGGACGCGGCGCCGGGGCGGTATTCGCGGCGCGTCAGACGTGCCGTGCTGGGAGTGGTGGGCTTGCTCATTGCGCACCTCCTTCCACCTTGGTGGTGAACGGTGGCCGATGCTCGCCGCACCAGTTGGCTGCACGGACGATGGGATGCACCGCCCGCCGCTGGCCCTTGGGCATCACTGGCGGGAAGCGACGGCACTCGCCGGTCGCCTCGCTTTCGGGCGATACCTCCTCCTCCATGTACTCGGCGAAAAAGCGGCAGTTGGCGCAGTGCGCCTTCACCAGGTACTCGGCTGCCATGGCGCCGCGCTGGCTTCGGACTTCCTTGCTGACGGGCGTGCTGGGTGCGTGGCAATTGGCGCAGGCAGCGGAACGAAAGGCGGCGTTCATGCTGCACCTCCTTGGCTCACCTGGTTGACGGACGCCAGTGCCTGCACCAGCTTGCGGCGGGCGGCGGCGATGTTGCCGCGCTCCAGGTAGCAGCTCGCCAAGTTGGCGGCGTTGTAGGCCGCGAGAACGGGCTGCAGGTACGCCACGGGAATGGCGTTCGGCTTGGAAGTGGAAAGGAATGGCGTAGCGCTGCGGCTGGCCAGGGTGGTCGTGGTCATGGTCAAGATTCCTGCGTGAACCAAGGAACCCACCGTTTGCCTTACGAAGGGCAGCGGGTGGACGGGATGTTCGTAACACGCACGCAGACGTGCGGGCGGCGTTGCCGGTCGCCCCATCCCGCCCGAAACCATGAGGGGGATGCAGGCGCACCAGCCCCGAAATTTGGACGTGACAAAACCCCGCTTGTAGGTGGGGGTTGCGACCTCTGCGTGTTTGGTGTTACGAGCACCGGGCCTTTCGGCTTGGTGCGTAGTGTAGCGGGCTCTGGCGCAATGGGTCAAGATGAACCTCACGCTGCGGCAGAACGCTGGGACTTGGTCGGCGTGTCGTTCGCCTCGGCCTGGACCAGCCAGCGGCGCACGTCGCCGACCTTCCAGACAGTCATGCCGGGCGACAGGCGCAGAGGCTGCGGGAACTGGCCAGCGCGCACCCTGCGCCACAGCGTGCAGGCGCTGAAGGGCAGCGGCGTCGGTACGCCGGGCCGCTTGGGATTGGGTACCAACTGCGACTGCCGGATCAGCCCGCTGTCGGGCAGGTCATCAAAGCTGGGCGCGTGCGCTGGCTTGCTGGGTTCCGCATGTTTCGCCTGCGGACGGCGCTTGAGTTGGATTGGCATTCATTGCTCCGACGTAAAACGTGGAGCAATCATTTCAATTTCGCTGCACAAAAAACAGAGGTAACCGTTACCCCTGTTTTCCAGGAAACCTACCCCCCTGTTTTAGGTCTGCCGCCAGTTTTTTGCCAGTTACCGACAAAGGCGATTGCCTCGCGTTCGCTCGCGGACAGTTCCGGGTAGCTCTTTTCAAGGAAAGCTGAAATTCGTTGTTTTGCCGTGCCTCTAGTGCCTTTGCGGGCTTCTCCCCATGCGCGCGCAGCAATATGCAGCAGCTTCGGGTAATCTTCGGCATCAGCGTCAAAGAACGGCGGTTCAGTGATAGGGGGCTCGCAATCCAGCAAGTCGTTGTCTCTAGCCCATTGCGCCCATTCGATTTCGAATCCGCGAACCTCTGCCCAGCGAACAAAAAATTCAGGTGATTGCCGTACTTCCGTGTCGTGTGCGCCGCTGTGCCAACGTCTAGAGATGATGCCTAGCATTTCTGATCGGATTTCCAACATTTTCTGAATGTACTTGGTCGTTGGGTCCCCATCAATGAACTCCATTTCGGCGAGTTCATTCTTGAGGGCTTTCGCCTTCAGCGTGTCACCATTCCTTTCGGCTGATGCAAGTTCCTCCTTCGCCTCATGAGTTGATTGTGCGAATTCATACGCAAGCGGATAGATGTAATAGTCGTTATCTCCGGTCAGCCAATTTGCGCGCCGAATAACAGGTTTGTCAATAATTGCGCCAGCGATATTTTCGGTAGACCACTCAACCATTGCCCCAGCGTTGTCAATCCCCACAAGCAAGAGAAGAGCTTCTTTAGGTTTCCATGTTTCCAGTTGGAGGTGCGTTGACAGTTCCGAGAATTCATATGGATTTTCTCTGCGAGGACGTTCAATGTCGTTATCCATCACCCAAAATCTTGCATAATCCGGAAGCTCATCGTAGCGCATCCTTCCTGAACGAAAGTCGTTTACCTCATCTGGCTGTGGGTGATCGCCATAGTTCGGTTTATTTGCTTCATACTCTTGCTGCAACTGTCTGGCTTCGTTCGCCAGATCGGCGAACTTCGCAGCGTCATTGGAAAATTTCATAGCGCCCTTGCGCACCCTTGATTGAAGAATGCCGCGCCAGCCCGCCAGGGTCGCGGGTATTCGGGGATCAGCCTAGGCGCGGCGAAACTGTTATCAGCCGCTGCGGGCCTTGAATTCCAGCACCTGGGCGCCGTTGCGCAAGGTGTCCAGATAATCGGCCCACGCCCGCATCATCTTGCGGCGTTGCTCCATGTACTGGGCGCGGTCGTAGGCGGCCCCCAGCGGCCCCGATTTACCGTGGGCAAGCTGCGCCTCCACCACTTCGGGATCAATGCCCGGCAGGCGCTCCACGATCAGCGTGCGGGCCATCGCCCGGAAGCCGTGCGCCGTGGCTTCGTCGCCTGAGTAGCCAAGGCGGCGCAGCGCGGTATTCACGGTGTTGCTGCTCATGGGGCGCTCTCCAGTGTGCAGCGACGGGAACACGTAGCGGCCATGACCAGGGAGCGGCAGCAGATCGCGCAGGATCGCCACCGCTTGCGGCGCCAGGGGTACCAGGTGCGGGCGGCCATTGAGCTTGTCCTTTACGCGCCGCTTCATGCTTTCCGCCGGGATGGTGAGCATGGCCTCGTCGAAGTCGATCCAGGTCCATTCCATCGCCCGGATGTTGCCGGGCCGCTGGAACAGCAGCGCCGACAGTTGCAGCGCCGCACGGGTGGCGGGCTGGCCGGTGTAGCCGTCGATGGCGCGCATCAGCTCGCCCACTTTCACGGGCTCCAGCACGGCGGCCATGTGCTTGACCACCGTGGTCTTGATCGCGCCCAGCAAGTGCTCTGCCGGGTTGCTCTTGGCGCGGCTTGTCTGGATGGCGTAGCGGAAGACTTGTTTGGCGTATTGCCGCAGGGTGTGCGCTGTTTCCAGCGCGCCGCGTTTTTCCACCCGGCGCAGGACATCCAGCAAAAGTATCGGCTCGATGTTGGCGACGGGCAGTCTCCCGATGTAGGGGAACACGTCCTTTTCAAGGCGCCCGATCCAGCGGGCCGTATGGCTTGGGCTCCAGTCGTGAGCTTGATTGGCGTGGAACTCCCGCGCGACAGCCTCGAAGGTGTTGGCGGCGGCCTCGGCCATGGCGGCCTTGGCCTCTTTCTTAGCGTGGCTGGGGTTGATGCCTTGGGCAAGCAAGGTGCGGGCTTCGTCGCGGCGCTTGCGGGCCTCGGCTAAGGGCAGATCTGGGTAGCTTCCCAGCGCCAGCGTGCCCTGCTTGCCGGCGTGGCGGAAGTTCATCCGCCACAGCTTGCCCACATGCCCTCCTGACAAGGCCGTGACCAGCAGGTAGAGCCCCCGTCCGTCAACATGCTTGCCAGGCTTCTTGACGGTGCGCACGTACACGTCTGAGAGGGCGTCCTTCTTCTTCATGGTGGTGTCCTTCGGGCGCCGGTTGATGGTATCCGGGGGGCTGTCAGGCCCGGATACCATCATCGGTACCATCAACTCTGCGGTATGGGATGCTACCGCATGACACGGCCCGACACAAAGAAAAAGCCCGCTTCCCTAGGGAGAGCGGGCTTTCTGAGTGGCAGTGACACTGCCTGAAATGAGCTTTTGGGGTGGCTGATGGGACTCGAACCCACGACGACCAGAATCACAATCTGGGACTCTACCAACTGAGCTACAGCCACCGTCGTGAACTTCACATTATAACGCGGCGCACGCGCAAGCGATCC
>Ga0123357_10010280_pt1 | contig 11885 bp, 6 predicted proteins | sample TergutEmb28metaG_FD_89873 | JGI IMG/M metagenome (GOLD analysis project Ga0123357, IMG submission 89873) | Embiratermes neotenicus P4 segment gut microbial communities from Petit-Saut dam, French Guiana - Emb289 P4 | ecosystem: Host-associated > Arthropoda: Insects > Digestive system > Gut ...
AAAAACAGAGAGTATATACCGTGTTTAAAATATTCAGTACATATATTTGTTGAATAAATATATAAAATGCAACATTTAGAGGTTAGCGGTGCAGTATGACCACTATAGAGGTCGTTAGGCGTCAAAGGGTTAACAGAGTGGGTCTTATGTTTGCCTGTCAAAAATCACAACCTGTCGCGACTTACATATGGTGTTATGTATGACTATGTGTTGGAAAATACACACATTTTATCAACAGCAAAATGGGGATAGCACCTTTTATATTTTTGGACTGGAAAAAGAAAAACAAAGATATTTCTAACTGCAGCTGAATTTAATCTGCTCTTCTTGTGTTTGTAAATGCAACTTAATCTTTTGCTGCTGTTCCCAAGTATTTAAAGTTTTGCACATATTCAAAGATACATGTTCTATCTTTACTGTATAATTTTTCCCACCACCCTTTAGGTGAAACATGTACCTACTTTTCTGTGCCTATATCCCAACAATTCTTACAAGAATTCTGACTGAGCTACAGGGATTTCTTTACTATAATTACACACACAGGACTGAAACACAGCCTAATGTTCTGTTTCTGCCATTGCAGGCTAAATATGTGATAGACAACGGCTTGGCTGGAACAATGATATGGTCCCTAGAATCTGAAGACTTCCGTAACGTTTGTGGTGAAGGAGCAAATCCCCGTCTCACAGCAATCAATAAGGCGTTTGGACGCCTATGACAAAATACTAGAATAACTGCTCTCTGTCTCACGCTGTCAGGGAGGTGAAGTAAACATCAAGAACAGGGAGGATGAGTCTTAACATAGGAATGTATCCTAGCCCTTAATACATGCTTTGCCTGGGAATTATATATGCAAATTACCAAAAAATAATAAATCAGTCCATTCTTGTTCAATCTCAAAACAATGCACATATCATTTATACTCTACACTTTTATACATAAATACCACATGACAAGAAATTCACCTTATAATCATGTACGAAGTTAAAACACATTCTACGCAGGTATTTTCCTGAAATTTAAGACTGTGAAGGAGTCACCATTTGGGTAAAAACTGGATTATACAATAAACATATATTCAACTTGGGAGAGCACATAACACTTCTTTATATGGGACATACGTGATGTGTGTATACAATCAAGCAGTATAAACCAGTAGAAACCATCGAATACAATTAAATATTAAATTACTTTGTTGCTCTAGGTATGGCAGCTACACGCTTTGGCTTGAATTCCATTAACCTTAGACAGGCTCTTGTAACAATTATACAAAGAGGAAAATCATTAATTTTGCCTTAATTTATACACCAATGTATGCTCTTCCCCTGTTAACTCTTGCTACAACCTGATGGTGCCTTAATGAAAATCAAGCTGAAACATGAAGAGTACTTGCCTTATTTATAACAAAGTAATTTGTTCACTAAATGGCTGTGTTTCATAGTCTTTACTATTCAGATGTTCACCACTTGTTTGAAGAGCTCAATCTCTTTAGAATGATGCTACTGCTACAATGTATGCTCAATACAATATATCAAGTGACAATTTCATTGTTACTATGCATGAAATATGTTCATATAGGCAACCAAGCAAACTTTGTAACAGGAACATCACTAGCACGTCAGATTTTGTAGCTCATCCGTCACAAGTGGAATCTTTGTACCTGTACCACAGTCGATAAATATTTTTCCTATCGCAACACTGTGAAGCACACTGTCACACAGCAAAACAAAAAGTGTAAAAACTTCTGCTGCTCATACATCTATTACACTGGCTCCTACCAACACTTTTTATATTTTTACCTCAGACACACCCCACAGAGCTTTATGATGTGGCCTGCTCATGTTTTGATACTTAAGTTTTACTGTCCTTTGGAATGCAACATCAGATATTTTGCAAAATACTGAGAATTTTATTGCCTGTCAAAAAACTACCTACACACAACACTCCATCATATGTTTAAGTTTACCTATCCTTTCGTATCATGGAAGGTATGTAGACAACATGGCGATTCACAAGGGGCTGGACAGTCCGGGGGTTGAATCCCAGTGGGGGTGAGATTTTCCTCACCAATCCAGACCAGCGCTGGGGCCCACCCAGCCTCCTATACAATAAGTACTGGGTATCTTTCCCCAGGTTAAACCAGCCAGACCGTGACATTAACCACCCACCCACATCTAGTGCCGCGTTTAAAGAAAGAACAGCGCTATACCTCAAACACCCCCCCAGGCCTTCAAGGCCTGTTCTAAGGTGAACTTTTAACTCTATCCTTTCATATCACTTAGTAATTGTGAAATAATTGTTTTGGCATTTTTTAAGTGACAGCAAATTTGGCAGTCCAAGAAATTAAAAAAAGTCTTCAGAAAATGTGTACAGTGTCAGAGAGAGGGTACAGACACCAGTGAATGCCATTGATTACACTACTGCTCTACAAATTAACAGAATAGACAAATCAGAAAACCTCGGTATTCTGTAAGAATTTCCTGCACAGTAGGTTTCTCATGTGTAACACATTCCTGCATTAAAGGTTCATACTTTCACAAACTTTTAGAAAAAACTTTCCACTTTAATACGTTTTAAGACATTTACTACAAACTGACAACAAACAATTCACTCTGCACACAAGCACAACAAATCTATAGTAGTCGTGCACATATGAAATGTATCTGCTAGAACAGTGTGTGTTGTGGAACAGTACTTAACTGATAAAAAAAAGGTGTGTGTGGAATAATGCAGAAAACTGTCCTTACAAGAGATAAGAAACATGGATGTGAACACAGCTTTCATTCCTACTCATCCAGCAATTCCAGTTCTGGTTAAATTCAACCACAATGAAATGTTCCTTCACAACAAATTTTCAGCAGAAAATGCAAACCACATTAAGACCCCTGCATGCTCTGCAATCACACTGCTAGCTACAATATTCATGGAGCAGAAAACGTTTTCAACAAAAATTGCAAATAACCAGAAAAGAAACTTTACGTCTAACAAAACATGTTCTACAAATTAACTTCAAAATAATTAACTGTCAATATTCATGGAGCAAAAAATGCTTCCAATAAAAACTGCAAGGAAAAAAGACAGCTTATGTTTAATACAACCTGTTATATAAATTAACTTCAAATAATTCAAGAAAGGTATTTTTACACTGCATCATGCCTAACCTAACTGCTGATCTGATGTTAATGGAGTTTTATATTTGAGACTTTCACAGATCTCATGTTCATGTCAGATGTGTGTAACCTACTATCAACACCTAGTGCACAGGACAGATTTTTAGAGGCATTTGCAGTTGTGAAAAGTGACTATTTGCAACATCACATACAAATGTCTTTCCACATGGAACTCAACTCCTGCCACATGCATTTTAAATGTTATACTGGGAGGTTTTGCTAATCTCTTGAGAAGATGGAGTTTGGGCATAATCTATCAGAAGTAACTGACAGCTTACAAGAAGACATACACGCATTTACAACTTTGGTTACTAGTATTACTACAGTTACTGTGGGTGAGTAACCACTATCAATCCTGACAGTAATCAATACCATTAAGTCTTATTTCAAGCAAATCCCATAAAGAAGTGACATATATGACCACAAATTTTACAAAATTAATGTGGACACGCAAGGAATAAGTTCTGTGAAAATATAGAATGCTGTATGCTATGCATGCAGTTCCAGTAACGGGGAATGTGACCGCAGTGCATAAGTTGTATGGTCATCTATAACGAACTACAGAGGGTTCAGGATTCAAAGATCCAAACATGCCTCAATGTTGTTATACACACATCTCCTAACCTCTTGCAAATTCAATGTGAGATTTGCTGAAAGCTGCCAAGTAAATACAATTTTCAGCCATATTTAATCCACAATAAAATCCCCTTACCCCAAGGTCACAAATGGACTTCTTCATATACATTCTGAAAAGGCTAATCAAATTTTATACATAAACAAGTACAGTTAACCAACTGCATACACCACATATGGGAATTTATGTATGCTACATTATGGAGTTCCAGCGTTGTTAAAAACTGGAGTGTTATATCAAGGTTTTTAATAAGACAGATGTCATCCTTCAAGGTGAAGTCAACTGCAGACAAATCCATAGATTGAAAACAAATAGTACAACTACAAATTAACGGTTTCCTTCTTTATGTCCTGAAGCAGCTGCCTGTTTCATCCTTTAATTTGCCACTGGCTCACCAGAGTCCCATCCTGAGCTCAGATGTGCTACTTCTAACCCCTGTAATGTTTATCTGTCCCAACCTTGTTAATTTAATATAGACTCAAAATGTAAGCCTACCTTCAAAACTCTGGTAACAACTGACAGAATGCCCAGCATCAGATAAAGGAACGTTCTTAATATTCATCAACACCAGAATCTGTACCTCACTGGAGTGAGTTTTGTTTGTAGTGGGTTAAGGCTGCAGGTTTCAAGGTGCCAATAGCAGTCTGAATATCAAAAGACTCAAGTCTTCCACATGAAAATCTCAATAATTTGCAAAGACACTGCCAAATAACCTCACTGAATATTTTATAGTCAAAGAAAAGTACAGACTACATTACACTGGAAAATGAAGACAAAACATGCACCAACAGTACACAGTGTTTCTCAGAAAAGATGTTCCCAGACATAAGGTTTTCCTGTCTATTAAGTTAAATTTCTAGTCTGCCAAAATTCCCATGCGAATAGTGTTAAATTTTCTCATACATAAGTTCTCCCATAATTTTTCTTGCCTTCAAGGTTAACATTCTTCAGATTTATGTTGTATAGAACAGGTTCCATTTAAAGTTGGGGTACAGTAGGCCTTCAGTGTGAGAACATTCAGACACAAAAAAATTCAGAATGGTACATACTGCACAAATTCTCACACCATCTTTTCTAATTCAATCACCAAGAAGCAGGAATACAGGCTCTTCCAGCAAGATTGTGTAACTGCCCATACAACCAATAATTGAATAGTCACCTTACAAAATATTTTTCAGGACCAAATGATTTGTCATTCTTTGTGGCCTCCTCACTAATCTGAACTGACACCACACGAATATTTTCTGTGCAATAATCCACACACACATACACACACAGGATAAACCTATAGAAATTATCAAGTACATACTTCCAGCTATTTCTGGATAAGACCTTCAAACAATTTCCAATAATCCATACAGCTGGTACCAAGCCTGTCTCACAGGTGAAGGAGCACCTACACCTGCAAAAATGCAGCGAGTTGTACCATACAATAAAGATTGATAACATAGACTGTATGAGTATGTCTCATAAAGTTTATATGCAGGTCCACTTTTCAGCTGGACACCCTGTGTGTATGAACTTGTGTACAGAAACTAGATGCACTCAACTGCAATGTATGTTTCAAAATGCTTCTCCTTATACAAAAATTATGGTCTTATTACTGGACCTTGTAAACAGCATTCAGTGACAATCCAGTGAAATTCCAGAAATTGAGTGACTATAAGCACAGCACACTACTGTCATATCACCTTACAATGAAAGCTACAATCCGCAAAGCTGAGTCCTATCATGGTAGAATACAAGACGTTAAGTTGGAAATGTGACAAGAAAATCTGAACCAAGTAATGCAATTTTTCATCTCTTTATTTTAAGAACAAGACATAGGAGCAGCTAGTTTAAAATTGCAGGTTTCACTACACTAATGAAAAATTCTGGACTGCTGAAAACTCATTTTCCAATATCCTGAAAAGTATTACATAAGCACAAAAACCTTATGAATAGAATTATTATGCTACTCAATGCATTCTACACTGAATGTGCACTAGGAATAAAGAACGAAATTATATTATTTTACTGTCATAATGGCATTTATAGTAGTGTTTCCTACTTTAACATTCAGGAACGAACACCCATCTACAAAACTGGTGAATGTCAACAAGCCATATAAAAAGCAATAAACAGTGACACATGAAAAATAAATCCTGTCCTGTCCTTTTAATTACAGTTCAGTATTCCATAATAAAAACACCTAACAGCTGAACACTGAAATATCAGAAGGAACTGACAAAGAAAGGAAAGCAACAGTCGCAGTGCACTCACAAAATAAAGGAGCAAATGTTTTGCTAGTTGCGTGCATCATTCTGGGTGTTGCCATTCCTGTCCGTGGAATCGCGACCCCTGAAAGTGAGAGAACATTGCTATCAAACTGCAGAATATTCAGAGACTTCAGGATCCTAGCATTAACTTTTTTACTTGGAGACATAACACCTACATTTTCTCATAAACTTTATGAACACCCTTTGTAGTATGGCACGGTCAGCAACAGGAAGTCAGAGTACTTTAGTTTCCAGCAACACTGTATTACTGTTTAATGTGATGAGTGATTCAAGTGGACCGATGTCAACCACACCAGTAAAGTAAATATTCTGCAAAAGGCACTGGTGACCACTGTGCACCAAGACAACTGTCTGCATATTTGCTGGTGTCCTGCATGATGTTCCAAGAGTTATTTCCTCTTCAAAGGTGCAAAATAATTTTGTGTCAGTGCTAAAACCTGAGTGCTCAGCTCCACCATCCAATTACATATACCCTCAAAACATAACCTTGTATGGGGAAGGATGGATTTCGGCACCACTGAAGCGGCCAACAAATTCGGAATTACCATACACATTCACATCGCCATGGTCAAGTTCTTGAAACTACCACACGACGTAGGAATCGTTGTCTAAATGTATCACTCACGAAAAGTAGTTACAATTTTTCTTAGCAAATAGCTCCTCCACGACATTAGTTTCTAACACATTCCCTCCATTTTCACACTTACAGTACTTCAACTTATTCAGATAATTATGCATGACATAATGAGGTGTGTCCTCGGCACAAAAGCTGGACAGCAGTGTTGTACTGGTAGCAATGGATGTCTTTATAGTTTCATAAGCCCACTCACTTTCATTCAAAGTAGGAAAAAGGATGACTTAATAACAAACCTTTGAGGTAATGCTGAAAAATACTGCAATGTAAGCACATGAAACTGCAGGTGCAAGTTAAGGTTTCACTTCATCTCAGTGCTGGCAAAATAAAGACAATCAGGTAAACCAGTATCTCCTACAAAGCATTACAACTGCAAGGGCATGAAAAAAACACCTCAGGACAAAGCACTGAAGAAGTTAGTTTCAGAGACCCACAAAAGAACATCAGCAGATCTAACAATGACACTGAGCAACAGTGGAGTCCAGATTAGATCCAGAACTGTATGCTGATATCTGGGATTGGTTTTAAAACTTGTGTTATTGAGAAAATGGAAGCTGACACCAATAAAAAAAATAAGGTTTGGGAATGACTCGCTAGTATAAAAAATGAATTAAAGATGACCCTCCAAATGCACATAAATTCCACAGACAACACTGTTCACAAAAACGTAAATGTAAGAGGTTCCGTTCTAAATAAAGGAAGTCTTGCTAGTCCTCCAGGTACACTCAAGTACACTTCTTTACAGGCATACTTCTCTGATGATGCAACACTGCAAATAATTGAACAGCCCTCCATTCCTAAAGCCTAGCCCTGAAAAACAGCTGAGTGAAAAACTGTCAAATACTATGACAAAGTCATGTCTGCAGCATGGTCATGGCCCCTTCAAAAGACACAGCTCCACTATATGATGTAAAAAAGAACAGTGCACACAAGTTCCGGACAAGTACCTCTTTACAAAGTAGAAAAATATGATTTCCACAAGACAATGCACATCTCTTAGTAAGTGCCAAAGGAGGGACAAGGTATCAGAACAAGCCCTCAACTATGAATGGTAAAATCAACAAGGCAGAAGTGATATGTATAACACATTTAACCTGTATAATTTTTTAAATAAGTCTTACAGCAAAAGAAAGAAAAATTCCTACTTTTAACCCACAATACACAGCACTGAGTAATCAATCTTCAAGTTCTACATCAATTTCCTGCAACTCAAAAACCAGAAAACGTCTTTACAGTTGAACCACAGAGACTTGAAGGCTCTAAAAATCCACAAAAAACCACCAGCTATGAAAATACAGTACAATTCCAACTGTATAACTACTGATAAATTCAGCACAATATACATTTCCACACATTTTAGGCTTTTCAGACAATCAAAATCACCCCACATTTTTGCCAACCTTCTCAAATGCAGGACAGCAGCGGCTCTAAACCGTTTTTAAAGCAACCTGAGCCTACAAATTCAGCAAGGCTGCCATCAACGACCCACAGAAATTGATGCACCAGGCGTAATATTTAAAACACTACTGACAGCACAGGCAAGTTCGGGGTTGTGGGAGCAGCAACTACAGACGCGTCACCTTGTTCAGTTTTTTGTGTTTGGAATGCAAAAAGTTCACTAAGGAAACTCGATACAGAAGTTTTTGACTTTTCTGTTCCGAAGGACTCGTTTCTTCATCATTACAGAATGGAAAGACGCTCTTTTTCTACACAAGGTGAAAGTGTGTTCTCTACTGTATAATTTACTGTATCAGCTTCCATAATTTGTAATTTTCATGGAACTTCAGAAATTCAAGAACAAAATCTTGCAGAGTTGCTACTGATGAACCATTACAGGGCTTTGCAAATGGACCAGTGGACTGTTCATGCTACCATGCAGTGTGTTACAAATCGCCAGTGTTGTACAAACTCTTAATGCTGTCATTTAAATGTTAATGATTTTTGCATGTGTTTATGTCTTATTCTATAACTAGGTGCAACTAGCATGGAATTTCAAGTGAAAATCATGCAAGCCCGATGAGGAAAAATTTTCAGCCTCTATTGTAAGAGGCTCGAATTTGTTAAACATGGAAGGTGTTAGCCTGAAAACATGGAGAGCTCTTGAAGCCATTTAAAACAGAGATGCTGGTTTAAATGCAGGGCCACGTGTACCGTCTTTGAACAGATACCGAACACTACACTTAGACGGGAAAAATTATTTTGTAGTGTAAAACATTCAAGTTACTGCCGAAGGGAAATTGGTTAACTGTTTTTCACAGTTGGAGCAATGTATATTCATCACTGATATATGAAGCCTGGCACATAAAGTTGCTGAACTAAATCATTTTCCTAACATACCCATTAAACACACATACCGCTGGAAAAAAATGGTACCACTGGTTCACCAGACAACACCCACATGATAATTCAAGTCCAGGGCAGAAGGTTTCATTAAGGACAGACTAAGTGAACTCTTCAAATTGCATAAAAGAACTGCTGAACATAAAGTTAATGCTACTTGAATGTGTGTATAACACAGATTGATGAAAGTGCCCTAACATTTTTATATATATATATATATATAATAAAAAAAAAGATGAAGAAATGAAACACGTAGATTCGGTTAATATGAGGTGCAAAGACAGGAACCATTACAACTATCTGGTGTGTCAGCATTGCTGGCTGTTATGCACCTCCCATAGTGATACACAAAACAGTAAGAACATGTGAGGTTCTAAAAGCCCCACCAGGAATTCTTTGCACTAAAATAAGCAGTGATGTCAGCGAAGAATATAACTTCAACGGACCAGCCTCGTGGTCAGTCTGACTACTAATCATGAGGTCCCCGGTTCGATTCCCGGTTTTACCGTGGGAATTTTCCCTGAAGGGGAGGATTCCTGTGGTGACCATGATCTGGGTAGGTTAGTAGAATTTAGGTTTAAGGGCCCTCCTGGCACTACATCCTCCTATATCACCACTCACATCATCGGGACAATGTAACCGTGCCTCATGGGCGTCCCAACCTCAGAAGTCGGTTACACTTCTACAATGCCCAGGAGGGAGGACCACGAAGTCCACAAGGACATGTGGTGGCATTGGAGGGGGAAAAAAATAACTTCAACAAAATGTAATAATTACTGCACATACAAACATGAATTTTCCTACATTATACTTATGATCCCCTGAAGTAAACAATGTGGTCCATTCAAGAGACCCTAGTGCAAGTTCAAATAAAATATTTTTTTTTGAGTAGTTATCAATGATAACTGTCAACACAACTAAGTTTTGGTGTGTTGTCAAACTAGCACTATCAACAGCAGCAACCTACAGACTGATAACAAAATTGCTCTCTCTCTCTCTCCTGCATATGACAACCGACAACTGCACACTTCCAATCAACCATATTGTGTCTACACTACAGCATCATTACTTTAACAAGAACTTTCACATACTTTAACAATGTAATGAATTTGTATGATGATATTTCAATATTCACAGAAAGCAATGTATACTGCCTCTCAGTGTTTTTACATGTATGTAGGCTGAAGATGGCCCATGTGGGCCAAAACATTTTCCTTTAACAAACATCAAAACTTAGTTTTGTTAACAGTTGTAATTTTACATACCTATCATGCAGTCACATGATGGGACTTCCACCAACAATTATGAATGAGTTAGGTTTGTGGAACATGGCTTAACATAGTAAGGCAAAGCAAAATTTGTTGTCTATGTGCAACACATTCCTTTATTTTTGTCGCTAATGTTTCACTGGTCCTTCAAAAGCATCCCAACTCTAATGCCATTTTCTTCCTTTTATTTAGCTGGAGCCTACCTCCTATGAAGCAAATTTAAAGTTCTTGCAACTATTTTTACAAAACTATGTAATCAATGGCAGTCTAAAAGTATCTGTACTGTGCCCAAAAGAACTATAAAACATGGTTCAAACATGTGCTTCCATTCTTCAGGGACAAATATATCTACATATTACCATGTCACACATGAAGGTGACAGACCGTCCACAACCAGCACCCACCCAAAGCTCCAGACATTCCCTAAACTTCTTGGGAAGTAAAAAGCATGAAATGAGAGAAGTCCATGACAAGCAACTTGAACAAATGCTGCAACATACTGAGATGCTTCAACTGCTATTCTAAAGTAACACTGCTTTCGTAGTACAAGGTTATCCAGAAATTAAACACACAAAATGGGTGGGAGGGAAAGCGAGATCACCCCTGTGAATGTTGCAACACTGTCGTGTCTAGCATACTCCCATTTCTGTCTGTTTTTGCATTTAAAGAAACATCTGGCCAGCCAGTAATTTCAAGAAAACAAAGAGGTGAAAATGGCGTCACTAAATATTTGTACGCATACAGGCACAGGTCTATGACGTGGGAATAAAAAAACTCACACCCAGGCTAGGCTAAACAAATGCTTTGACAAAGGTGGTGATTATGTTGAAAACTAGCTAAAGGTATGTGTTAAAGAGTTTTTTGCATTCCATTTTGTTAACAAATACTTCTAAAAATTTTACTGCCTTTGTATCTTTACTTTCTGGATGTCCTGCATAGTATAAAATGACATAGATCAATGCATCTGACATCTTCAATGCAACCTGCTGGTAATGGTGGTATTGTTTCCAAACACTGTACAACTATAAGACTTGGTAACTACACACAATCAGAACCTACCCTAGTGCAGACTTCTTTATGATATACTGCCTAACCTTGCGGCACCATTTAAAAACCAATCCCAATACTGCATTGTGGGAAAAGAAAATATTGTAATTTTATATCTTCTAGTGTATACAGTGGTCAAAGACAATGTGCAAATAAAAGGCTTCAATCTGAAGTTCGAAATGTGTCCTGATGTGGTACAGTTGCCTAGTTCACACAACAAACATCTTGGAAAATTATTTTAGTTTACAACAGCTTCGGAGATAAAAATGTCCTATGACTAAAACAGACATCACCCCCTTTGTTTCTTGTGAGCCGATTTGGAAGCTTTCTCTGCTGATGGATTAAGGGTTCAGACACTACAGACGTTCTTCTTAATCTTAGTAATTAACCAACTTAATGCACAAATTCTTGTTTTATAATAAGTTTATTATATGGCTCTACATGTTTCGAGCACTATGTGCTCATCATCAGGAGGTCAAAATTGTATTATACATCATCTGCTATCATCACACC